>Ga0187893_10000888_pt1 | contig 75287 bp, 75 predicted proteins | sample MA1701074metaG_FD_139574 | JGI IMG/M metagenome (GOLD analysis project Ga0187893, IMG submission 139574) | White microbial mat communities from a basaltic lava cave in the Kipuka Kanohina Cave System on the Island of Hawaii, USA - MA170107-4 metaG ...
AGCGGAGGCGTATGAGAGCGGCCACGCGAGAGAGCGGCCACGCGAGAGAGCGGCCACGCGAGAGAGCGGCCACGCGAGAGAGCGGCCACGCGAGAGAGCGGCCACGCGAGAGAGCGGCCACGCTCGCGCCGGCTTTCCTTGTTCTTCTGACTTCTGACTCCTGACTCCTGACTTCTGACTTCTGACTTCTGACTTCTGACTCCTGACTCCTGACTTCTGACTTCTGACTTCTGACTCCTGACTCCTGACTCCTGACTCCTGACTCCTGACTTCTATCTTCCGATTCCTCGTTGAAAAACTACTGCCCCGTCGCCGGACGCGCGTGAGCCGGGCCGCGAAAGACCGCGTTTAGAAACAAAACATTCAGCCCGTCCATGTAAGCGCGGAAGTTCGGGTCTGCCGTGAATCCTATCACAACGCCGCGACCCTGCCCCTGAACCAGGAGGAAAGGCTTGAAGGCCAACTGCTTTCGATTCTCTTCCCACATATAACCCGATGCGAGCAGATGTTCCGGCCCATCGAAATAAACCGCGTTGACTCCCCTGTCGACTTTGATCGGCGAAAAGATCGTCCGTCCTGAAACCAGAACGTGAACCGATTTGCCCACGCCCGCCGTCATCCAGTGTTCCTGATCGACGCGGGCCTTGAGCAACACTCCGGCAAGCTCGTCGGGCGGCTCGTTGTCAGGCTGAATCGCGCGGTTGAAATCCTCTTCGCTCGCTATCAGTTTGCCCGCTGCCCGCGCAGTAGGTGTCGGTTTGGCATCAGTTGGTTTCACTTCCGGCCTGCCTTCGCGTGAAAGATTTTCCTGCGCAGTATCGAGCAATGCGGTGTTGGCGTCGGCGAGAAAAGAAACCGCGCCGCTGCCGAGCGCGATAAGCGTGCCGCCCTGTGCGACCCATTCTTTCAAACGGCGTATCCCATCCGCGCCGAATGTCGTGCCATAGCCTCCGCCATCGGGCAGTATGATGACCTGAAATCGGCTCAGGTCGGATGTCGCAAGCTGCCTTGTGCGAACAGGCGTGACAGGATAGCCGAACTGACGTTCAAGCACGAATCGAGTCTGCCCCGCCGAATTTGCGGACGCAGGCGTATCCCACGCCAGAGCGATCACGGGTTTTCGCACATGAAAAACATAACGACTTCCGAAGTTGATTCCATCTTCGACCCAGCCCGTGTCGGTGGCGAAAACTTCCGCGCCTGACGCCGTGGCTATTCTTTCAAGCGTCTCGCGCAGATTCGACGGATTGTCTTTCACTTTGAATATCAGCGTGCCGGAAGGATAAACGCGCCCCTGAATCGTGAAGGATTTGTCTGCGCTGAGAATTCTGAGTCCTTCGCGCAGTGAAGCGGCGAGCAATCTTCCGGCGGCCTGAGTTCCCCACGGCGCGAGATAAGCCACACTCGCTTGTCCATTGACTCGTCCGGCAGGAATGCGCGCGGGTTTATACTCTTCGAAATTTCCTCGCACCGCTTCGGAGCAGGCAACGGCTTCTACGTTGAATTGAAGCGGCAGCGACCAGGCCGTGACATCATAAATCTCATCGGGCAGTTTTCGCTTTCGCCTTCGCTCCTGCTCTTTGAGAAACGCTTCTTCCATCGGCACGTTCGTATCGAGCAGATTGCGGATGAGCCGCTTGGCGGGCTGCGCGAGCGAGATGATGTAACTGCCTGCGGGAAACTCTGCGCCGCACGAGCGAACAGCCGACGGCGCGCGTTTGATTTCGATTCCCTGCTCTGAAAGCACCGCCGCGAGTTTATCGACAGCCGATGTGTCTCCGCGACGCGGCAGTATGTAGGTCTTGATCGGCTCGGCGCTGCCTTCTTCGATGGCCGACTGACGATAGCGCCAGAAGTCGGCGAGAAGTTTTTCTCGATTGCGCGCCGCCGTCTCTGCCGTCGAAATAGATGCTACGAAATGATGACGCACGCTGTCGCGAAAGTGCATCACCGTTTCGTCGCTTCGGCGAACGATGAGTCCGCGAACCGATGCCTGTTCATAAGTCATCGCGACGCTGCCGAAGTAAGCGGGCCAGCTTGCGCCATAGCCGGGATAGAAAGCGTCGTAGACTTCGCGCGTGAAGTATTCGAATCCGAACTGATCGAACCACTTCGAATTATTTTTGCCGAAAAGTTCGAGGCTCGTTCGTTGATCCTTCGCGAGATGCGGATTGTAGGGAACGGCTTCGGGCGCGAAGTAATAAGTCGAATCCGTCCCCATCTCGTGAAGATCGACGAAGACGAGCGGGAACCATTCCTGCAATGCCCTGATGCGCCCGCGCGTTTCCGGCTGCGTCGAGACGAGCCAGTCACGATTGAGATCGAAGTAATAATGGTTCGTCCTCCCGCCGGGCCATGGTTCGTTATGCTCGGCGGCAAGCGGGCTGGGGTCGGGTTCGAGTCCTTCGGCTATTTCGAAGTTGTGCACGAAGCGATCACGCCCGTCCGGGTTTTGCGTAGGATCGATCAGAAGGACGACTTTCGAAAGAATCTCTTCAGCTACGCGGTCGTTTCTTGAGGCGAGCAGATGATAAGCCGTAAGCAGAGCCGCATCGGGCGAAGAGATTTCATTGCCATGCACTCCGTAGCCGAGCCACGCGACAGCCGGAAGCCCGGAGACGAGCGAGCGGGCTTCCGAGGCTTGAGTAGTTCTGGGGTCTGAGAGTTTTTTCATCCCTTCGCGAATGCGGTCGAGTTGGCGGATATTGGCTTCAGAGCTTATGGCGACGTAGATGAGTTTGCGACCTTCCCACGAACGGGCATATTCGAAGAGTCGGACGCGGTCAGGCGCGAACGAGGCGAGCGTTTCCATGTACTTCATCAGTCCCGCGTGCGAAGTGATGCGCTCGCCTGCGGCGTAGCCCAGCACTTTCTCGAAAGTCGGCACATTTGGGTCATAGTTTGCGCCGGGCCAGTATTCGAATTTCGTTTGCGCGGCGACGATTGAGGCCGCAAAGATCAGGGTCACTATAGAGAGGATCGATCTGATTGCGAGTTTGTTCATAACGGATTTTCCTCGAACTTTGATTTTCATGAAATCTACGATCAGCCGTCGACACTGCATTCGACAATTAACGATTCTCGCTCTTGCCACCGGGTATTGTCCGAGTCTTATACGCCCAATCCGGGCATTATTCAAGCTCTCGGAAAGGATGACCTGAGCGGAAGATTAGGCTATAGTATCGGCGATCAAAAAGCAGTTAAACAAACTCGTGGAGGACTGAGATGACTCGAAGGCTTGCCGTCATGCTGCTGCTCACGCTTTGTTTTTTCAGTGATTCATCCCGCGCTCAACAGAAAACAGATAGAGTGATGGGGCGATGGAATATGACCGTCACGACTTCGGACGGCGTGAGTTACCCATCGTGGTTCGAGATCACGCGCGAAGGTGAAAAACTCGCGGGCCGATTCGTCGGGCGAACCGGCAGCCAGAGACCGCTCAAATCGGTCGAGTTCCGAGAAGGCAAACTCACGCTCACCCTGCCGATACAGTTTGAATCGAGAGCTACAGACCTTATATTCACAGGCCATTTCGTCGGCAGAAATATCGAAGGCGAGACTGCGGACGCAGAAGGTAAGCCGATGAAGTGGGTCGCGCGGCGCGCCCCTGCGCTTTCGAGAAAAGCGGCTCCCCGATGGGGAAGGCCCATAACGCTCTTCAACGGGAAAGACCTCGCGGGCTGGCGTCTTCGCGATCCCAACTCGACTGCCGCGTGGAAGGTCGTCAACGGTGAACTTACCAACGATCCTCGCAGCACGGACATCATCACCGCTCGCGCGTTTCGCGACTTCAAACTTCACATCGAATTCAAGATGGAAGAGAAAAGCAACAGCGGCGTCTATGTGCGCGGGCGATACGAGGTGCAGGTACAGGACGACTTCGGCAAGGAGCCTGACAGTCGGCGCTGCGGCGGAATTTATGGTTTCATCGCTCCCCAGAAAAACACGGTGAAGAAAGCGGGCGAATGGCAGAGCTTCGATATAACCTTGATCGGTCGGCGGATAACGGTGATGCTAAACGGCGAGACGATAATCGATAACACAGAGATACCGGGCATAACGGGAGGCGCGCTCGATAGCGACGAAGCCCAGATGGGGCCGATCATGCTGCAAGGCGATCACGGAAAAATCTATTATCGAAATATCGTCATCACTCCAGCGAGGTAGCAGTGGTCGGTGGTCAGTGGTCGGTTGTTTTTGTATTTGAAGGTTACTGATGGCCCTGGAGTCGATTCTTTCGCAACATGGTTTTCCTGGCACATTGCGAAGAACACCCATCTTCACCGACCACTGACGACCGACCACCGCCGTCATTACTTTTGAACCTTGAGCGATAGAGTGGTAGAATGTCGCCGTTAAGCTACCCGTGCTAACAGAGTGAAGCGGGGATTGATTATGAAGCTATGCCCGGACTGCAATGAACGTTTTCCCGATGAGATGAAGTATTGCGATCTCGACGGGACCAAACTCCAGCGCGAGCCTGGCTCCGAGGGTCAGGATCAGAGCCGCCTCTGGTCGCTCATCGGCGTAGGCGTGCTGGTCGGGGCCATAGTCATCATCGCCGTATCAGTTCTCTTCTCTCCACGCACTCCCAATACTCCTGCCATAGCCCGTTCCACGCCGCCCGCTTCGCAATCCGTTTCTTCCGATACTGCCGCCGAGACCGGCGCGAAACCGGAGATAGTGGTCGAAGAAACCCCTATCGCCGAAGTCAAAAAGAAAGACAAATCCGCAGACGCAACCAACAGCAATTCAAGCGCGCCCGATCCGAAAGCTGCGGCTAAGGAAGACAGTGATGAGCCGGAACCGGCGAAAAGCGATCCGAGAATAGAACCGCTCAAGCCTGCCGCGTCTGAAACTGAAAAGCCCATCGCATCGACCAACGCTAAATCCAAGGGCGACGGAGACCCTTCCGCTTCAAAATCCGGGCAGACTCCTGCCGACGCTAAGGCGGATAAGAAGAAAGAATCGGAGAAGGGCAAGGAAGAAAAGAAAGACGAGAAGAAGAAGGGCGGATTATTCCGCGTATTCAAAAAGATTTTCGGCAAGGGCTGACCACGCCTGTCCTGATTTTTTTCTCATGTCGTCGAGGGTTTACAGATTCCCTCCCTCAAAGCTATAACTCAATTGTCACATCCACAATTTTTCGAGGTGAAGCGAATGCAGATGCCACGCACGCTCGGCGAATTGAAGCAGAGCCGGTTCAAGGATCAACTCACTGATCGCTCGGTCAAGGATGAGGTTCGCTCGAATCTCGTAGCGAAGCTCCGACGCGGCGAAAAAATTTTCCCCGGCATCGTCGGATATGAAGACACCGTTATTCCGCAGATCACGAACGCCATACTTTCCCGCCATAACTTCATACTCCTCGGACTTCGCGGGCAGGCCAAAAGCCGAATACTTCGCGAGATAGTCACCCTTCTCGACCCCACGCTTCCCGCTGTCGAAGGATGCGAGATAAATGACAACCCCCTCTCGCCCATCTGCAAAGCCTGCCGGATCAAAATAGAAGAGATGGGCGACCGCACTCCGGTCAGTTTCATCTCTCGCGATTCGCGATATGTCGAAAAACTCGCCACTCCCGATGTCACGATAGCCGATCTCATAGGCGACCTCGACCCGATCAAAGCCGCTCGCGGAGGCCATCTGCTATCGGACGAACTGACGATTCATTACGGACTTCTGCCGCGGGCCAATCGCGGATTGATGGCCATCAACGAACTGCCTGACCTTGCAGGAAAGGTTCAGGTCGGTCTCTTCAACATCATGCAGGAAGGCGATGTTCAGATTAAGGGCTACCCTGTGCGGATGCCGCTCGACGTGATGCTGGTGTTTTCCGCAAACCCGGAAGATTACACCGCTCGCGGCAAGATCATAACTCCGCTCAAGGATCGCATCGGCAGTGAAATCACCACTCATTACCCCGCGACCGTAGAAGAAGGCATCGAGATCACCAGACAGGAAGCGTGGACTTTGCGCGACGGTCGCGCTGCGGTGATTCCCGATTTCCTGTTTCGCGCAGTCGAACAGGTCGCCTTCGAAGCTCGCGCCGATTCGCGCGTAGACCGTCGATCAGGCGTGAGCCAGCGGCTTTCGATATCGATCATAGAAAACGTCGTGTCGAATGCCGAGCGTCGCTCGCTCATCGCGGGCGAAAAGGATGTGACCGTTCGCATCAGCGATATTTACGCCGCGCTTCCTGCCATCACCGGCAAGCTCGAACTCGAATACGAAGGCGAACAGCGCGGGGCCGCCAATATCGCCCGCGATCTGATTCGAGCCGCCGCGGGCAAGACCTTCGAATTTTATTTCGACAACATCGATTGCTCGGAAATAATCACCTGGTTCAATGACGGCGGAACTCTCAGAGTGAGCGACACGGACACGGCAGAGCTTTGCCTGAAAAGTTTTCGCCGAGTGGCGGGACTTATCAACGCCGCCGTCGAAAGCCGCCTTGCGGATTTATCGAAACCCGCCGTTACGGTGGCCGTCTGCGAGTTGATACTCGAAGGGCTGCACGCGCAAAAGAAGATCAGCCGAAGCGACGAACGCGGCTACGCGGCAGCGAAAACGGAAGGGCGAGGGCAGCAGTACGAAAGCTTCTCTCGGTCGCGCAGGATAAATTAGTGGTCGGTGGTCAGTTGTCAGTTGTTTTTCCTTGTGCAACGAGCGACTGATGAATGACGACAGCAACGGACGAAAGCAGAAGGAGATTGAAGGATGGGAATAGCATGGCACGCGCCTTATGAACTGCTCAAACCTGAATCTCAGGACATGGCTCGCGCAATTCAGTCGCTTATGGAAGAACTCGAAGCGATTGACTGGTACGGCCAGCGAATGGATGTCACTCACGATGAAGAACTGCGGCTGATACTTGAGCACAATCGCGATGAGGAAAAGGAACACGCCGCGATGATTCTCGAATGGATTCGCCGCCGCGATCCCAAATTCGATGAGAACCTGCGCCAGTATCTCTTCACAGACGGCAGCATTCTCGATATCGAAGAATCAGCCATCGCCCCCGAAGCGGCCGCACCGACCGCCGCTCCTGCCGCGCCCGTCGAAGCGCAGGCCGAAGAAGAATCGGCCCTGACGGTCGGCAGCCTTCGTGGAGTGATGAGGTGATGAGGTGCGGGAGTATGGGAGCGAAGAGGTGATCGATATGCTCACAACTGATCACCGACCACCGACCACTGACCACTGCCTATGCGTTTCACGAGATATTCAAAATGGACAGGGCTTGATGCCAACTCGATCAGTCTCGAAGAACTGCTCGACCGGCTATCTGATTTTCTGTTGCAAAGCGGATTCGACGACCCTTATTCAAGGTATTGGGACGACGCGGAAAGAAATCTCGAATCGCTCCGCGAAGCCATTCGCCGCGCTTTGGTGGAAGAGGGGCTGCTTACGGACGAAGAGTTGCAGCAACTCGCCGACGACGAGGGCAACATCGATTCTAAGGCGATGGCTCAACTCATTGATCAATTGATCGAGCGGCTCATCGAAGAAGGTTATTTGAGGATGGATCGTGAAGGCGCGGATGCGAATACGCAGCCCGCGCAGGGCCAGGGAAAGACGGGCAAACCCGTGGAGCAATCGATCAAGTTCGAGTTGACCGATAAGGGGATAGATTTTCTCGGTTATAAAACGCTCAAGGAGTTGATCGGCTCGCTGGGCAAATCCGCGCTTGGCCGTCACGACACTTCTCATCTCTCGACGGGCGTGGAGGCGAGCGAGGCCGCGCGCCCCTACCGATTCGGCGATACGTTGAACCTCGATGTCAACGCAACTCTCGCTTCGGCCATACAGCGTGAAGGCCTGGGAGTTCCGATCAATCTCGAATATACGGACCTGATGGTCTCGCAGAGCGAGTATCAAAGCTCGTGCGCGACCGTGCTGATGCTGGACTGCTCGCACTCGATGATTCTTTACGGCGAGGATCGCTTCACTCCGGCAAAGCGTGTGGCGATGGCCTTGACGCATCTGATCAGGACTCAGTATCCGGGCGATTCGCTCTCGGTGGTTTTATTTCACGATTCGGCTGAAGAGATTCCGCTCTCCGCGCTGGCCCGCGCGCAGGTCGGCCCTTATCACACCAACACGCGGGAAGGTCTGAGGCTGGCGAGAAAAATCCTCGCGCGCCAGTCGAAGGACATGCGCCAGATCATCATGATTACCGATGGCAAGCCTTCGGCGATGACTATGGAAGACGGGCGAATTTATAAAAACCCCTTCGGGCTTGATCCGATGATTTTGAAAGAAACCTTCAAGGAAGTGGCTCAATGTCGTCGCAGCCAGATCATGATAAACACCTTCATGCTGGCCGACGATTATTATCTCGTTGAGTTCGTCAAAAAAGTGACGGAGATTTGCCGAGGCAAGGCTTACTTCACGACCACCCTCACGCTTGGCCAGTACATCTTGATGGATTATGTCAAGCGTCGCACAACGCGCATTCACTGAGATCAGATTGCCAGAGCCACCTCTTCCGTCTCCATCTCTTCGCCTGTCATGAAAGCAGGCATCCGCATTTCACTTTCAGCCGCCGCGAGATGTTTTTCGATACAGGCTATCAACTCTTCCGGTTTTATGGGCTTGAGCAATATGTCGTCCGCGCCGTACTCCTTTTTGGCTTCCCATCTGTAAGTCGGCTTGGTGTAAACGCCAGTCAGTATGATGACCTTCGGAGGCGAGTCCATCTCCTTGATAGCTTTGCAGGCGAGGAAGCCGTGAAGTTTCGGCAGCAATCCGTCGATTACGACGAGATCGGGGTTTTCGCTCGCGGCAAGTTCGACAGCCGCCTGCCCGTCTTCCGCGATCACGAGATAGTAACCGGCTTTGCTCAAAATCGCGCCGAGCATACGGCGTGTCATCCGATCATCGTCTGCTATCAGTATTTTTTCGTTCATCATCTTCACCATTCGGCCATCAAATTTGCGTCTGTTGAAAAATCGAGTCCAGCCTGAAGGGAGCAACCCTCGTGCCGTCGCGTGCGAATAAGACGGTTATGCATCAACTTCTTCACTCGAAGCTTTTAGGAAGAAAATCACCAATATCTGCGCGGCACGGTTGAGGAAGATCGCAACGGAATTTTTCCGGGCGATGTGGCGCGAATGAACATTAAAGAGTCCTGGTAGTGGGGTAATAGAGTGTTGAAGAGCAGGGTTTGGAGTGCTCCGACTTGTCGGAGCTTTTTCCATCGGCGACACGCTCGCCGATGAATATCAGATAATGAAGATATTGAGCCTCGAAGTCGGCTCCGACAAAAGCGGCGAGCGTGTCGGAGTACTCCAAATTTATCCGCTTTCTTCCCAACTCACTTTTATCCCACGACTAAAGGCGTTGAGCGAGAATTGCCTTTGCATCTTTTTCAAAACGACTTTTCATTTCACCTCGCGATAATTCAATCTCCATCGCCTGTATCAATCCTACGGGTCGTGTCATATAGTTTGATTTGGGAAACGACTAATCTTCGGGACGTAAAGGGACGGATGTTCAGCCTCTGATGGATAGCGCGGAACTGAGAGCGCAACTGGAAATTCTCCACCGTGAGTCTTACGGCTGGGCGCTCGTGTGCTGCGCGCGTGTCGCCTCGGAAGCCGAGAATGTTTTGCAAACCGTCTATCTCAAAGTCCTTGAGGGCAAGGCCAGATTCGATGGGCGCGCGGCGTTCAAAACGTGGCTCTTTTCAGTCATCAGGCGCACGGCCTCGGATCATCGTCGTCGGGAGATGCTTCGCCGAATCAGGCTCATCGGTCGAGTTGACAACAATGCCGAACGAGTCAGCTTCGATGAGGCCGTTTACAGGTCGGAAATTCAATCGCTCTTCAGACAATCGCTCGCCGTCCTGCCCCGCAGACAACAGGAGGTTTTGCAACTGGTTTTTTATCACGACCTCAGCCTATCGGAGGCTGCTCGCGTGATGGGAGTATCAACAGGCTCGGCCCGCACTCATTACGAGCGCGGCAAAAAACATCTTCGTCACTTGATTGAAGAATCGGGAGTATTCGATGAATCAACGATCGGAAGAAGAAAAAATCCGTCAACTCTTCCATGAACTGCGAGAGGAAGACCATCTCCGCGCGCCTTGTTTCTCAAGCGCACTGGAAGCCGCCCTTTCGAAAACCGATGCCCGCAGGCCCGGTCGTCTCATCCGTCAGGCGGCGTTCGTCACGGCTTCGGTCATTCTCATCATCAGCTTTGCGTTGCTTTTGAGACACTATTCCTCGCGGCAGCAGGTCGATCCTGCCCCGACGGATAAATCAATCTCGCGCGCGCCTGATCGTAAGATCGAGCCGCCCGCTTTGCCGGAAACAAAATTCGTCGGGCCGCAAAAAATCATTCGCAGAAAAGCGCGGCCCGCGCTGTTCGAGCAGGCAACTATGATCTCCCGTTGGCAATCGCCTACAGACTCTTTGCTCCGTACTCCGGGCGAGGAATTGCTAAGGCTGGTTCCGCGAATCACTGATTCAGCCCTCAACCTCAAATCGATACCGGACAGCGAAAAAAATTGAAACGGAGGAATTATGAAACTGAAAATTATCGTTCTTTGTCTGCTCGTCGCCTCACAATCCGCGAGCGCACAGCAGAAACCGCACGACCCCGTTGGCGAAAGTTTCTTTCCGCCTGAACTCGTGATGCAGCATCAGCAGGCCATAGGGCTTACGGACGAACAGAAGGAATCTCTGAAAGCGGAGTTGCGAAAGGCGCAATTGAAATTCACAGAGTTGCAGTGGCAGCTACAGGATGAAGTTGAAAAGATGGTCGCGCTCGTCAAACAAGATCAGGTCGATGAACAGCAGTCGCTCGCTCAACTCGACAAGGTTCTTGCGGTCGAGCGGGAAATCAAAAGGCTTCAATTCATGCTCGTCATAATGATCAAAAACAAACTGACCGCTGACCAGCGCGCTCGCCTCACGGAGTTAAAGCAAAAGGTAAAATGAAAAAGTGGAGAAGGTGACGCCTTCAACGCAGGCCCGGAATTTTCGCCTTTTGCCTTATCCCCTCTGATCGATGGGCGCGTACTTCAAACCGCGCGGGCCGGTGTATTCGGCTCGCGGGCGAATCAAGCGATTGTTGTCGTATTGTTCGAGCACGTGAGCCGTCCAGCCTGAAATTCGACTGCACGCGAAGATAGGCGTGAAGAGGTCTGTCTCGATGCCGAGCGCGTAATAAGTCGAAGCCGAATAGAAATCGACATTCGGGTTGAGTCCCTTCTCGCGCTTCATCACTTCTTCCATGCGACGGGACATCTCATACCATTTCATCTCGCCCGTTCGCTCTCCCAGTTTGCGGGACATCTCGCGCAGGTGAGTCGCTCGCGGGTCTTCGGTTCTGTAAACCCTGTGACCGAATCCCATGATCTTTTTCTTTTTGGCGAGCGCGTCCTTCAACCACGCTTCGACGCCATCGACCGAGCCTATCTCGACGAGATTTTTTATCACTCCTTCGTTCGCTCCGCCGTGCAGCGGCCCTTTCAGCGTGCCTATGGCGGAGGCTATCGCCGAGTACATATCCGAAAGCGTGGCGGCGGTGATTCGCGCGGCGAAAGTCGAGGCGTTCAGTTCATGATCGGCGTGGAGAATGAAAGCTAAGTCCATCGTGCGAGTGGCCACTTCATCAGGCAACGCGCCCCGGAGCGTGTACAGAAAATTGCCCGCCGTCGACAGATCGCTTCTCGGCTCTATGGCATCGAGTCCTTTTCTCGTTCGCTCGAATGTGGTCACGATGGTCGGAAATTTCGCGGTCAGTCTCACGGCTCGTCTGACGTTCGCTTCGCGCGACATATCCGCGCCGTCGGGGTCATAGAAAGCAAGCGACGACACGACGGTGCGAAGCATATCCATAGGATTCGCCGTAGCAGGAATAGATTTGATCAGTTGTTTGATCCCGTCAGGAAGGGCGGCTTCGCTGTTGAGTCGCGCTTTGATCTCATCAAGCTCATCCCGCACAGGGAGGCGTCCGTTCCACAACAGGAAAACGATTTCCTCGAAAGTCGCCTGCTCTGCCAGATCGTGGATGTCGTAGCCGTAGTAGATGAGTCGTCCTTCGATTCCGTTGACATCACTGATCGAGGACTGAGCGGCAACCACGCCTTCGAGACCGGCTTTTGCAACATTGGCTTCACCTGACATTGTTTCTCTCTCCTCGGATGGACTTGGAAGACGAGCTTAAATTTAAGAATAGGCAAAGCGATGGGACGTGTCAATTTCGGGAAGCCCTTCGAATGCAGAGTGCGGAATGCGGAGTGCGGAGTTTTATTCCGCGTTCCACATTCCGAATTCCGCATTCGGCAGCCTTACCGTGAAAATTGAAGCGAGAACTGCTGCCCGTCAATTCTGCCCTCGCCGTAGACGTTGTTGATCGAATTCCCCGATGCCAAATCCACAGTCAGAAATCCATCGGCATTGGCATTGTCCGCTCTCACGAGTCTTATCCTCAGCGAATAAGCATCGCGGCGCTCAAGCCTGCCCGTAAGAGTCATGCGGTTCTGACCGAAAAACGAAATCGTGACATCGACCTCGCGATTAGCGCGACTCGTCACTGCGATGTAGGTGATGTTTTGATCCCTTCGCCTTTCGAGAGTGAACTGTCCCCTGCCCCGCTGATTGAGATTGATATTCGAATCCCCTCCGTCATAGCGGTCATCGTCATCGGCATAGGAATCTTCTATCCGCTCGAACTGAAAACCGGAAACGCCGTAATAGTTGCGATCCCAGCTTGCGGTCGTCAATGTCTTTCTGTCTCTGTCAGCGAAGGAAAAAGTGAAACGGCACTCCCTTCTCTGCCGGTCGTCGAGGTTAGTCAGCGTCACTTCGAGCCGTCGCCCGACCTCTCGCCACGTGCCTGTGTGAATAACTTTTCGCCTGCGTTGAACTTCCTGCAAAACGAGTCCGAAAAAGCTGAGGGATTCGCGGCGAACCTGCGGATCAGTGCCTCTGTAGCGCGTCGAGATTTGCGCGCTGCCGTCTTCCTGAATTCTGAGAACCCAGATCAGGCGATAATCGTCGCCCCTCCATCGACTGTAGGCTGAAGTCCTGTAAGCTCCGACGTATTCGCTCCTCCGCGAGTCGGGACGCGGGCCGGGACCAGACGAAGAATCGTCCGACACGAAAGAGAGCGAGAAAGTCTGCCTGCGAGTTTCACCGTTTAAGTCGATTCGCTCGAATCCGCCGCGTGAGAGTCTTATCGTACCCCGTCCTCTCGCGCCATCGCGCCCGAATCCATTGGTTATATCAAGATCGATCTCGAAGCCGCGCCCTCTCGACCAGCGCCCCGTAAAAATCACAGGATTGAAGCCCGATGATCGAATCTCAAACTCGCCGGTGCGTCTGAGGTCTACCGTCATGCGGTTTATCTGGTCATCTCTCTGCCCCTGAACCCTCAGCGTGCCGCGCCCCTGCTCGGTTCCCGACCATTCATCGAACTGACGCTGCGCGCTCGCATCGCCCGCCGTCAGCGCGACAAGAAACAAAATACTTAAAACGAATGCGATTTTTTTCATCATCAAATCCTCCACTTGAAAACAGTTTTCGGTTTTCAGTTTTCAGTTTTCAGCCTTCGTCGTTCCGGGCAAGTTGGTCGAACTTGTGACGGACTCGCTCGAAATAGGGAATCACAAGCCGGAATAAAACAACTGAAAACTTAAAACTGAAAACTGATTTTATGGCATTATCACTTCGACTTCGATGCCGCGGCGCGCTTCCGCGAGGCGCGCGGCCTGTTGTCGCTGAACGGCCAGTTCCAGAAATCCCGCGCTGCCGAAATAAGCGAACAATTCCTGGCTCCCGCCTTCAGCATAATGAGTCAGTACGCGCGTGGCTTCGTGTTTACCGACTCTGATGCGCGCGCCTGCGCGTATCATATCCTCGGTAAGCTCCGCGCTCGTGATATTGGTTATGATGTTGCCGAAGCGGTCTATGTGAATGACCGCCCCGCGAATGCCCCTGCCGCTCGACACGGGCGCGGGCGTGTTGAATTTTATGGGATCATCGATCTCTTCGCCCATGCGATTCCAATCAATCAGCTTCGCCACATAAGCGGCGGCGGGCGCGAATATGTCGCGTCCGTGAAATGTGTTCGAGACGGGCGCGCGGAAATAATGCTCGACCGAAAGATGAACTATGCGGCTCACATGCTCTCGTTGATAGATGTAGCTGAAGATACCGTTATCGGGGCCTATGAAATTGTAATCGCCCGCTGAAACCAGTATCGGGCGGCGAGCAGACCCCACGCCTGGATCGACGACAGCGATGTGCGTCGTCACTTTGGGAAAATCTCTGTAACAACACAGCAGTGTGAAAGCCGCTGCGTAGATATCGTGCGGCGGAATGTGATGAGTGATATCGACTATCTCGACACTGGGGTTGATCGAATAGATCACGCCTTTCATCGCAGGCACGAAATAATCAGCCTCTCCGAAATCCGTCGTCAGCGTGATTATGGGTCTTCTTTCAGCCATCTGTTTCCCCCACGGCGCGCCGCAAAACGAGGCGATCAGCCTCGTAGCTCAGTTTCGCTTCAGCTTCACCTGCGTCGAACCAACGCGCATCGTCGACTTCCACTCCGTCCGTTGTGATGCAATTCGATATTGATTCCATCAAAAAATAATGGACGGCTTTGGGTCTCAGATTGCCTTTCGCAGTTCGATAATGATAGCGCGCAATCTGCAACTTGCCGAGTATGAGACACCGAAGACCTGTCTCTTCCTCGACTTCTCTGATCGCGGCTTCTTCGACCGTCTCGCCCGACTTCACTCCGCCTTTGGGAAACGACCAGTCGAGATACCTCGGTCGATGCACGAGCAGAACTGATTTGCTGTCGTCATCATTGAGACGAATGAGGATGCCGCCAGCCGCGAGTTTTTCCTCCCGCTCCTGTCCGCCCATAGTTGCGAAGGTATCAAAGGGAGTCGAGAGAGTCCAGCGAATGCGGAATGCGGAGTGCGGAGTTATATTCCGCATTCCGCATTCCGCACTCCGCATTCAAAGAACTCGCTAGACTCTCCGCACTCGATCAGCTAGGCTCATCTGCGTGAGCGAAACAAGAGGCGAACCATCTATTCGGGTCGTGCTGATGCCCAAAGACACCAACGCACGGGGTACGGTCTTCGGCGGAGTCATTCTCAGCTACATCGATCTTGCGGGCGCGGTCGAAGTCCGCAAGCACACCCCGAAATCAATCGTCACCGTCGCTATGCACGAAGTCGTCTTCGTAGCTCCTGTGATGGTCGGCGATCTGGTGAGTTTCTACACCGAGATGGTCAAAATCGGGCGGACTTCGATCACCGTTAAAGTTATGGTCGAAGCTCTGCGCGCCAAACTCCCCGGCGACCGTGTGCGCGTGACCGAGGCCGAAGTCGTCTATGTAGCCGTCGATGATGAAAGACGCCCGATTCCCATTCGCGACGAAAACCCGGAGTGACGGATGAAAGCTTTCTATTCGAATCGTTATGTCATAGAGCTTCCTCCGGGCCATAGGTTTCCGATCATCAAGTATTCGATGGTGCGCGACCGGCTCGTCAGTGAAGGCACGCTTGCCGATGATCTGATTTCCGAACCGCCGCCTGCCAGCCGCGATGAAATCCTGCTCGCGCATACGGCGGATTATTATGATCGAGTGGTCGAGGGGCAGCTTTCGGCGCGCGAGGTTCGCCGTCTCGGTCTTCCGTGGTCCGAAGCCCTCGTGGGGCGCTCGCGCCTTTCAGTTGCCGGGACGATTCAGGCAGCGCGAGCGGCTCTTACGGACGGCGTGAGCGCGAACCTCGGAGGCGGCACTCATCACGCTTTTTCGGATCACGGCGAAGGCTTCTGCGTCTTAAATGATATCGCTGTCGCCATTCGAACGCTCAGAGAATCGGGAGCCATTCGACGCGCGGCGGTCATTGATTGCGATGTGCATCAGGGCAACGGAACGGCGGCGATTTTTTCAGATGACCCTGAAACTTTTACGCTGTCATTGCACGGAGCCAAAAATTATCCGCTCGTCAAACAACCGAGTACAATCGATGTCGCTCTCACGGACGGCGCGGGGGACGAAGAATTTCTCGCCGCGCTTGCCGCAAATCTCTTCGCCGCGCTCGACGTGTTCCGGCCCGATGTGGTGTTTTATCAGGCTGGCGTCGATCCTTACCTTGATGATCGCTTGGGTCGATTGGCTCTCACGCTCGAAGGACTCCGCGAGCGCGATCATTTCGTTTTCGAGTCGTGCCACGAGCGAAGTCTTCCGTGCGTCATCACGCTCGGAGGCGGATATGCCCGCCTCGTTACGGACACAGTTGAAGCTCACTGCAATACGTTGCGCGAGGCAAGAACGGTTTTCAGCGTGTGAGGAACTGCCTTCGCTCAAAAGGCGTATCGAGTAGAGAAAGGAGCATCCAGTTATGCCCGGTAAACTTGAAGAACTCAGCCGTCGCGCGAAAGAGGCGGCGCGAGAGATAAACGAAAAATACGACATCACAGGCAAACTCGATCAGGCGGCTCAGGCCACAACCGACGCGCTTCGCAAAGGCGCGGACGCCGCCACGACAGGATTCGACAAGGCTAAGGAAAAAGTGACCACATTCGACCGCGAGCATCACGTCAGCGAGCGCGTGACCCAAAGCGCGCGCAAGGCTGCTGAAACGGTAGATGACGTTGTGACGCGAAGCGGAGCGAAAGAGAAAGCGAGCGAAGTCGTAAGCGATGCCAGGAGCGCGGCCAGCGATATTTACGGCGAAGCGAAAAGCTATTACAAGAGCGCGAGCGATGCCGCTCATACCACAGCTTCAGCCGCGCGATTGCCTTCATCGATCATCAAAGCCGTCTCAGGCGCGCGCACGTGGATCAAGGAAAATCCCGGCAAGACGGCCATCGTTTCCATCGCGCTCATCGCAGGCACGCGCGCAGGTTCGGCTTTATCCGCGCTCGATGTGGCCCTGCTCGGCGCAGGCGGCGCGGGCCATTGGCTCTTTCATTCGGCGGTCGTGCCTTACGGGTTGCGCAAGCTCTCTCAAAAATACGAAACGTATCTGAAGAAGCAGGAAGAACTGATGCGTGATGGCAAGCTCGACGACGCGGAACGCGCGAGGGTGAAATTTCAGCGCGACGCGGCGAAGTATGTCGGAGCGCCGCTGCTTGGAGCTTTCAGCATCGCGGCGGGCGCAGGTTTGATGTACGAAGCGTTCGCGGGCGCGGCGGTCACAGGGTTTCCGATCAATCTCGTCATCGGAGGAAACCCGATACTTTCGAGCATATGGCTTTTCGGCAACGGGTTGGTGTGCTTCCACAACGGATACAAATTTTTCATGATGGCCCTGGCCGATCAGGAAGAAGTCGCCCGTGTCGTGCGAGATATCAAAGGCTTGCTGCCCGCGGTGAGCGAAGGCTGATAGGTGATAGGTGATGAGGAATAGGGGGAGGCTATCCATCACCCATCACCCAACCCCTATCCCCTATTCAATATGACTGAACTGAGATTGGCGCTGCTGGGGCTTGGAAATGTCGGGCGCGCGTTTTCGGATTACATCACGCGAGCCGAGGATGATATCGCTCGACGAATCCGTATCTACGGAGTGGCCGACGCGACGGGCGGTTTATTGAGTGATGATCCGAGTAGAATCAAACACGCCGTAGAGCAGAAAGCCGCGGGCCTAAGCATCAGAGATTTCGCTCCCGATGATGCGATGGCCAATGACGATTTCATCCGCCGACTTTCTGATTTCGGAATTTCCATACTGGTCGAATCTCTTCCCACCAATCTCACAGACGGTCAGCCCGCGATGGATTTGATCCGCGCTGCTCTGACTGAGGGAATAAATGTTGTCACGGTCGATAAAGGGCCGCTCGCGCATGGCTTCGATCTTTTGCAGGAGGCTGCACGCGAGAATGGCTCGCAAATCGCCTTCACCGGAACGACAGGCGTTCGCCCGCCCGATGGAATCGCAAACGAGCGCGTTCTGGAAATTCGCGGCGTGCTGAACGGAACGACGAATTACATACTCACCGAAATGCATGAGCGCGGCATCTCGTTTGGCGACGCGCTCGCCGTGGCTCAAGGCGACGGGATAGCCGAGCCTGACCCGCGACTCGATATCGAAGGGTGGGACACGGCGGCGAAAATTCTGATACTTGCCAAAGACCTGATGCGCGCGTCGGCTTGCATCACGGATGTCTCGCGCATAGGAATCGGAGCGGAGACCGAATCGCTCATCGAAGCGGCTCGCGCGCGAGGTTGCATCGTCCGATTGATTGGCCGCGCCCGCGTATGGCAGGGCCGCGTGAGAGTGAGCGTCGCGCCCAAGCTCATCGATCCGGCATCGATTTTTTATTCCGTGCGAGGAACGTCGAAAGCTGCCGTGTTCCGAACTGAAAGCAGAGGCGAGTTAGTCGGCGTCGGGCTTTCAGGCCGCGATCAGATAGCAGGGGTCATTCTCGACGATATCATTCGCCTGCGCGCGAAGTGAATTCTGAAAAGAGATCATCGAATGAAAGCTGAGGCGATGGCTCTTCGACGCGGTTCTCGGCGCGGCTCTCGGCGCGCAAAGCGTTTTTGACATCTTTGAGATTGAAACGGATCAATCGGTCGGTGATCGCGATGGCAGGTATTCGTCCTGCTCGGCGAAGGCGATGAATAGTCGCTTCGCTGATTTGCAAAACTTCGGCCAGTTGTCGCGCCGTCAGAAAGTCATGTCTTTTCGCGTGTTCCGCCGATTGGCCGTCGGCGGGTTTTTCAGAGATTTGTTTTCGACTTTCCGAAGCCATCATTTATCCTGCTTCTTTTTTTCAGGCTCAAGCGAAAACGCAAGCGGCACCGATTCGCTTTCGCCCACATCGACGATTTTCGTTTCAGGTTTGTAGCCCGCAAGCGAAGCGGTCAACTGATAGCGGGCGCGAACGGACGGGAGGCGAAAGGCGAATTCGCCGTGGCTGTTCGTGATGTAATCGCGCGAGATGGATTGGATTTTCTTTTTGTCTTTTTGTTCTTCTTCCGTCGGGACGCGGACGAGTTTTATTCGCACTCCTCCGAGCGACAACCCTTCAAAGTCGAATACGGCTCCGCGAATGAGGGATGTCTTTTTTGCTTTCAGGAGTTGGACGGTTTTGACTTTCGTCTCCGCCCCTTCTTCGACCTGCCACATCTGAAGGAGCGTGCCGCCCTGATAGCCTTCGGCATCTATCTGGACGGTGTAATGATCAGGGTCGAGGTCGAATGCGTAATTGCCGCTTTGATCGGTTTTGGTTTCCTTGATCGAGCGGTCGCGGCTCGCCATCACTCGCACCTCAGCGCCCACGAGGGGTTTGCCCTTCGCGTCTTCGACTCGACCTTTGAGCGACCCGGTCTTCTGCTGCGCCTCGGCAGCCGTGGTTGAAAATAAAATCACGAGCAGAGTGAGAAAAAATCTCTTTGCCATAAAGCGATGTCGTCTGAAATTCATTTGTTCTGAATTCTGCTGTTTCGCTATAACAAAAGTCAACTTACGGAGGCGCAAGTTGAGAGTGATAGGCGGAAAACATCGCGGCAGAAAATTGCAGACGATCAAGGGGCTGTCCGTGAGACCGACCTCTGATCGTTTGAGAGAAACTCTTTTCAACATACTCGCTCCTCGAATCGTGGGGAGTCGATTTCTGGATGTGTGCGCAGGGTCGGGCGCAGTCGGCATAGAAGCCCTGAGCCGAGAGGCAGCGAGCGCGACCTTCATAGAAATCGGGCGTCGCGCATGTTTTGTGCTTGAAGAAAACCTTCGCGCTTTAGGCATCAAGGACGAAGCTGAGATCATCAACCGCGATGCGGAATCGGCATTGAAAAAACTCGCCTCGCTTGATCGCCAGTTCGATATAGTTTTCCTCGATCCGCCATACGCATCCGAGCTTTATTCAAAAGTGATGTCGTTGATGGCGTCGAGCGAACTTATGGCGGATGAAGGATTGCTCGTCGTAGAGCATCGAGCGAAAGTTGCGATTGAAGATCGCATTGAGTTGAAATCCTACAGGCAGGTGAGGCAGGGCGAATCCATGCTTTCGTTTTTTCGCCGAAGCGATCAATCGCAAAGTCCCGACACTGGCCAGTAGTCGCGCTGGTATGCTAGTATCGCTCGACTTCATTTAAGGAGAATCTGTCGTGGGTCGCCGAGCTATTTATCCGGGTTCCTTCGATCCGATCACGAACGGGCATCTCGACATCATCGAACGGTCTTCAAAGCTCTTCGATGAAGTCACCGTCTCCGTACTGTTAAACATCGATAAGCATCCCCTTTTCACGACAGACGAGCGCGTCGAGATGATCCGCGAAGTCATCCCGTGGGCCAATGTCCGCGTCGATACCTTTCACGGGCTTCTTGTTCATTACGCCATCGAGAAACAGGCGCAGGTCATCGTTCGCGGCATCCGCGCGATTTCCGATTACGAGTACGAGCTTCAGATGGCGCTGATGAATCGAAGGATGGAGCCTGAAGTCGAAACCGTCTTTTTGATGGCCGCAGAAGAGTATTCCTACCTGAGTTCACGCCTGATCAAAGAGATATTCAAACTCGGCGGCCCTATCACAGGGCTTGTCCCCGAACAGGTCGAAAAGCGAATGCGCGAGAAACAGTCATGACTTACAAGGAATCCGAATATGTCGCGGAGATGGAAGTCTCTTCGACGCTCGCAGTTTTGATGGAAGCCGAACGCCTTCGCGCCGAAGGAAGGGACGTCATCGATTTCGGAGCGGGCGAGCCTGATTTCCCTACCCCGGAAAATATCAAGGACGCGGCCCATCGCGCCCTCGACGAAAACTTCACTCGCTACACTCCGGCAGCCGGAATCCCCGCCCTCAAGCTTGCCATCATCGAAATGATGAAGCGTGATTTCGGCGCGCAGTATAAGCCTTCTGAAGTGACCGCGACCGTCGGCGGCAAGCAGGCCATATTCAATGCGATGGCTTCGATAGTAAACGCGGGCGATGAAGTGCTGATCCCTTCGCCCTACTGGGTGACTTTTCCTGAGATAGTTCGCTTCCTTCGCGCCCGCCCCGTTTTCATCGAGACCGCATCGAACGATTTTCTGCTGACCGCCGATATGGTGCGCGAACGGGTGACTGCGCGCACGCGGTTGTTGATAATCAACTCGCCGAATAATCCGAGCGGGCGCATCATCCCGCCCGAAGAGTTTCGAAAGATAGTCGAGGTCGCCGCGGAAATAGGATTCATGGTCGTAAGCGACGAATGCTATCTCTACTTCGCTTATCCGCCCGCCAAGCCTTTCACTGCTGGTCAGTTGCCCGAAGAGCTAAGAAACCATGTGATGGTGTGCGGATCATTCTCGAAATCGCATGCGATGACGGGCTGGCGCATAGGTTTCGCTCTCGGACGAAAAGAGTGGATTCAATCGATGCTCAAGATACTGAGTCACACCACATCGAACGTCAATTCGATAACTCAGAAAGCCGCCATCGAAGCCGCCGCGGGGCCGCAGCAGGCAAGAGCCGCGATGCTCGAAGAGTATAAAAAGCGGCGCGACTGGCTCGTTCCCGCGCTCAATGAAATCGAAGGCATTAGCTGCCACCTGCCTGAAGGAGCTTTTTATGTATTGGCAAACGTGAACGGTTTGCTGGAGGGAGAGTTGAGCAACTCTGCGGATTTCGCCCGGTTTCTTTTAGAACAGGCTCATGTGGTTGTAACTCCGGGCATCGCTTTCGGCGCGGAAGGGCATATAAGGATTTCGTATGCCAATTCTCTTGAGGCGATCAAACGAGGTGTCGAAAGAATAGCAGACGTATCCCACGGCCTCCGCAAGCGTTGAGCCTGTTTGAGCAAGCACGGGGCAAACAGGCGGTTTCACTTCGAGCAAAAACAGAGGCTCAGAATTTGGTTATGCTGATGTCCTGATCGCCTTCCGCTCTGAAACGAATGAAGAAGAAGACAGCGAAGCAGACGAGCGCGATGACGAAAAATATTCCCGCATAGGCAAGATAATGCGTGCCTTCCTCTTCCGGCGATTTGTAAAACTGGTTGAAGAACCAAAGAGCCGGACCCAGGGCGATCAGTCCCACGACCCATAGCAGGTGTTTCATGACTCCCTCCTTAGGTTGGTAAGGAAAAGAACGTTAGACTAAATCGATACAGATGCCGGTGCTGATTTACTGATTCCTTCGGGTGGAATTATACACCAAAATCAAAATTGTCAAAGCCCCTCACCGCTCGAACAGTACGCTTGAGCGATTTCGTTGAAGCATCTCACAGGCCGCCTCGTAAACCTCATCGACCGTGATCCTCGTCCTCGACGCGCCGTCAACTATGCGATGAGTAGCGACGGGCGGACGCGAACCCGCTTCGGCCACTTCCAGCACGGGCGTAGCCATCTCGGATGCAGCGCGCGCCACGCTGCGATCATCAGTGATAAATAAACTGGCGCGCGCGATGGCGGCGAAGAAATCTTTTCCCTGCGGTGACGAGAGTCGAATCGCGCTGCGCGGAAGAAAGGCGTTGACCGAATCCGTGAAAGATTTAGTATGAGGCTCGTCCATAGCCACGACTCGCGCTCCGGGCGTGAGGGAAAGCCGGACGGCGAGATCGCCGAATCTTTCTGCGGGCCATCGACGAGATGCTTCTCCCATCTCCGAATGCAGTATGACTATAGGCTCGCCGCCCCGCGATCCCTTGCGCACAAGCAATTGCTCGAAGCGCGCGTGATCATCTTCCGACAACTCTATGCCAATGCTCTCATCTTCAAGCTTGACTGAGAGACGCGAGAGCATACTGGCAAATTCTTTTCCTGTTTGTCTCGACGCGCGACCTAAGAGAGATTCAATGAATGACGGGCCTGCGGCAGACGCGATGACGCGAGCGTTGAGGAAGACGCGCGCCAGCAATTGCGTTTCCGCGCCGGGGGAAAAATCCATCACTACATCGAAGTCGGCCCGCCGAGAGCGGCGCGCGAGTTTTACGAATCGGCTGAATTTGCTCAACGTTCCCCTCTTCGAAGCGGGTATCGCTCCGAGATCAATCGTTTCATCAGCCATGTCGGTTGCCGAAAGAAGATCACATATTCCTCGCGTCACAGCAGCCGTGATGCGAGTCTTTGGAAATGCATGTCGCAGGGCGCGCAACGCGGGCAAAAGCGCGAGTGAGCGCCCGAAGGAAGCGGCATTGATTGCGAGTATCGAACGCGGATGTTCGGCCATCAGCGGCATTATACAGATTGCGATTGCGCTGCGTCAGGCGGGATGAAACAAAGGTGTTGCCTGGGGGCGCACGCTGGAAGCGTGCAAGGCTTCAGGGGTCACTCAATTCCTGAATGCGCAAGACAGGCAGGCAATCGGCCCCCGCTCCCAGGACTTTGCAACAATTGAAAGCGAGTCGTTGTGATCAAACATCGGACAAAAGCTTCATCACCCTGTCAGTATCGCTGAGGTCTTCAAGAACAACGTCAGGCTGAAACTCTGCAAGGCTGGCGACGCTGTGCGGCCCGGAAGCGACCGCGAGGACGCGAGCGCCGAAATGACGAGCGCAACTTATATCGCGCGGCGTGTCGCCGATGATGATGAACTGTTGCGGGTCGAGATTTCGCTCAAGCAGTCGATTTATCCTCTCGGCGGCAATCGCGGGCAGATGATCGCGATCTTCAGCATCGCTGCCGAACGCTCCTCTTACATTGAAATAATTTCCAATCCCCGCGACTCGTAGCTTCGCGAAAGCGAGCCGTTCGACATTTCCCGTCAAAAGACTTGTGACATACCGACTGTCATCGATCAACGCATCGAGCAACTCACGCACGCCGGGACACAAACGGAACACTTCTCCGGTCGAGGCGAGATGATCGAGCATCTCGACCATAGCTCTTTCGACCACAGGCAATCGCTCGCGAATAACGTCGAGGCTCACGCCCGCAGGTTCGAGGGCTTCGCGATAAATCGCAAGATCGGTCTTACCCGCAAAATCGACTTCGCCTATTCGACCGTAGGTGCCGAAGATATCGATGAGCATATCGTGGATCATTCCGCGATACTCGCTCCTTCGCACTGCTTTGATCAGGGTGCCGTCGATATCGAAGAGGATGACGCGCGATTTATGATTGGATTCTTTGCTCATCTTTTCAATCACACGTTGAACCTGAAATGAATGACATCGCCGTCCTGCACGATATAGTCTTTGCCTTCCGACTTGAGCTTTCCCGCCTCGCGGCATCGCGCCTCGCTTCCAAGCGCGGTGAGGTCTTCGAAGCGAATCACTTCAGCGCGAATGAAGCCGCGCTCGATATCGGAATGAATCCGGCCTGCTGCCCGGTGCGCGGTCGTGCCGCGATGGATTGGCCATGCGCGGCATTCGTCTTCGCCCGATGTGAGAAAGCTGATCAAATCCAGAAGCGCGTAAGCCGCTCGAATGAATCGGTCGCGCGCAGGCTCACGGATTCCCAAATCCTGCAAAAACTCGCGCTGCTCGTCCGCGTCAAGCTGAGAGATATCCATCTCGGCCCGTCCCGCCATCGAAATCAGATTCAGCTTTTTACCTGCTGCAAGTTCTGTCACCGAGGAAGGCGCTTCGGCTGACGCCTGATCTTCAGAAACATTCAACAGCAACAAAAGCGGCTTGAGGCTCAGGAACCGAAAGCCCGCGAGCGTAGAGAGTTCTTCGTGCGCCAGTTCAACGTCGCGAAGCGGGCGCTCGGCTTCCAGAGCCGATTTCAGCCGTTCGAGCAGTTCACGCTCGCGAGTGGAATCCTTTTCTTTCTTCAATCGTGCGATGCGGGTTTCGATCTGCACGAGGTCGGTCAGGATCAGTTCGTCATCGAAGGCGCGGATGTCGCGCGCGGGGTCTGCCGCTTCCGAAATCATGGTGTTATCGAAAGCCCTAACGGTATGCACGAGCGCGTCGACTTCTCTCATGTGTTGAACGAGTTTCGGATCGAGTCCCGCGTGCGACTGTTCGCTTTCGTCTGCCTTAGGCCCCGCGACATCGACGAAGCTGATTTCAGCCAGTGTTTTCTTTTTCGGATTGAACAAAAGCCCAAGCTCATCGACGCGTGAGTCAGGCACTTTGATCACTCCGACGTTGGCCTTCTCGCGTCCGCCGTATCCGCCGACTTCAGCCGACAGCCCCGTGAGCGTATTGAAAATGGTCGTCTTGCCCGACCCGGCGAATCCTACAAGTCCTACTTTCATTTTCTCTGTTGGGGGATGGGAGATGGGAGATAGGGGATGGCGAGGTATTCACACCCATCCCCTATCTCCCATCCCCTATCCCCTATCCCCCTTCACGACTTCAAGCTCGAAATGAATCTCCTTGCCGCGCGCTATGGCATTGAGGTAATGCTCCCATATCTTGCGAAAGAATCGCAAACGCGGGAAGCGGTGATCGAGGTTGATGAAGAACTCGAATCCCATCATCTTCCACAGATTCGCCGTCGTCACCCGCGCCTGAAGCTGACGGAATCTCACGTCAGTGTAAAAAGGGAAAACCGCGCGCTCATCTGTCAGGTTGCGAAACGAATAGCTGTTGAGGTGATTGCGATGCGTCAGGTCAGTCGCCCAGTCGGGATTCGTCCAGTGAGGCGCGACGAGTTTCACTATCCCGCCCGCTCGCGTTATGCGATGAAGTTCGGCCATCACTCCCATCGGATCGCGCACGTGTTCTATGACGTGACGGCCTATCACTTCGTCAAATTCGTCATCCTTGAAAGGGTAAGGCAGATCGTCGAGGTCGTGAATCACATCGGCTGCGGTGCGGGGATTTATATCCATTCCCGTCGCGCCGGGAGTCTTGTTGACCCCGCACCCGATGTCGAGTACGCGCTTTTGAGGATTTGCCTGTGTCGCGGTCTGTGCCATGTGCTACTTTGCTCGCCGCGAACTGTAGAAGGCGTCGAACCCCGCGTATCGGGCCGCGCCGCCGAGTTGTTGTTCTATGCGGAGCAACTGATTGTATTTCGCCACGCGGTCTGTTCGGCTCAGCGATCCCGTTTTAATCTGTCCGGCGTTGGTCGCAACTGCGAGGTCTGCGATGAAAGTGTCCTCGGTCTCGCCCGAACGGTGCGAGATGACCGAAGTGTAGCCGCGCGTTTTTGCCATCTCGATGGTGTCAAGCGTTTCCGTAAGCGAGCCTATCTGATTGACTTTGACTAGAATCGAATTCGCCGCTCGCTCGCGAATGCCGCGCGACAAAAATTTTATATTCGTGACGAACAGATCATCGCCCACAAGCTGCACTCGGTCGCCAAGCTCACGAGTCAGCGCGGCCCAACCTTTCCAGTCGGATTCTGCGAGACCGTCTTCGATTGAAATTATCGGATATTGATCGCACCACTGTTTGAAGAGCGCGATCATTTCATCCGAAGTCTTTCGCGCGCCGTCGGATTTTTTGAAATGATATCGGCCCTTTTCGTAAATCTCGCTCGCCGCGACATCGAGAGCGAGAGCTATTTGCGATCCCGCCTTGTAGCTGGCCAATGTGATGGCTTCGAGCATCGCTTCGATGGCTTCCTCGTTCGATTTCAGATTGGGAGCGAAGCCCCCCTCATCGCCGACTGTTGTCGAATAGCCCCGTTTTTTGAGGACGGATTTGAGCGCGTGAAATACTTCGACGCCTGCGCGCAGGGCGTCTGAAAAAGTCCTGAAGCCTGCGGGCGCGATCATGAATTCCTGAAAGTCTACATTGTTGTCGGCGTGCGCGCCGCCGTTGATTATATTCATCAGCGGCACGGGGAGCGTCCGCGCGCCGACTCCGCCGAGATAACTGTAAAGCGGCTGATCGAGCCAGTCGGCTGCTGCGCGCGCGGTGGCGAGCGAGACGGCGAGTATCGCGTTTGCTCCGAGTTTTGATTTATTCGCCGTGCCGTCGAGGTCGAGCATCGCCTGATCGACTTCAACCTGACGGAGCGCATCGAGTCCGACGATCGTTCGCGAGATGATCGAATTGATATTGCCGACGGCTTTCAGCACGCCCTTGCCCGCGTATCGTTTGCGATGGTTGTCGCGAAGTTCGAGAGCTTCGTGTGTGCCTGTAGATGCGCCGGAAGGGGCGGCTGCGCGGCCCGTGGCTCCGCCAAAGAGAGTAACTTCAGCTTCGACCGTTGGGTTGCCGCGAGAGTCGAGTATTTCTCTTGCGATCACCTGTTCGATAGTCGTCATCAGTTTGCCTTTCGAAAGAATCAAGGGCTTATCCTAGCCACTTCAGTCGAGCAGAGCAAGTTTCGTTGACGATCTTTCTGCGATCAAATAAATTTGGTTGCTCCGAGTGTAATAGAAGAGTGGCTTCAATAGAAGTATGTTCATCCAATAGCGGTTCGCTTTGGAAGATTCTCATTAACACCTCACTTTTAGTGAGGTGTATAGAAGCGGAGAGAGGTTGAAACCGTTTCAACGGTTTGACTCCGGGAGTGGGAAAACCGTTGAAACGGTTCGGGAGAACCTGCCGCCTTCTTTCACCCAACTGAAGTTGGGTGTTAATGAAATGCCGTCAGCAAGTCTCACCTCTAATCGCATTCGGGGATTGTCTGATCACTGACGAAAAAAGAAATTATATGGCAAGAGGAAAAGGCTCGAAGAAAAAACCCAGCCCGCAGGTCGCCGAAGATCGGGCGACTCCATCCGTCAAACAACAGCGGCGCGAGAAGGCGCGTGAATCTTCACGTCTGCTCAAACAACAACGGTGGATGCTCATTGGAGTCCTGATAATCACATTCGCTGCCTATTTCAATTCGCTCGACGGACAGTTCGTCTACGACGATCAGCTACAGATTCTCAAAAATCCGACGATCAAGGATACTGCGAACATCCCCACGATGTTCACGCAGAGCGTGTGGCAATTCCTCGACCCTTCGGATAAAAAAGCCGCCGGGCCATACTATCGCCCTTTTTTCAACATCGCTTTGATAATCAACTATGCGCTGTTCGAACTCAATGTCACAGGCTGGCACGTCTTCTGTGTGCTGATTCATATTCTAGTCACCTTGCTCGTTTATCTGCTTGCGAGAGAGTGGGGGCTGTCGCGCGAGCTATCCTCGATAGCGGCGCTCGTCTTCGGCCTCCATCCCGTTCACAGCGAGTCGGTCGCGTGGATAGCCGCCTTGCCTGATCCGATGGCCGGTATCTTCATACTCGGTTCGCTGATTCTCTATGAAAGATATTTCAGAAAACCCGAAAGCAGTCTCTTCATCTTCGGCTTGAGCCTTGCGGCGATGTTCTTCGCTCTGATGTGCAAAGAGGTCGCCGTCGCTTTTCCGGTATTTCTGGTCGCGAGAGAACTCCTCGACCGTGAAGAAGGCGGATTGAAACCTCTCGCCTTGAGGATCATCAAAAGAACCGGCCCTTACTTCGCGCTGACGGCTGTTTATCTGGCGATACGTTACGCGGTGCTGGGCTTCATCTCGCAGGATGAGCCGTCGACGGCGCATCTTTCCGCAATGCAGGTGTTGATAAGCGTGCCTTCGATTGCGCTGGCCTATCTTCGATTGCTCGTCATCCCTTATCCGATGGCAGTGATGTACGGCAACACTTATGTCCAATCGGCGGGCGACATTAGATTCTGGGGCGCAACGATTGTGCTTGCGGCAATCGGGGCCGCGCTGATGTGGGCCATCAGGTCTTCGAAGACGGCTCAACGCGCAACGCTGTTTGCGATCATATTCATTCTTCCGGTTTTGAATCTCAAAGCATTCCGACCGCACGAATCGCTTTTGCATGACAGATATCTTTATCTGCCATCGATAGGCTTTTGTGTGCTTGTGGCGATGGCTGTCGGATGGGCGGCTGAAAAATTCGCGCAGCGACAAAAAGAAATACTCGCCTCTGCGACGGCGATTATCGCCGTTCCGTTTTTCATTCTAACGATGGCGCAGAACCGAACGTGGCAGAATGAAATAGCTATGACCGATCAGGTCCGACGGGTGACGCCCGACTGGCCGTTTTTGTATAACTATCTCGGCGCATATTATTTTCAGCAGAAGAACATGGCGGAAGCCGAGCGATATTACGGCGAAGCCATTCGCGTCAATCCCAACTACTTCGATTCGCTATCGAATATAGGCGACATCTATCGCGAGAAGGGAAACCTCAACGAAGCCGAGCAGGTTTATTTGAAAGCCATCGAAAATGGCGCGCCTTATTCGACGACTTATTACAACCTCGGAGTCGTCTACACTCAGCAGCGACGGCTGAAGGAAGCCGAGTGGCCCTTGCAGAAAGCTCTGGAACTTCAGCCCAATTATAAAGACGCGCTCTACAACCTCGGATGGGTTTACGACAATCAGGGGAAGCTCGTGGAAGCCGAGCAGATGTATATGCGAACCTTGCAGTCATATCCCAATTATCCTGAGCCGCGAATCAACCTCGGAGTCGTACTCACACGTCAGCAGCGATACAAGGAAGCTTTGGATCATCTGATTTACGCGCAACGTCTTGTGCCTGAGCATCCCATTATGCTCTACGCCCTGGGCGATGTTTACCTGAAGACGGATCGCTACAGGGAGGCCATCGAGCAGTTCAAAAAAGTCGCCGCACGCGAGCCTAATCATCGTCTGGTTTTCACGGCTCTGGGACTCTGCTTTGAAAAGGCTGGCGACAGGGAGCAGGCGCGGCAGAATTTCGAGCGGGCCATAGAAGTTGCGCCGCAGGATGCTTATACCAATACTGCGCGCGAGCATCTGGCGAAGTTGTAGTCCTGGGGGCGCACGCTTCCAGCGTGCAAGGCTTTCGCTTGAGCTATCATAAAAAAATCAACGGGTCTTTCTCTGAAGACAAGCACGCAGGATGCGTGCGCCCCCAGGGAGGGGTTGCACATGAGCGATAACTGGAAAAAGCGGACAGTCTCGCCAAAGGTAAAGTTGGAGGGCTCGCCGCCAGGTTGGTATTCGCGCGGCTACCTTCCTCACTTCGATGCCGGTGAGATAGCTCAGATGGTTACCTTTCGGCTGTTTGATTCACTACCTCTTTCAATGCTCGAACAATGGCGAAAGGAACTCACACATTTGAGCGCAAAAGAAGCAGGAATTGAACGCCGCAAACGGATTGAGGCTTATCTGGACAGCGGCAAGGGCAGCGCGTGGATGAACGATACTCGGATTGCCGACAAGGTACAGGAAGCGATTCTCTTTTTTGACGGGCAGCGTTATCGTTTGCAGGCGTGGGTGGTTATGCCCAATCATGTCCACGCTTTGCTGACTCCATGCACAGGCTGGGAACTTGAACAGATTCTGCATTCCTGGAAATCATTCACCTCGAACCAGTGTAACAAGCTGCTGGATCGGAGAGGAGAATTCTGGCAAACAGAAACTTTTGATCGTTATGTGCGCGATGAAAAGCATTATTACAATGCAATCGCTTACATCGAAAACAACCCCGTGAAAGCCAGACTATGCGATAAGCCTGAAGACTGGCAATGGAGCAGCGCGAGAGTGCGAAAAACCTGACTCCTGGGGGCGCACGCTTCCAGCGTGCAAGGCTTTCGCTTGATATATCATAAAAAAATCAACGGGTCTTTCTCTGAAGACAAGCACGCAGGATGCGTGCGCCCCCAGGATCAACTGATGACGAACATAGGCGTGGCCGAGCCTCCGCCCGCCGAGACGTTGAGCAATGCAAGCGATGAGAGCCTTACGCCGCAACCTTTTATATCCGAGCCGTCCCACACGTATGGATCGAGGTCGAGATATCGCTCGTCCAGTCTCAACTCGCCATCAACGACCGATGGAAATACCTCGCGGCCCACGGGGACGCGCTCCTGAACTATGAATGACTCAGCGAGCGATTCACTTATTGCCCGCTGCCATGCGCCATCTTCCGTTTCCCATCCGAGAAGGACGCCTTTACCGCCATACTCGCCGTTGGGTTTCAATACCAGTCGCTCACGATTGTCACTGATGAAATCGATCAGGTCGACTGTTTGGTCGCGATAAACTGTCCGGCACTCTAGCACTTTGCGCGTCCACGGGATATGAGCGCGGAGGGATGCTCTCACATCAGGCTCGAATAAATTTTCAAACACCGGGTCGCTCGCTATCGCGAAGATCGCTTTCTTGTAAAGCATCTGAACACCGAAGCCGTTCGACATGCACACCGCACGGTCACGAACCGCATCTATCAGCGGATGGCGGAGTCCGTATTTCGCCAATAGCTCGCCTGTCACTACTCGTTTGTAAACAAGATCGATTTGGAAATCTCCTGCGAAAAGTTTTCCGTTTCTGTATTCAAGCTCGTCAGGGTCGGCAATCCTGACCCGACAGCCGCGAGATTCGAAGTAGCGATGCATCAACAAAAATTCGTTGTAGGTGCTGACTCCGCGCCAGTCGATGATTGCTATACGAGGCAAGCCCGCGCCGCCCCACCTGTGATATGCAGCAACAAGGCGGTCGAAGACAGTCGCGCGGATGGCTATCGTTCGAAATGAAAACCGATGGCCGAATTCCTGCATGACAGGCATCGCGGCGAATGCTTCGGCGAGCGCGTCTCCGTAGGCCAGACCGCCGGGGCTTTCGGCGTTGTACTCGACGAAGTTGAATTCATCTCCCGATAAAAATCCGTCCAGACGCGCGCTCACGTCCGCCGCTCCGAAGCCTGTATCGATCAACGCGATCTGTTCTTCTTCCCATGTGAGGTCTAGGTGACGGCGCAGACTTTCGTCAATCAGCAATCGCTGACCAATTGTCGAGAGACCGCGCATCACGAGATGCGAAACGCGAGTGACAAAGTTATAGGTTTCTTCATCGATGAGGTAAGGCCGCAGGACTGTACAGACGGCGCGCTCGCCGAATGAAAGTCTCTCGGAGCGCGTGGCTTCCGAGAGCAACGTCTGTGTGCTGTCGAGATGTTTATCGACGAGCAAATGGTGATAATGATCGATTGCGTCTTTGCTCATTGATTCAACAAAGCGTCCCAGCGATAATCCGGTCCGGGAGATTCCGATTTTGCGCGCTCTATGACGAGATCGGCCATAGCATTTACGACCCAGGGGAAATAAACTTCAGTCAGTGAATTGATGTCGAAATCGGGCGCTGAGTTCATGAAATCAATCGCAAAGGGTACGCCGTCGCGCACGGCGAATTCTACGGTGTTCATGTCATAGCCGAGAGCTTCATTGATTTTTATCGCGTCCGCGCGTATGCGCTCCGTAAGATCATCCGTGATCTTTTGATCGACATTACGGTAACGCTCGAAGTGCGGGCGTCGCGGATCCCAGTTCGTGATCAGAATATTTTTCCTGCCTATGCAGATGCAGCGGACGTACTGCTGCCAATCGATGTACTCCTGCAACATCATGCAAAGCTGATCGGTCTCGTTGTAAACCGTGAGCAGTTCTTCGACGGAACTGACGCGATGCACACCCTTCCATCCTCCGCCCCAGTGCGGTTTGAGTATGGCCGGAAGTCCTGTGTATCGGGCAATCGCTTGCCAGTCGAGCGGCGTTTTCAAATTGCTGAGACTTTCCGAAACTATGCTTTCAGGATAAGAGCGCGAAGGAAGTATGAGCGTTCGCGGCGCGGCGATGCCAAGGCGTTCTGCCAGCACAGTGCCGAAGAATTTATCGTCCGCAAGCCGCCAGAACGGATTGTTGATGACGACTGTTCCCGAGAGCGCGGCTGCTTTGAGGAACGGCTGATAGAAAACGACTTCGTGCGAGATGCGATCAACGATGACCCGATACTGGGGCAACTGCTGCGTGGTAACCTCGCCGATTTTGACATACTCGGCGACGACGCTTTCGTTCCGGCGATTGACTTCATCGATGAGCGCGTCAGGAAAAGATCGCTCGCGTCCGACGAGCAAACCGACTTTCAACATAGCTCTTTCTCCCTATCCGAAAAGAGGAAGCTATGCTGCCACGAGCAATGCGTTTAGTAAAGCGCGGGGTTGCTTGTAAGGCCGCCAGCCGGTCGCTATAGTTCCAATTCGAGTTTGAGGATTGAAAAATGGAAAAAAGAGAAATCACGCTCGGCCACAGCCCAGACCCCGACGACGCTTTCATGTTCTATGCGCTGGCGGCTGACAAAATCGAAACCGAAGGGCTTACGTTCCGACACATCATCGAAGATATCGAAACGCTCAATCGCCGCGCGATGGAATCGGAACTCGATGTCACGGCAATATCGATTCACGCTTATGCTTATGTGCTGGATCAGTACGCGCTGCTCACTTCAGGCGCTTCGATGGGCGATAACTACGGCCCTATGGTCGTGGCGAAAAAACCGATGAGCCTCGATGAACTTCGCAGCGCGACGATAGCGGTGCCGGGAAAGATGACGACCGCGTTTTTAACTCTTCGGCTTTGCATAGGCGACCCCGTTGTTAAAGTCATCCCGTTCGATCAGATCATGGACGCGGTGGAGCGTGAAGAAGTCGATGCGGGGCTATTGATTCACGAAGGGCAGTTGACTTATTCAGCACGCGGGTTGGAGAAGATAATCGATCTGGGCGAGTGGTGGAAATCGGAGACGGGATTGCCTCTGCCTCTGGGCGGCAATGCTATAAAGAAATCGCTTGGGGCGGAGTTGATCGAAAAAGTATCGCGACTGTTACAGGAGTCAATCGAATACGGGCTTGCCAATCGCGCCGACGCCGTAACGCACAGCCTCAAGTATGCACGCGGGATGGCGACCGAGATGGCTGATAAATTCGTCGGAATGTATGTCAACGACTACACGATTGATTACGGCGACGAAGGACGCGAAGCAGTGCGCGTGCTTCTGGCTCGTGGATTCGAAGCGGGCATAATTCCCCGCCCCGTCGAACTGGAATTCGCGTGATTCAGGTTCTGAGCTTTTTCAGAAGTTCGCGGGCGATTATCATCCTCTGAATCTGATTCGTCCCCTCGACTATCTGTCCGATTTTGGCTTCGCGGAAAAGCGCCTGCACGGGATAATCCTCGCTCGTCCCGTATCCGCCATAAATCTGAACCGCATCGGTCGTAACTTTCATCGCCGCGTCGGTCGCAAGCAGTTTCGCTATCGATGCCTCCACGTTGAATGGCATACCGCGATCCCTGAGGTAAGCGGCTTTTCTCGTGACGCATCGCGCCGATTCGATGGCCGCGATCATGTCGGCCAGCATGAATTGAATGCCCTGAAAATCTCCAATCGACTGGCCGAAGGCTTTTCGCTCGACCGAGTATTTCAAAGCGTGATCGAATGCGCATTGAGCCAGACCTATGGAAGTCGCGGCTACCGTGATGCGACCCGAATCGAGCGCGGTCATAGCCACGCGAAAGCCGTCGCCTTCCTGACCGATGAGGTTTTCGCGCGGGACTTCGCAATCTTCAAAAAAAACTTCCCGCGTGTGATGCGCGAGTCCCATCGGTCGCTCTCGTTTGCCGAAGCTCAAACCCAGCGCGTTTTTTTCGACTATGAATGAACTGATGCCGCGCGAGCCTTTGCTTCGGTCGGTCACGGCCATCACGATGTAAAGATCAGCTTCGCCGCCGTGGGTGATCCATATCTTCTGGCCGCGAAGAATGTAGCGATCATTGTGAAGTTCGGCCCGCGTCGAGATCGATTGCGCATCCGATCCGGCGTGAGGCTCGGTGAGAGCGAATGCGCCGAGGAGGTCTGCGCGGGCGAGAGGGGGAAGATATTTTTTCTGCTGCTCCGGGGTGCCGAACTGATTGATGATGAGTTGCGGCAAGCCGTGAACGGCAAGCACGCTGCCGAGGCGGGTGCCGAGGCGGGAAAATTCTTCCAACACTACAGCGTAAGTCGAATAATCAAGCCCGCCGCCGCCGTACTCCGAGGGAAAAGGAATGGCGGCAAGGCCGAGCAGTCCAAGCTTGCGAAAGAGCGGCCATGGAAAATCCTCGTGTCCGTTTTTCTCCGTGTAAGGATTGACTTCGCCCGCTACGAATTCTTCGACGAGTTTTACGAGTTGCTCCTGCTCTTCAGTCAGCGTGTAGTCCATCTATTCCTCCGACAGTAGCGAATTCTTTCCGAGAGCGTTGGAATAATACTCTTTTCGTGAGACAGCGAAAAGGATCGGTTGAAGCCCGGGTGTCGATGCTCTATTCTCCAGTGGTCGGCGGTCAGTTGCCTTATTCTGACTCCTGACTCCTGACTTCTGTTTTACGAGGAGAGAATATGAAGATCGAACAGTTTGAAATGGAGCGCATGCAATCGACGTGGGAAAATCTCGTGCGCTACAACCTTTCTGAAAGCGGAGTTCATCCGGTCGCCATAAATGAATTGATCCCTGATGAAAAGGATCAGCGGGCATTGCTCGAAACCGAGCTTGGATACTCTCAGGCCAACGGCACACCCGCGCTCAGGCAGGCAATAGCCGCCATCTACGATGGCGCGACGGAAGAAAACATTCTCGTCACGACAGGCACGGCGGAAGCCAACTTCCTTACAAGCTGGGTCATTACCGAACCCCAAGATGAAGTGATTCTGATGCTCCCGAATTACATGCAGCTTTGGGGGTTGTTTCGCGGATGGGGCGCTGAGGTCAGGGCGTTGAATTTACTTGAAGAAAAAAACTGGTCGCCTGATTTCGATGCGCTCGAAAAAATGCTCTCATCGAAAACCCGACTCATAGCCGTCTGCAATCCGAACAATCCGACGGGCGCGATTCTGACCGAGGAAGAAATGAATCGCATAATCGAAGCGGCTCGCAGTGTGGATGCATGGCTCGTCGCGGATGAAGTCTATCGCGGGGCCGAGCGAAGCGGCGAGACCGCGCCTTCGTTTTGGGGCCGTTATGAAAAGACGATCATCACGAGCGGGCTGTCGAAGGCTTATGGATTGCCGGGGCTGAGGATCGGCTGGATAGCTTCCGTGCCTGAGATGGTCTCTCGCTGTTGGGCCTATCACGACTACACGACCATCGGGCCGGGGCCTGCAAGCGATATGCTCGCCTGCATAGCTCTCCGTCCTGAAGTGAGAGCGCGATTGCTTGGTCGCACGAGGACGATTCTTAATTCCAACTTTCCACTTCTGCGCGAGTGGACCGCTTCGCACGGCGATTTGTTTTCTCTCATCGAACCGAAGGCCGGAGCCATCGCTTACATAAAATATGATCTCGATCTGGATTCGCTCGAACTGGTCAATCGGTTGAAAGACTCGCGCAGCGTATTGATAGTTCCCGGCGCGCATTTTCGCATGAAGAATTATCTGCGAATAGGATTCGGCTCAAATCAAAATTACCTGCGCGCGGGGCTGGAATTGATCGATGATTTCCTTTCTGAAACTGAGCGCATCGGCGCGGCAGCAAAGTAAGCCGCAAAGTGAGCGGTAAATCGAATGGAGATGAAACTCGCCTTCGCAGGATTCGGCAACGTGGCGCGAGCGTTTGCGCGAATGCTCTCTGAAAGGCGAGATGATTTAGCGCGCGATTACGGCCTTCACTTTCGCACGACCGCTATCTCCACTCGTAATCACGGCTCGGTTCTTTCCACTGACCGCATAGATTTGATCGAAGCCGCCGCGAGAGTCGAAAGCGGAGAAAGCCTCACAGAGCTTGCGGGATGCGAATCGGTGAGGGATTCTTTCTCGCTCGTCGAGCGATGCGACGCGGACATCCTGTTCGAAACTTCCCCGCTCAATGCTTTGGATGGAGAACCGGCTGTGAGTTACGTTCGCCGCGCGCTCGAACGCCGGATCAACGTCATCACGGCGAACAAAGGGCCTGTGGCTTTTTGTTACCGCGAATTGAACCTATTGGCCCGCGAGCGCGGCGTGAGTTTTCGATTCGAGGGGACGGTGATGGATGGCGCTCCGGTCTTCAACCTGGTCGAGCGGTGTCTGCCTGCCGCGCGAGTGCTTGGCTTCGAGGGGGTGCTAAACAGCACGACTAACATCATACTGACGGGGATGGAAGAAGGTCGCAGCTTCGAAGAGTGTCTGCTTGCGGCCCAGCGCGCAGGCATAGCGGAAGCTGATTCGGATTACGACATCGATGGATGGGACGCGGCGATGAAGGCCGTCGCGCTTGCAAATGTTTTGATGGACGCTCGTGTTGATCCGCGCGAGATCACGCCTCGCGGCATTCGCTCGGTGACGAGGGAGGCAGTAGAGGGCGCAGCGCGACGAGGCAGAGTGATAAGACTCGTCGCTCGCGTCGAAAAGGTAGAGGATGAAATCATCATCTCGGTTGCGCCTGAAGAAGTGATCGCCCTGTCGCCCCTCGGCTCATTGCGCGGCGCGTCGAATCTTTTGAAGATCAAAACCGATCTTATGGGCGAGATAGCTATACTCGAACACGATCCCGGCGTAAGGCAAACGGCTTATGCGTTGTTGAGTGATATGCTCGCGGCAGTGGCTCAAATGCGGAAACCTTGACCCATCACATGGGCGGATCAGTGACGTTGGCGGTCGCAGCTTGAGCTTTGTGAATGACTCCGCTTTGATCTATGTAGTAGGAATTGGAAGCGACAGTCGGGTCTTTTCGTCTGGCCCGACCATACCATCGATTGGGATCAGGTTCAGCGCATCCGGCGGAATCTATGCTGTAAGTGTGGCCCTTGTCGTCGGCAACCCCGCCGTTGAGGGCTTTGTGAACGAAGCCGCCTGTTACCAAATCCTCGTCCGAGCTTGAATAACAATTGTTGGTTTTTTTGTACAACTCCTGGCCTGATGACCACGTTCTGATATACTTCACCGCGTTTGAGTCGCGGGCGCTTCTCTGGGCCTTGATATAATTGGGAACGGCTATGGCAGCGATGACCCCAAGAACAGCTACAATAATAAGCAACTCGACTATAGTAAAACCCTTTTCTTTCATAGCATCACTCCGCGGATAAACCTGTCTTCAAAATCTCTCTGCAAACCTCGCTCCACTCGCCTCGGCTCATGTGCGCGAAATCGGTGCGACGGGGATTCCGACATTAATCGCCGGGAAATCTTCTTTCATCTACCCTCGGCAGGTAATCGCTCGGTTGGCCTGATTGCCCGTTCACTCCATGAAATTCAGTCATTTTGCTACCGTCAATTGTCACATTGAATTAAAGGGGTTGACAAAAAATGTGACCACAGGATTTTTGCGTCCATTCCGGTTTCATAAAGCTTGCTCCGGCAAGGGTTTGAAAAACGACCTTCGATACGGGTTATGGTATCTGACGTGCTACATCATTGCGAGTCTGTTGAGGAGTCGTCTGTGCATCGCAGTCCGGCAGTTATATTTGAAGGCGCAGAAATTCAAAACGACGCTCAGTATTCAGTTACGGCTTTTATTATACGCAGGAGGTTTTATGAGGTGTCCGAAGTGCTATACTGAAACTCCCAACAACGCGGTGCGCTGCCCCGGATGCAAATTTCCGACTCCTCAGGGCAAGAAATTACTCAGTGAGAAAAGGAAAAAGAAAAAGGCCGAGATTGATTTGATCAAGTCGGTCAAAGTTTTCAAGAAGAAGAAAACGCGTCGGCAGATAAAACCATGGTTGGCGGTTGTGGTCGGCATAGCAACTGTTCTCATAATCGGGGGAGTCAGTTATTTCATCACTATTTCTTCGTTTCAACAATCGGAAGCGAAGGTATCTCCTTCGCAGGCTGCTCTGGAAAAACTTCGCAACATGCCATCCTCGACACCCGGAATGACGGTCGAGCAGTACCTTGATGACGAAATGGAGAAAAGCCGCGAGGCGGGTCGGCTGCTTGAAGCTGAAGGATGGAGCATGGAGCCGACCAACGGAGGCGGTGAGTTTATAATCAGCTTCACTTATGAAGAAAGAGATGCGGGACAAAAGCGCGCCCAATGGCGAGTCAATCCGGCGAAGAACTCTTTTCGCGCCGAGAACGAACTAGCCAAAGCCGTATATGACAAGTGATCCGCGCGCGATCAATTTATAGATGTTCCCTTTGCGTTTGATGCCTCTTCCTCTCAGGTTCTAATTTCTGCTTATCATTCCGACAATTTCATTTCGCGCATTGCTTGCCCATATTCTTTGCCTTGTGCTATAAGGCTTTCTTTGCCGTGATCGCTCAATTGCAGTCCGTATGCAGGGAGAGCCGTTCCTGGGCAAGAAATCCGGTACAAGAGCATAGATGGAATTTTCAACCGATCCTCTAACTTCAGGTGTGCTGGGAGCGGCGTCTTGAAAGTATCGAATTTAGAGCTATGCAAGCCGACGGCTTGCGCCACAATTTCAAAGGAGTAGCAAGAAAGAACAAACATGGAACTCGCTCTAGTCCTCGCAAAAAGAATAATGGCGTCCGCCGGACGATTTTTCTCGATCAGAAGAACTGGCCGCGTCGCGTTTGCGGCTCTGTCAGCCGTCTTCTTCCTGATGCCTTCGACTACGGCTCTCGCGCAGCAGCATCAGCCGGGAGGTGAGGCGAATCTTCAACTTCCCGATCTTCGGCGAGTGTCATTCCTCGGAATCGATGGCCACACGCTTCTCGTATTCGGACTTGCGATCTGCGTGCTGGGCCTGCTCTTCGGCCTCGCGATGTTCATGAATCTGAAGAAACTCGCCGTGCATCGCTCGATGCGCGAGATATCTGAACTGATTTACGAGACGTGCAAAACCTATCTCGTCACGCAGGGCAAATTCATTCTCATACTGGAAGCCTTCATCGCCGTCATCATCATTCTCTACTTCGGCTTCCTCCTGAAATTCGAGGCAGTGCGCGTCATCATCATTCTAATATTCAGTCTCGTAGGCATAGGAGGCAGCTACGGCGTGGCGTGGTTCGGCATCCGCGTCAATACGTTCGCCAACTCGCGCACCGCTTTTGCCAGCCTCGAAGGCCGTCCCTATCCGATCTACGCCATACCACTGAGGGCCGGAATGAGCATAGGCATGATGTTGATCAGCGTCGAGCTATTCATCATGCTCTGCATACTGCTCTTCATACCGGGCGAATATGCAGGCCCGTGCTTCATCGGCTTCGCCATAGGCGAATCGCTCGGCGCGGCGGCGCTCCGCATAGCCGGAGGCATATTCACCAAGATCGCCGACATAGGATCAGACCTGATGAAGATCGTCTTCAAGATCAAAGAGGACGATGCGCGAAATCCCGGCGTGATAGCCGACTGCACGGGCGATAACGCGGGCGATTCTGTAGGCCCGAGCGCCGATGGATTCGAGACATACGGCGTGACGGGCGTCGCTTTGATCTCGTTCATACTGCTTGCGGTCAACGAAAAAGTAGCCGGGGCGAATTTCGAATTGATTCAGGTTCAGTTGCTCGTGTGGCTTTTCGTCATGCGACTGATGATGGTCATCGCGTCGGGCCTTTCCTATTTCATCAATGAAGCAATGGCGAAAGCCGCTTATGAGAAAGCCGAACGGATGAACTTCGAAGCGCCGCTCACCAGACTGGTGTGGCTCACTTCTGTCATTTCCGTAGCGATGACTTACGCGGTCTCTTACGTCATAGTCCCCAACCTGGGCGGAGACGCGAGTTTGTGGTGGAAGCTCTCGACCATCATTTCGTGCGGGACGCTTGCTGGCGCGATCATCCCGGAATTCGTCAAGGTGTTCACTTCCACCGAGTCGCGTCATGTCAAGGAAGTGGTCATCTCATCGCGCGAGGGCGGTCCCTCGCTCAACATACTTTCAGGGCTTGTGGCGGGCAACTTCTCCGCTTACTGGCTCGGTATAAGCATCGTCGCGCTAATGGCGATAGCCTACGGGTTCAGCACTCAGGGTCTCGATATTCTGATGGTCGCTCCTGAAGTGTTCGCCTTCGGACTCGTGGCATTCGGATTTTTGGGGATGGGGCCGGTCACTATCGCCGTAGATTCCTACGGCCCGGTCACAGACAATGCGCAATCGGTTTATGAGCTTTCGCTCATCGAACAGATTCCCAACGTCGAAGAAGAAATTAAAAAGGAGCATGGCCTTGTCGCGAATTTCGACCGGGCCAAGCACCTGCTCGAAGAAAACGACGGCGCGGGAAACACATTCAAGGCGACGGCCAAGCCCGTGTTGATCGGAACAGCAGTGGTCGGAGCGACGACGATGATATTTTCGATCATCATGGCGTTGACCGACGGATTGAGCGATGAAAAGGCGGTTCAAAGCCTCTCGATCCTACACGCTCCGTTCGTGCTGGGGCTGATCACGGGCGGCGCGATTATTTACTGGTTCACGGGCGCATCGACTCAGGCTGTGACGACGGGAGCTTATCGCGCGGTCGAGTTCATCAAGGCCAATATCAAGCTCGAAGGCGTCGAGAAGGCATCGGTCGAGGACAGCAAGAAAGTCGTCGAGATATGCACGCAGTACGCGCAGAGGGGGATGTTCAATATCTTTCTGACAGTGTTTTTCTCATCGCTTGCTTTCGCCTTCGTCGAGCCGTTCTTCTTCATAGGCTATCTGATTTCGATAGCCATCTTCGGACTCTATCAGGCTATATTTATGGCCAACGCCGGAGGCGCGTGGGACAACGCAAAGAAGATAGTCGAGGTGGAATTGAAGCAAAAAGGAACGGAGTTGCATTCGGCCACAGTCGTAGGCGATACGGTAGGCGATCCGTTCAAGGATACTTCTTCGGTAGCGATGAATCCGGTCATCAAGTTCACGACCCTGTTCGGATTGCTGGCAGTAGAGCTTGCGGTGAAGCTGACTCACGATGCGGGGGCGACAGTGAGTTACACACTGGCGGCAGTCTTTTTCATCATCTCGATGTTTTTCGTTTATCGTTCGTTTTACGGCATGCGGATCGGAGCGGAGAAGTAATAGTCGGCATCAACCGAGATGGAATTGCAAGGGCAGCGACTGTGAAAGTCACTGCCTTTTTTATTCAAGAGCAGGTTTCGTCACTGCGCGATTATCTTTCTTTCATTTCATTGACATCGCACATCGCTCAGGATAATTTTTTGTGGCGGCGGCCACTAAGAGAGGTTGACAGATGGAAAGTGATCGAAGGCAGGCCAGGCGCAAGGAGATACCGCTCAGGGTGAAGTATCAAAGCGCGGGCCGACAGGAAGAAACGCATATGCGCGATATCTCGGTTGGCGGAGTTTATATCAAATCGGTTTCTCCCCCGCCGGAAGGGGCGCGAATCCGTCTCATCTTCTCGCTGCCCGACGGGTATCTCATCGAAGCCGAAGGCACGGTCGCGCATCGCTTGAGAGGAGTGGGGATGGGAGTGGCCTTCGATCCTTTGAACTCGGAAGCCGAAGAGCGCATACGCGAGTTTGTCGATTCCTGACGCCCTGGTCTCTCGCGGAAAAACTTTCGATCAAGGTTGCAAACTACAGAGCGCGAATTCATAATTGCAGGCTGTTTTCATTCATAGGAGATCGTTTCATGGCAAAGGAACAAATCATAAAGAGCGGGCAGATCACTCTGCCCCGAATTATTACCCTCGTTCTAGCGGGCGGGCTGGCTTATTTGATCGTGACTCAGGGAGACGTGGGACTCAACATCGGCTACTGGGGATTGACGTTTTTACTGGCAGGGCTGCTGTTTCTGGTCGCCATCGATTACGGAGTCGTCATCGACAAGGCTGAAGCGAAGCAGGCTCAGGGAGAAGTTCAACCTGCGGCAGATCAGGCTGTCGCGCAGTCGGTAATCTCAGACGCTCCTCGCGTGAAACGTCGGGCAACCCGTACTGCAAAGCGCAGACGATGAGAGTCACTCGACAAGCTTTGGCTCACACATCAATTTTGTTACAATACCCGGTCAAAGTTGCGTTCTATACTAGGCAAGAGTCGAAACCACCCACGATTTGCTTTTTTCAGGGATGTCGGACTTCCGGCCTCGGAGCAGTCAGGGGATGAGTTTCTGGTTTTGAAAATCGTTCCAGCCCTCTCGGCAGGGATCGAAAGACCGAAAGACTTACCAAATCTGAGGAGTGTGCGATTAGGTTATGAGTAAGCGTGTTCTTTGCTCGATATTGTTGCTGCTGGCAACAATCGCCCTTTTGCCCGTCAAAAGGCAGTTAGCTTTGTCAAAAGCGACGCCTATCGCGGGCAAATCGCAGGATGTGCTGGTCGAGCAGGTCGTCATCCGACAGAACCGGCGCATACCTGAATCCACGATAAAAATTTGGATCGGCACTCGCGAAGGCGAGCCGTTCGTCCCCGCGCAGATCAACCGCGATATCAGCGCCCTCTACGCTCAGGGACACTTCGATGATGTGAAAGTATATTCCGAAGACGGCTCTCGCGGAGGCAAGATCATCACCTTCGAGGTCAAGGAATTCCCGCTGCTGCTCGACATCAAATACGAAGGTCTCAAGTCGGTTCAGCAATCCACGATACTCGAAGAATTCCGCAAGCGACAGGTCGGGCTGTCGAAAGATGCGCAGTACGATCCGGTCAAGACCAAACGCGCGGCTGCGGTCATCAAGGAACTGCTCGCCAATGAAGGACGCCCCGAAGCCACAGTCGACCCGATCATCGAAGACATATCGGCGACGGCCGTGGGGCTGACTTTCAAAATAGAGGAAGGCGCGCGATTTCGCGTAGCCGAAATCGATTTCGAGGGCAATAAGGTCTTCTCTGATTCTCACCTGCGCAAGCAGATGAAACTGGTCAAAGAAGTCGGCCTTTTTACGACCTTCACCTCGAAAGACATTTATCACAAGGAAAAACTCGACAACGACCTTCAGAGATTGCGCGCTTTGGTCTATGCCGATAACGGCTATCTGAGAGTCAACTTCGGCGAGCCGAGAGTCGAGCCGGTCGGGCGGGTCGGCTCGTGGATTCCCATCTTCGGCCACAAGGGAGAGGGGCTGAAAATAGTCATCCCCATAGACGAAGGCAAACAGTATCGCGCAGGCGATATCAAGGTCGAAGACAATACCGAGTTCACCGAAGACCAGATCAAAGACATTCTCGGAATAAAGCCGGGCGATGTGGTCAAAGGCTACAGCGTCATTCAAAAGGGGATGGACAACCTCAAAAAAGTCTACGGCACTCGCGGCTATATTCAATTCACCGCTTCTCCGCAGATCGATTACAAGGACGACCCGGCAGATGCGACGAAGGGCATAGCCGATATCACCTTTCAGGTTGAAGAAGGCAAGCAGTATACGCTCAGAAGGCTGGAATTCATCGGCAACACTTTCACCCGCGACAACGTGCTTCGCCGCGAAGTGCTCATCAACGAAGGCGACCGATACAATCAGCAGTTGTGGGATCTGAGCCTCCTCAGACTCAACCAACTCGGCTATTTCGATCAGGTCAAGGAAGAAGACGCAACCATCAATACCAACGAGCGCGAAGGCCAGGTCGATATGACGCTGAAGGTTCAGGAGAAGGGCCGCCAGCAGATAAGCTTCACGGGCGGAGTCTCAGGCATAGGCGGATCGTTCATAGGCATTGATTATTCGACCAACAACCTGCTCGGCTATGGGGAAGCTCTCTCGTTTTCGATAGCGGCGGGCAACCGGCAGAAAATTTTCTCGGTCGGATTCACCGAGCCTTATCTTCGTGGCCGCCCCATCAGCCTCGGCTTCAACCTCTTTTATCAGGACTATCAGTTCTTCGGCTCAGGCTTCAGCTTGCTGACGGTCGGCAACAATCTGCAAACCTTCGACGAAGCATCGCTCTTTACACAACGCACAGCCGGACTATCGGTCACGGCGTCGGCTCCGCTTCAGTACTTCATGCCGCGATTTCGCATGGGCCGATTCATCAGAATCGGGCTGTCGTATTCCTTCCGCATCACGGACATACTCGATCCGCAAAACAATCGCGACACGAATCGGGATAACGACTCAAGACTGACATTCCGCCAGAGCGATGTGACGCAATCGACCATCACGCCGAGCCTGGTCTACAATACGCTGAACTCTTCGCTCGATCCTACGAAGGGGCAGTCGATGACGCTCGCGCTGTCTTTTTCGGGCGGACCTCTGGGAGGCAAGGTCAATACGATTCAGCCGACGATTGAGTACAAATTCTTCCGCCCGTTTTTCGCGGGACGCGAAGCCACAGAACGACCCGACCCGGCCAAAACGCGCACCTTCGGAATGCGATTCCTGGCCGGTCATATAAGCTCTTTCGGAGAGCCTTTCCAGTCCAATTCGTTTTCTTTCGTCGGCGGCACTCCGCTCTTCGGAAGATATTTCCTCGGCGGCGAGGAAACGATTCGCGGCTACGGCATTCGAGGCATCGCTCCGACGGCCAACGTCAGCACTGTTACATCAGCCAGCAATCCGTTTGCTATCGATTTTTTCACCGGGAAGCGGCTCAAAGTCCGCCCTCCGCGTCGGGCCACAGGCAAGTCAATCGCGCCCAGCGTGCTTGAAGAGTTCGTCTTCACGGATCGTCCGGCTCCGGAGTCAAGCAATTTCCCGACCTTCATAGGCGGAGACACTCAGCTTTTGCTCAACTTCGAATACCGCATTCCGGTAATCGGGCCGCTTCAACTCGTGCCTTTCTTCGACATCGGATCGGTCTTCAACCTGCGCAACTACGATGATCAGTTGATCGTAAGCGAGTCGCTTCCCGGTACGCCGCTCAGTTCTCTCACGCTCAACCCGCGCGGATTGCGCGCCTCGCGGCGCGAACTGAGAGAAGCGCGCACGCCTGAGACGCCGCCCAACTCTCTGCCGCCGGGATTTCGGTTCGCCACCATAGGGGCTGATCAACAGATCAAGCAGAAAGTCGAACTATCCGACACGGTGTCGAGCATATTCGACAATTATCGCTTCAGCACGGGAGCGGAGATAAGAGTTCAGGTGCCGGTCATCAACGTGCCGTTTCGTTTGATATTCGCCCTCAACCCGAACGCGAAGACGGACAACAGGTTCTTCTTCGAAGACAAAAGGACGATCAGATTTTCCGTAGGCCGAACCTTCTAGGTCGAACCTTTTGAGTTCGGCGCGCGCCCGACAAGCTGGAAGCGTGCGACGTGCATTGATATAATGCCGTTTGAATTCAGACCAACAGGAGTGATTATGTTCAAGACAAAGTTCGCCGTCTTTGCGGCTTTAGTGGTGGCAGCCTCAGTCTCGGCGCAGCAACCCCCGCAGACCGCGCCCGCAGGCCCCGTGCCTGAAGGCAAGATCGCCATGCTCAACACGCAGGTCTTCCCCGGTCAGATTCTCGAACTCAAGCAGAAGTATGAGCAGGTCGACTCTCAGTTCAAACCTCGCTCCGATAAGATCAAGGCTGACCAGACGCGCTTGCAGGCTATCCAAACTGAGTTGAGCACTAAAGGCCCATCTTTGGCACAGGACAGAGTGGCGCAGTTGCAGCTCGAAGGCCAGGACCTCGAAAAACAGATCAAGCGCGATGTCGAAGACGCTCGAGCCGACCTTGCCAAAGCTGAAGACCGGGCGACGAAACCTGTTCGCGAAAAGCTGTTTCAATTCCTTCAGGGCTACGCCCAGCAGCGCGGCATAGTGCTTATAATCAACACCGCCGGAGTGGCTCAGACCGGTTCGATAGCTTACGCGAATCCGGCTACGGACATAACCGAGGACTTCATCAAGGAATATAACAAGGCCAATCCCGTCCCGGTTGCCCCGGCAACACCTCAGCCCGCTGCGCCTAAAAAACCCGGCCAATAGGCGAAAGGAAACCGTGATGAAACTGCTCAAATCCATTTTAACAACGGCTGCGCTTTTCGCCCTCGCCATATTCGCTTCGGCGCAACAGGGCGCAAAGCCTCAGACCACGCCAGCCGCTCCTCAGCCGTTGCCTAAGGGCAAGGTCGCCGTCATCAACACCGATATGCTTCAGGCCGAGATTCAGGAATTCAGAGTCAAACTCGAATCCATCAATCGCCAGTTCGAGCCTGAAGTGAAGGAGTTGCAAAGCGAAGCCGATAAGATTCGCGCGCTTGAAACGACCATCGAGACTCAGAAAGATATACTCGGAGCGGCCAAGATCGCCGAGCTTTCCGAACAGCTTGACCGAATGAAGCGCAATTATCAGCGACGCGCCGAAGACCTTCAGGCCAAAGGCAACCGCCAGCGCGACGTGGCCATGGAGCCGCTCAATAAAAAGTTGTCGAAGTTCGCCGAAGAATACACGGCTCGCAAAGGGATCATCGTACTGTTCGACATCCAGAATTCTTTCGAATCGAATACTGTGATCTGGTACGATCCGCGAATCGAAGTGACGAAAGACTTCATCGCTGAGTACAACAAAGCCCACCCAGCCGCAGCGCCTCAACCCAAACCGGCAAATTGATAGACACAAAACGGCCCGATAAAAGCGAATCTGAATAGTCGCGCTTATCGGGCCGCTTCGTGTGTAGTTACTTTGCGTCTTTCTACATTGAATCTATCGCGTTCATTCCTGCTTCTTCTTCATCTCTGGCGCGAAGCAGATCGAGTATGAGCGCGGTGTTGCTCGATGCCTGAATCACGCGCTCATATTCGGCTGAAGATTTTTCGAATTCGAAAGTGCCGTCGAGTACCCCGGTGAACTTGCTCATCGCCTCAAGCCCCGCCTCGGATGGAGTTCTGGCGTTTGCAATCAATCCGTTGCTCATATAAATCTCGCCGTTGGCTGCCGAAGAGACGATGCGCAGCACTCCCGTAAGGCGGCTGTTTTCAAGTATCTGGATGATATCGAAGAGGCTGATTTCTTCAAGCTGACCGGAAAGAATTTTGCGACCGGGCGGAGCCTGCTTATCCTGAGTGGCCGCGGTGTAATGACGCACATCGCGCAGTTGTCCGGTGACGGAAACTCGCGGATCGAGCCGCTTGGCTTCGAGCAGTCTTTCGTTGGCGCGCTCAAGCTCGCCGCCCGCCACATGCAGGCTGGCCAGAGCGAGGCATTGCTGCGCAGCCTGATCACGGCGACCTGCTTCGAGCAGTATCTCGCGGAGTTTTTCGCGAAGTCCCAAGTGTCGGGGAGCGTTGTCGATGGCGCGTTCGAGTGTCTCAATCGCGCGATTGAGCATGCGGTATTTGACCAGAAGCTCGGCATCGATTATGGCGCTTTCGGGATCGAAATCTCCTGGATTATTCTTTGCCATCCGTTCCTCTTCTTTTGCCTCTCCCCGTGAGCCGCAAACAGTTTAACATACTCAGCCCTCATCACAAAAAACAGCATGGATAAAGTCCGTTGCGAAATTGTGGAACGCGCGAATTTTCAAACAGGCAGTCGGCCTGCGCTCCCGGCTATATCAGCCCTGCTCGCCTCCGATTATCGAAATGCCGTGACCATCGGCCAGTTTGATCAACTCGTCGCGGTCGAAGAGCAGAGTCTTGTTGGCCGAAACGTGCAGCGCGGTCGCGCCCGCCGCGATCATCTCTCGAAGGGTCGCCGCTCCTATAACCGGCACATCGAATCGCATGTCCTGATCGGGCTTTGCAACTTTCACGACGACGAATTGCCGACCGCCGGTTATCTGTCCGGCTCTACTGATGACCGCATCCGTGCCTTCCATCGCTTCGACGGCGATGACGGCGCGATCCTTCACGCACAAAGTCTGTCCCAGATCGAGCCGCGCGACTTCGCGCGCAACCTCAAGCCCGTAATCGATATCGGATAACTCTTCTCGCGAAGGCGCGCGCCTTGTCAGCACTCCCGCGCGCGCGATCAACGGCTGAAGAAACAGAGTCGAATCTATGACCCTTATGCCTTCGCGTTCAAGCTCATCGGCGACAGCGCCGATCAAACTATCGGTGTTCTTCCTTTTCAATCGAGCGAGCAGCCTGACCATTCTCAGATCGGGCAGAGCGTTGAGCCGGAATATCTGATGATGTTTGACCTGTCCGGCCATAAGGGCGTGCGTGACTCGCTCCCGTTTGAAAAAACTGATCAATCGGCCAAGCTGACCGACTCCAACCCACTCGACTGTCGGGGCCAGACGTTCTATCTCAGACTCGGCTTCTTCCTTGATCGCCGCCACTACTATATCGATTCCCTGACTGCGCGCCCCTTCCAGCACGAGAAGCGGGAATCGCCCGTTGCCTGCTATCAATCCATACTTCATATCAGGTGACAGGTGACGGGTGACAGGCGACAGGTGACGGATTTTTTTCTGTCACCTGTCGCCTGTCACCTGTCACCTATTTAGTAACTCCTCGCTTCGACGTTTCGATGAACTCTACAAGATAATCTATCTCCGGCCAGCCGCCGAGTTCCGACTTTATCGCTTCCAGAGCCTGAGAGGTGTTCAGACGAGATGAAAGCAGAAGTTTGTAAGCGCGTCCTATTCGCCTGATCTCTTCGTCTGAAAAACTGCGTCTCCTCAGTCCGAGAGTGTTTTCGCCATAGCAGCGCGCGTGATTGCCGACCGTGCGCGCATAAGGAAGCGCGTCCTTGACGACGACCGTATAGCCGCCGATGAATGCGTATTTTCCCACGCGGCAAAACTGATGAATGCCTGAATAAGCTCCGATGATCGCCCAGTCTTCGACCGTGACGTGACCGGCAAGCGTCGCGCCGTTTGCAAAGATCGTGTGATTGCCTATGCGAGAGTCGTGAGCCACATGCGATTGCGGCATGAAGAGATTGTCCGAACCTATCTCGGTCAGCATTCCGCCCGTTTCCGTTCCGCGATGAAGCGTGCTGAATTCGCGAAAAGTATTTCGCTCGCCCGCGACTAATCGACTTCGTTCGCCCTGAAATTTCAGATCGGGCGGAGCCTGACCTGCTGAGACGAAATGAAAAAAAACATTCCCTCTGCCGAACTCCGAAGGCCCTTCGAGAACACAGTGGCTCCCTACCCGACAATCATCCTCCAGAGTCACATCGTCGCCGATGATCGAGTAAGGGCCGATGGTGACATTTCGACCGAGTTCGGCTTTCGGGCTTATGATGGCTGTCGGGTGTATTGACAAGGAATGAAAGGCTCCTCAGAAAAAGTGGCGCAAGACGAGATTGCAGGCTCCTCGATTTTCATGTCTTCAAAGCATGCGCAATCCGTCAGATTGCGCCGCATCTACTTCTCCACGGGCGTGAACGCCGCCTGATTGACGAGGGAACTGCGCTCGACTATGCTGCGCTCGACGAGCGACGATGAGATTTCAGCTTCGGCCACGAGTTGATCATCGACGTAAGCCTCACCGCGCAATTTGATATAGCGAGGGCGCAATCTCAACACGGTCAGTTCGAGTCGAAGCTGATCGCCGGGAACTACAGGTCGGCGGAACTTCGCGCCATCGATGCCGGTGAAGAAAACGAGCTTAGATTCGCGGTCGGGCAGTGAGGCCAGCATCAAGACGCCTGCCGTCTGAGCCATGGCTTCGACTATCAGCACTCCGGGCATGACGGGTGCGCCGGGGAAATGGCCCTGAAAGTATGGCTCGTTGAGCGTGACGTTTTTTATCCCTGTGACGCGCTTGCCCGGTTCGTAATCGATTATCCGGTCGACGAGCAAAAACGGATACCGATGCGGAAGTATCGATTGAATCTGAGTTATGTCTAATGTCTTGTCCATATCATTCGCTTTGCGAGTCGAGTTTTTGCTCGCGAATAATCTTCTCGATTTTTTTAAGACGATCCATCACATCAGGCAGTTTCGAATAAATCGATTGCGACCGCCGCCACGCGTTGTATTCCTGCGCAGGGATAACTCCGCCCACACGAGCGCCTGCGGGTATGTTCTTGAAGACTGCCGCACGGCCAAGCAAAACGGCGCCGTCGCCTACGGTTATGTGTTGAGAGGTTCCGACCTGTCCGGCGATGACGCAGCGGCGGCCTATGCGTGTCCCGCCCGAAAACCCTGAGAGCGCGGCGATGACAGTATCCTCGCCGATGTCGCAGTTATGGCCTACCTGAATCAGATTGTCCAGCTTCACGCCGCGCCGCAAAATGGTGTCTCCCATTCCGCGATCAACCGCGCAGTTCGCGCCTATTTCGCAATCATCTTCTATGATCACCCTTCCCCGTTGAAGAAGCTTCACCTGTCGCCCTTCTTCATCCGCGACGAATCCGAATCCGTCCGCTCCTACGACTGTGCATGAGTGAATGATGACACGGCTTCCTATTTCACAATCATCATAGATCGAAACATTCGGATGAATGACAGTATCATCGCCTATCTGACAGCGGTCGCCTGTGACGACTCCCGGATGAAGAGTCACGCGATTTCCTATTCGGCAGTCGCGGCCAATGGTGACTCGCGGATGAATGCTCAGATCCGAGCCGAGTTTCGTTCCCGCGCCTGCGATCAGATCCGGGCTGACTCCTGATGGTTTGTAATCGGTCGCGTGAAGAAATTCAAGAGCGCGGGCGAAGGCGAGTTTGGGATTTCGGGCGACGAGCAGATTTCGCCCCGCAATGTCGAGCGGAGAGCGGACGATTATCGCAGTCGCCTTGCAGTTTGAAATCCCGGCGAGGAACTTTGTATCTGCGGCAAAAGTTACATCGCCCTCGCGGGCCTGATCGAAGGGCGCGGCGCGATGAACTGCGGCGCTCGGGTCCCCAATGAGTTCGGCTCTGATGGCGCGGGCCAGGAGGTCGAGATTGCAGGGTTGATTTGATTCAGGTTGAAACATCGAACAAACCATGTGTTTTTCAAAGGTGACAGTTTTTCACAAAGGCACAGAGCGCGCAAGGGAGGAAAGCTTGACTCATCAAAATTGGCTGTGTTAGCTTGCCCATTCTCTGTTTTCAAGTGAAAAAAGGCGAACACCTGCGGGTTCCGGGAGACTGAATGCTCAAGCGCACACCTCTTTACGAATCACACGCTGCGATAGGCGCGAAGATAGTCGATTTCGCCGGATGGGAGATGCCCGTCCAGTACAGCGGCCCGATCCCGGAACACATGGCCGTGCGCGAAGCCGCCGGACTATTCGATGTGTCGCACATGGGCGAAATCGAAATCATCGGCGCAAACGCGCTTGAGCTTGTCGAGCGACTCACGACCAACGACGTTTCGAAACTCGCAGACAATCAGGTTCAATACTCCATACTCACCAATGAACAGGGCGGCGTGATAGACGATCTTCTGGTTTATCGCATCAATGCCGAATATTTCCTGCTCGTGGTCAATGCCGCCAACACAGACAAGGATTTCGCGTGGATCAAACAACACGCCGCGGCCTTTAACGTCGAGGCGGCGGACGTAAGCGCGGCTTACGCGCTCATCGCCCTTCAGGGACCGAAGGCCGAGCGAATACTTCAGGAACTCAGTGATCACATGCTCGACCGCATTCCTTATTACTGGTCGCAGAAAGTCAAAGTCGATGGGGTCGAATGCCGTGTTTCGCGCACGGGGTACACGGGCGAAGACGGATTCGAAATTTTCTGCGACCCTGCTTCTGCGCGACACGTATGGAATCGCCTGCTTGTGACGGGACATGACAAAGGGCTTCTGCCCTGCGGGCTTGCTGCGCGAAATACCGCGCGACTCGAAGCCGCGCTCAGGCTTTGGGGCAACGATATGGACGAGACGACCACGCCTCTCGAAGCGGGACTCGGATGGGTGGTCAAACTCAGCAAGGGCGAATTCACGGGCCGCGCGGCGCTAGACCGCCAAAAGCGCGAAGGACTTGCACGCAAGATCATCGGTTTCGAGATGGAAGACCGCGCTCCTGCGCGCGACGGCTACGCGGTGATCATCGATGGCGCGGAAGTCGGTAAAGTATCATCGGGAAGCCCCGCGCCATACTTGAAAAAAAACATCGGCCTCGCCTATCTGCCGATTGAACACGCGGCAATAGGAACCCCGTTTCACATCAACATTCGCGGGCGCGAAGTCGCGGCCCGCATAGTTGAAATACCTTTTTACAAGAGACAGAAAAAATTCGACTGATCTCGGAGGGAGACTCGGAAAATGGCAAACACGCCTGAAGAACTCAGCTACACGAAAGACCACGAGTGGGTTCGAGTCAAAGGAGACTCGGCGACCGTAGGCATAACCGACCACGCTCAGAATCAGTTAGGCGATGTGGTTTACGTCGAATTGCCGAAGGTCGGCGAAAAGTTCGAGTCGGGCGAACCGTTCGGCTCTGTGGAAAGCGTCAAGGCTGTGAGCGAAATCTACATGCCGCTGGGCGGCGAGATCACAGAGGTGAATACGGCTCTTGCCGATTCGCCTGAACTGGTCAACGAAGACCCATACGGCAAGGGCTGGATGATCGAACTGAAGATAGCCGTCGCGTCAGAAGTCGACGGACTGCTCAGCGCAGCCGAGTATGAGGATTACCTGAAAGAAGAAGCTTCGGAGTAAGAGATGAGATACATTCCGAACTCGCCTGACGAAAGAAAGGCGATGCTCGCAAGCCTCGGACTGGAGCGAATTGAAGAACTCTTCCAACAAATCCCGCCCCGATTGAGACTCGATGGCCCTGTTGGAATAGGCTCGCCTGTAAGCGAGCCGGAACTCATAGCATGGTTTCGCCGACTGGCCGCAGAAAACGCGACCGATTACCAATCGTTCATCGGCGCAGGCGCGTACTCACATCACACACCTGTCATAATCGATTCTCTGATTTCGCGCTCCGAGTTCTTCACCGCTTACACACCATATCAACCTGAACTGAGCCAGGGGACGCTGCAATACATCTTCGAATTTCAAACCCTCGTCTGCCAGTTGACCGGAATGGATGTGGCTAACGCTTCCCTCTACGACGGCTCGACGGGATTGGCCGAAGCCGTATTGATGGCTCAGAGGGTGACCCGCCGCGATAAATTCCTCATAGCCGACACTGTTCATCCGCAGTATCGCGAAGTCGTCGCTACATACACGAAAGACCTCGGCGCGCAGGTGAAATATGTCAGCCACACTGAAGAGGGAACGATTGATTCGAGTTCTCTTCACTGTGATAAAGAGACTGCCGCGGTCGTCGTTCAATCGCCGAATTTCTTCGGCTGCATCGAAGACCTCTCCGCTTTGGCCGATGTCGCGCACGAAGCGGGCGCGTTGCTCATAGTTGCGATCACAGAACCGATGAGCCTCGGCGTTTTGAAAACTCCCGGCTCGGCAGGCGCGGACATCGTTGTGGCCGAAGGTCAATCATTCGGCATACCCCTGAGCTACGGCGGCCCATATTGCGGACTCTTCGCCACGCGCGAAAAGTACCTGCGACAGATGCCCGGAAGACTCGTAGGCGAAACGGTCGATCACACGGGGCGGCGCGGTTATGTGCTGACACTCTCGACTCGCGAGCAACACATCCGTCGTGAAAAAGCGACTTCGAACATCTGCACCAATCAGGGATTGTTCGCTCTGATGGCGACCGTCTATCTTGCGACGATGGGCCGAAGGGGAGTGCAGGAGGTGGCGCGACAGAATCTCAACAAAGCGCATTACGCGGCGGATGCGATAAAAAATCTCGAGGGATTCGCGTTGAGGTTTTCGGCTCCGTTCTTCAATGAATTCGTCATCCGCCTGCCCCTCCCGGCGACGGAAGCGACGAGGGCATTGATCGAAAAGAAGATCATCGGCGGAGTCGCGCTCGAATGCTACTACCCCGATCTTACGGACTCGCTTCTCGTATGCGTGACCGAGACGGCGAGCAGAGAAGCGATAGACAAATTTGTTGACGCGCTTTCTACTCTGTAGAAAACATGCCCTGAGCCGCGTAGCGGCAGTTGAGTTTAGCCGTGTACTTAAAGAACTCAATCGTCGCTGACGCGACGCGGATTGCTGATCGATCATTTCCGTGCGCTAAAGCACACGGCTACATTCATCGGGCCGCTGACGCGGTTGAGTGATTACGAAAGAATCAATGAGCAATAATCGAATTAAAAAAGCGACGACGCATGTGGTGCAAAACGAGGGGCTGCTGTTTGAACAGTCGCGGCCCGGTCGAGTGGGGTATTCAATCCCTGCGCTCGATGTGCCTGAACGAAAAGACGACGAACTGATCGACGCGAAATTTCTGCGCGATGACGATCTCGAAGGAATGCCTGAGCTATCGGAAGTCGATGTGATTCGTCACTTCACGCGGATTTCGACGTGGAACTATGGCGTAGACGCCGGCATGTATCCGCTCGGATCATGCACGATGAAGTATAACCCGCGAATAAATGAGCGCGTCGCTCGCATCGAAGGCTTCGCCAATCTGCACCCGCTCACACCCGCGCCGCTCGCTCAGGGCGCACTCGAAATAATTCGCCGTCTCGAAGAATGTCTCGCCCGCATCACCGGCCTTGCCGCCGTCACGCTTCAACCTGCGGCAGGCGCGCAGGGAGAGCTTACCGGAATTGCGATGATTCGCGCCGCCCTTACCTCTCGCGGCAATCCGAGAAAGAAAGTACTCATACCTGATTCGGCGCACGGGACCAACCCGGCGTCGGCGGTCATCTGCGGATACACGGTCGAAACCATTCCATCGAGAGAAGACGGCACGACCGACCTCGAAGCATTGCGCCGGGTGATGAATGAAGACGTGGCCGCCTTGATGCTCACCAACCCGAACACGCTCGGCAAGTTTGAAGAAAACATCGAAGAGATTTGCCGCATAGTTCACAGCAGCGGCGGATTCGTTTACATGGACGGCGCGAACATGAACGCGCTAGTCGGAGTGACGAAGCCCGCAGGGTTCGGAATCGATGTGATGCATTTGAATCTTCACAAAACTTTTTCCACCCCTCACGGCGGAGGCGGTCCCGGAGCCGGGCCTGTCGCAGTCACGAGTGAGCTTGAACCCTATCTTCCCTTCCCTCGCGTACAAAAAACGGAAGAGGGTCTGACGCTTGATTTCAATCGCCCGAAATCGATAGGCCGGGTGAGGGCTTATTTAGGAAACTTCGGAGTGCTGGTTCGCGCGCTCGCATATATACTGACGCACGGAGACGCGGGCCTGCGCGAAGCGACGGAGACGGCAGTGCTCAACGCCAACTACATCGCGCATCATTTGAAAGCGACTTATGAGATCGCATATCCCGGCGCGCTGATGCACGAAGTGGTTTTTTCGGACAAGCGACAGAAAAAATTCGGAGTCACCAACGCCGACATTGCCAAGCGACTGATCGATTACGGTTTCTACCCTCCCACGATGTCATTCCCGCTCATAGTTCAGGGCGCGCTGATGGTCGAGCCAACGGAAACGGAGAGCCGCGAGGAATTGGATTTGTTCATCGATGCGATGAAAGCGATCAACGACGAGGCGGCTGAAAATCCTGAGATTCTGAAAAACGCCCCGCACACGACGAAGGTGGGGCGATTGGATGAAGTCGCCGCCGCGCGCAAGCCTGTCTTGAGATGGAAACCGAATCAGTTAGCTGAAGAAGTGACAGTCAAAGGCTGACCCTGAATCGAAACATCGGTGGCGATGAAGCCAGCATCGCCCGCATTTTCCGCCATGTATGTTTGCCTCGACATCTCCCCTCCGCTATGATACTCGTTTTGCAATCGCGGCATTGCTGCAATCTATAACAGCATCAACAACCAGGAGAAGGAAAGGGTATGACGAGGGAAATAAATGAAGAGCTTCGGCGTCGCATGCTCGCTGACGAAGGGGTTCAGCGCATGATCCAGATGCGGGCGTATGAAATTTATCAACAGCGCGGCGGCGCGCCCGGTCGCGAGGCTGAAGACTGGCTGCAGGCTGAATCGGAAGTGGTTTTATACCTGATCAGCCAGAGTCGGAAGACGGAAGAAAAGGTTGAAGCAAAGAAACCTGCTTCGCGTTCGACGACTAAATCGCCTGTGGCCCGAAGAAAGAAAACTGAAGCGGCTGCGACTGAAAAGAAGGCAGTAGGACGGGCGGCAAAAAAGTCTGCCGACTCGGAAGCGAAGCCCAAAAAGACTCAAAGGGCGAGAAAGAAAAAAGAGGAATAACCCTGCCGTTTCATTCAACCGGGGCTGCGTGTGCGATTCAGATTCACACACGCAGCCTTTCAATCTTTCGGCGCGTAGTAACTGTCTCGCGTCCGCGCAGCGTATCCTGCGCGCGTCAGATACACCCGCACGGAACGCAACTGCCCATCACGCTTTTCGTTTTTCGGCACATAGGTGAGGATGTACTGATTCTTCAACTCGCGCGCCACCTTCGCGTAAACGTCTTTCATTTCATCTTCTTTGAGCGGTGAAAAAATCTGCCCGCCCGTGCGCGTGGCAAGCTCGGTCATCAGGAATTCCGCGCGATCCATTCTCGCTACTACTCCCGGATAATTTTTATATGAGGCGCGGATGGCTCTGGCTTTGCTCACGACATAAATCACTGCGCTGGATTTTATGATTGCCGCGAGCGCCTGCTCATAAGTCGCTTTGCTCGAAGTATCGTCGCCGTCGGTGAGAAGTATGACGGCCTTGCGCCCTTCGACTTTCGTGAACTGCTCGCTTGCGGCGAGATAAAGCGAGTCGAAAAGCGCGGTCAAGCCATAAGTTGATCGGCCTTCTTTTGTCATCACCCGTCCAGGTTTGAATCGCCACGAGATGGCATGTCGGACATCATCGGCTTTAGATGTCCAGTCCTGAATCAACTCGATGTTGGTGTGAAATTCCATCACCGACACTTTATCTTCGGGGCCAAGCTGATTGACAAATCCCATGGCGGCTTCCCTAAGCGAATTGATATCGGGGACTACAGACCCGGAAGCATCGAGCATCATCACGACGTTCACAGGAACGCTGCTTACGAGGAAGCTTTCGATTGATTGTCGCTCGGCGTCTTCGGCGATGATGAATTCCTCTTTCGTAAGGTCTGTAGCCTGACGACCGTAAGGATCGAGGACGGTGACGTTGAGCAGGACTTCATCAGCGCGCAGGCGGATGGGATCATCCTGCCCCTTTTGATTTTTCGGGAGAGGTTTTCGCCCGCTCTGTGAAAAGGCCGAGGTGAGTATGAAAAGCAAAATCGTGATGGTGGCAAAAAATCTCTTCATCGCATCCATAAGTTCGTCAAGATCGGGCTGATGAGGTGAGTATACAGGAAAGAGATTGCGATTGTCAGGAGAGCCGTGTTTCAGACAACAACGCTGGTGCGATTAAAAGCAGGACTCATAGACAAAAGCCTTGCCTTGAAGAAGTAGCCTCGCGCTGATCGCTCTCTTTTCTCTAGCCCAGTCGTTCACGGCTGGGTGAGCAATCAAGAGATTTTCTCCCAGTCCGGTTTACCTGACTTTTGGCAGGCTTTAGCTAAAGCCACAGGAGAAGCCCCCTGAACGGGGCTGATATTTTTCGTTGGCGATCCTTACCCAGCCGTAAACGACTGGGCTAAGGAAAACAAGAGTGAGGTTCGAACTCATCGCACTTTGAGCGATCACACTCGAATTGAAAGGGTCAAGCCGCAGCCCGATTTTGAGTCTCGCTTTCAATCGCGCCCCAACAACACAAATGTCTTTTGACGATCACTGCTTTCCGCCCTATTGATTCGGATTACCGAGAGAGGCAGGCGGTTGAAGCGGCGCGTTTACGTTGAAATCGTCGGCCATTTCAAGTTTCGCTTTGCTCACGATTTCATCTATTTTCTTTTCGAAAGCTCCCTGCTCGAGCTTGCCTTTGATCTTCTCTTTCGTCTTTTCATCCAAAGGAGATGTGCGCCTCTCTTCGACCCTGATGATGTGAAATCCGAATTGGGTCTCGACAAGCTCGCTCAACTGGCCCGCGCTCATCGAAAAGGCCGCCTGATCGAACTCAGGAACCATTTCCCCTCTTGAGAAGAAAGGCATCTCTCCGCCCTGAGCTTTCGATCCCGGATCGTCGGAATTTTCGACGGCAAGTTTCGCGAAATCCTCCCCGCGCCGAATGCGGTCGAGCAGCGATTGAGCTTTCTTTCGCGCCTCTTCTTTGGTCAGAGCTTTTTGGGAAGCAGGCTTTTTCTGATCATTGCCCGTTTGAATATTTTCAGGCGCGCTGGTGCCTACGAGTATATGGCGGGCGCGCACTTCTTCGAATTCGTTCTTATGCTCGTTGTAGTATTGCTCGACTTCCTGATCCGAAACCAGATCGCCGAGGTTTTTCTGAAGCTCACGGATGTAGGCTTCCGCCAGCACCTGACTGCGCTGGATGAGGAGGCTCAGTTTGGTGAGTTCTTCCTTGTCGAGTCCTTCGCCACGGGCGCGCTCGGCCATGACTTTGACCTGAAGATATTCTTTTTTGACTTGCTCGGCCTGTTGTTTGAACCGGGGATTGGCTTCGAGAAAAGCGTTCCACTCGTCGGGGTGAGCCTGAAAATAGCTGTTCGCTTCTGCTTCGCTCACTGTGCCGTCAGGGTTCTTTTTCTTGTAAGCCTGAGAGAGCGTCAGGTCGATTTGAAAATCGACTCGGATTTTCGTTTCAGGTTGCTGATGGATGTTTTCCTGCTCTGCCATCTGGCTGAGAGCAAGTATTTGCTTGAGAGATTTGAGAAAAATCTTCTTCGATTCCGGGTCTGAGACGAGTCGCGCCCGTTGTTGAGGCGGCATCAGTTCGTTGGCTATCAGTTCCAGATCGCGCGAGGTCAGCTTGATCGTCGCTTGCGAAGACAGCGGCGAGCCTGCGAGCGCCCACACGAAAAGGGCAACAGCGGCGATGATCGTTACTGCCAACACCGCGCGCTTCCACAGTCCGGTTGTTTTGCTTTTCCCCGCTACGGCTGTCACGGTCTTGGGGATTGGCCCTACGGGCTGTGAGTCAGACGCTTTGACATCGATGGTCTGCGGCTCATCGATTATTGCTTCCTTTCGATTCTGATCGGTTGTTTCTACGCTGTGGCCCTGCGTTGCGTGATCATGTTCGAGCGCAGTAACCTCAGTAATCACCTGCGTGACGGGTGATTCGGCCATGGTGATCAATTCGTCATTCTTTTCAGCAGCGAGCGGCTCACTGTCATCCTTGAGCATGCTTCGCATCTCAGCCACGCTCGTCGGGCGATGGTCAGGTTTGATCGCCGTCGCTCTCTTCAACACCGCTGCAACTGTCGATGGCACGTGCGGGTTTACTTCATTAGCCGGTCGTAGCGGGTCTGCATCCTCGGTAGCTATATCCGTCACGCGGGTCAGCGCGTCAACTGGAGGCTCGCCCGTCAGCAGATGATAAAGCGTAGCCGCAAGCGAATAGAGATCGCTTCGCGCATCTGTCCCCGTGCCTTTTATCTGCTCTATTGGCGCGTAGCTCGGCGTGTAGCCCTGCACGCTTCTTCCTGTTGCCATCTGCGACTCGTGCCACGCCGCACCCTTAGCCAGCCCGAAATCGAGCAGCACTATCCGGCCCGCATCATTGATCTTGATGTTTTGCGGTTTGATGTCGCGGTGAATTATGGGCGGCTGTCGGCTGTGAAGATACTCAAGCGCGTCGAGCAACTCGCCTGCCCATCGCATCACGTCATCGAGCGGGAAGGGATTCGCTCGACGAACGATCATCACGGCCAGATCATCGCCCTCTATGAAATCCATCACGAGGAACTGTCCCGTGCCTTCCGTGAAATGATCGATGACTCTAGGCAGGGCCGGGTGATTGAGATTTGCAAGAAGCAGAGCCTCGCGCTCGAAGGCCCGACGCAGACCTTCATCGGTGAATAAACATTCCTTGAGAGCTACGTCTCGCTTGAGTCGTTCATCCCTTGCCAGATAGACCGCGCCCATCCCGCCTTCCGCGAGCAGGCGGATTATTCTGTAGCGACTCTGCAACAGAGTGTCGGGCGCGGGCATGGAAAAATGATCCTCCGGCGCTAGGTTTCGATCTGCCTCTTCATCAGAACGAGGCGGACGGAATGCTAACAGTCGGGAATGAATCGTTCAAGCGTGAGGCGTCAGGAGCCATTTGATTTTCGGAAGCCGATGCAAACGGGTCTGAGCGACGGCTGTCCGTAGGTTATTTCCCTCACGCACATCAAAACCATTCCGGCATCTCGTCGCTATTTCTTTTTGACTTGCTCACGCCGCGTTTCCGCGGGCTGCGGAATTCCCATCTCGCGCTCAAGAAAGTCGAGGCGTTGATTGAGTTCTTCCAACCGGCCACGCTCTGCTGTCAACTGGGAGGAAAGAAACACTTCGCGCTCGCGCAGCTTGTTTTCTTTATCCCGGTTTCGCTCTACCCGCTGTTTTATGTCGAGGTATTCTTCTTTTGCCATTGTCCCTGCGTTGAATCGTTTCTCGACGTTCTCGAACATCTCATCCGTCCCTTTGTTGGCAGCTTCCAGCTCATCAATCTCCCTGCGAACCGAATCCAGTTCTCTCGACAGGTTGTTCACAATCTCGTGCTGCGCTCGCAATCTTTCGATCAGTATTTGAGACCTGTTCGAGTTGGCGGCGTTGCGTTCGATGGCCAAACGAAGCAGATGCACTTCATTGAGCAGAGCCTTGAGGACATTTTGATCCTCGTCGCTTGCTGGCTTCCGGGATTGCGCGCCGATGCTTCCGACAGCGACAAAACAAAACACTGCTATACAAAATAAAACTCTGGCTGTTGCTGATTTGCGTGATTGCATGAAAGCCTCCTTCAAGACGAATGGATTCAGCGATAGATTCACCCCGTCATTGTGCGACATTGTATTTCAAGTTCGGTGGGTTTTACGAATCGACGGATGAAAAGTTGTGCGCGTAAAGTGAGAAAATTCAATGGATGAAAAAACCGTCTGCGCTGAATCGATTCAGCGCAGACGGTTTTCGATTTCGAACCTCAATTCTTCAACGATGACACGACAAGCAAGAGATGTTCGACCCCTTTTCAACTCTCTTCATCCCAATGAACCTTGTCGCCGACCGCGATTGCGCCGTCATCCAGAACTTCGCCGTAAACGCCGCCGCCCCAGTTCGCTCGCATCGCTTCCCGGAGTCCCATCAACGCTTCATTCATTCGTTCGCAGGGCCGCGTCTCGCCGTGGATGAGAATGCGGCACGCGCCTACTTGCAGTATGCGTCCGCGACTGTTAGCGAGCGCGATGCCTCGAACCAGAAGATTGGCCCGTCGCGCTGATGCGGAAATGTCCCCGCCAAGCGCAAGCATCAACTCACGCCAAATTTCTTCTTCGATCAACGTGACCTGACGGCGACCTCCCTGATCGGCGTTGCCTACGATCCCGCGCCCCGTTTTGAGTTCAGCCCGTGTGACTGAATCCATCTGTCCGCGTCTGGCTCGCTTGACCCAGATCGCTTGCAATCGTCCTTCGCTCATACACGATAACTTATCAAACTGCGCTCACGCGCGCCGAATGTTTTTTGACGAAATCCGAGAGCCTTTCTATCGCCGCAGAGAATCGGTCGCCGCTCGCGGCAAATCCCAATCGAAAATGCGCAGGCATCCCGAAGCAATCTCCCGGCGCGAGCAAGACTCCCTCGGCGGCGGCCCCTTCACAAAAACTTCGCGCATCCGCTCCCGATCTGAGACACGGAAAAACAGTCATCCCGCCCTGCGGTCGCACCCAGTCGAGCGCATCGCTGTGTTCGGCGAAAAACTTTTCCAGAAGCGCGAGATTCTTGCCCGCGACTTCGCGCGCCTTGTCAAAAATAGTTTCTCTGAGCCGCGTCGCATGAGTCGCAAGCGTTTCGTTAATCACCGCGCTTGAAACCGTGAAATAGCCTCGCGCGTTCAGGTACTCATTCATTCGAGCGCGGTCGCGCTCCACCATCCAGCCGACGCGAAGACCGCTCAGGCAAAACGCTTTTGAAAAATCTCCCAGCACCGTCGCCGAGGGGAGTCGCGAGGCCGAAGCCGTCTCTCGCCCGTGATAGATCGGATGATAAACCTCGTCGACTACGAGTTGAACTCCGCGCTCCGAGGCGAATTCATGGAGCGAGGTGAGTTCGTCATCGCTTATCGTCGCGCCGGTCGGATTATGAGGCGAGTTAACCAGTATCAGTTTAGTGTTCGCATCGACCAATCCTTTGATCTCCTCCGTATCGATGCGGAACTGGTTTTCGGGGCGCAGTCGGTAGAAGCGCGTCTCAGTGCCGAAAGATCGCGGCATCTCGGCAAAGGGGGGGAACGATGGAAAGGGCAAAACGACATTCGCGCCCGTTTGCGCAGCTTTGAAAAAGAGAGCCAACAGAGCTTCACTTGCGCCCGTCAGCACCAAAATGTCTTCAGGCGAGACGCCCTGCATCTCGGCTATCGCTTCTCTCAAAGGTCGGCTGCCCGGGCCATCCGTGTAAACGAGCTTTGTCTCAAAAAGTCGCTGCCGCTCATCTTCATCGAGCAGGTTCATCAGTTCGCCGAGAGTCCACTGCGGCCCTGTGCTTGATGCGATATCGAATTCGATGGGCGGATCGGCGAACTGATAACGATTCATCCAGTGTTCAAGCAAAAACAGTTCGAATTTCATACTTCCTCCTTGAAAAACAGTGGTCGGTGGTAGGTGGTCAGTGGTCGGCGCTTCTGATAGACGATCAATCGTCGCAAATCAGGGGCTTCATTCAGTGCGAGGCGTGAGAGCCGGAAACCGACCACCGGCCACTGACCACCGACCACTTATTTTGAATAATGTTCGGCTCCGAGGAAATGCAGCGAGACGTATGGCTCATCGCCCACGACCCAGCTATCGTGAGCGACCGCAGGGATATAAAACAGATTGCCCTCTGTGAGCGCCGCCTCGCTGCCATCCTCGAAAGCCGCAACCGCGCTGCCCGAAAGCACAAGGCCGACATGCTCGACTTCGCACAAACGAGTGCCTGCTATGGGAGCGACATGTTCAGACCATTTCCAGCCGGGTTGATAAGTCGCCCGACCGATGGTCAGCCCGCCTATGCGCACGATTTCGAATCTGCCTTTTTCAAACTCGCGCACTTCGTCGGGTGCCTCGAATCGCTTCAATATAGTTTCATCCATTTGCTTATTCCCTCAAATCGCGGCGCAAGCTGTTAGCTTGTGTAGCCCCAAATTTCACGCTTTCAGGGCGCGCCATCTGATTGCATTGCGCTACTCGACTCATCAAACCACCGATGCTATCGATTGGGCGAAACGAAGGGGCGCGCAAGCATCGACTCTGAGAAACAATTCAGGCTCGAATAGTTCAAGCTCCAGAAGCACGAACCGGCCTTCGCTTTCAACTCCATCAACTCGCGCATAGATGATCCCTCCGTCAACCGCTCGCAAAATTTCTTCGGCCTGTCGAATGATTTGATCCGGCGGAGTCATCCTTTCGGAACTTCCGCCAAATTCGCGTTGCACTCTGAAATCGCCCTCTGCGGGGCGCTTCAAAACCGCATGGCTGTAGCCGCCGAAAAAAATCAGCGACCACTCGCCGCGCACGACGACTTCTTCGACGAACTCCTGTACGACGGCCCCGGACTCGGAAAGAATCTCATCGAGTTTCGGTTGATCCGCTCGCGCAGTGTGAATCGAAGTTTGCCACGTCCTGCGCGCAGTGGCCGAGATGGTCGGCTTGATGACTGCCTGCTCCAGATCATTTTTTTCGAGCGTGTCCAGAAGATTCGCTCCAGCCCCTACAAAAACAGTGCGCGGGATGATTGCGCCCGCTTGCCTGAGATCGCCCAGATACCGCTTGTCCATGTTCCAGCGAATCACGCTCGACGGATTCCATATCCTGACGCCGCTTCGTTCCAGATCATCGAGCCATTTCGTGAAGGTCTCCGGCCTGTAGTGATAGTCCCAGCACGAGCGCAGCACTACTGCATCAAAACGATTCCAATCAACATCGGATTGATCCCACACGACCGGAACCGCTTCTATGCCAAGCTCGCCGAGCGGCGCAAACGCAAGCCTGTCGTCGGGAGTGAGCGCGGGAAGGTCTCGATAAGTGATAAATCCGACTCTTTTCAATCCGTTCGATCCTCGCCTGTGAGAGGCTCTGAGGCTCTCAGCACCCACGCGCTCGGGTGTTTGGTGAAACCGACACGGGGATAGTAATCGACGGCTTTCGGCGCGGACAGCAAAACGAGCATCGAGCGCGGCCCCATCCTCTCGCGCGTCTTTCGAATCAACTCCGTGCCTATGCCCATTTTCTGATGCGACTCGCGCACGGCCAGGTCGGACAGATATCCGACATAAGCGAAATCCGTCAGCGTGCGAGAGATGCCCACCATCAAATCTCCGTCCCACGCGGTGACGATCAGATTCGCGTGTCGAATCATGTCCGAAACTATTTTTCGGTCATCGATAGGCCGTCGCTGGCCGAGCGTCGAGGCGCGGTAAAGCTCGATGACCTCATCTATATCGAGGTCGTTGCCATATTTGTATTCGATTTTGTTCACTTGCTCGCTTCTCCGCCTTCAGGGCCGTAAAACAAAACCCACACGGTGAGATCGTTTGTGAAGTCTTCGAAGCGATGCGGAACTCCGGCGGGCGCGAAGAGAAAATCACCGCGGCTGAAGGGATGCCTGTCGTCATCGATGACGAAGGAGCCTTCGCCTTCGACGACGATATAAACTTCATCGCGGGTGTGAGGCTGTTGGCTGTCGACTCCGCGGGGCGCGTAGAGTTCTGCGAGAAGCGAGCCGTGTTCGAAGAGCGTTATGAATCGCTTCCCGTCCGTCCGCGGCAGTTGCGACAAGCCTTCTTCGATTGTAACTCTTCTTTTCGCCGCGCTTTCATTCGACATACTCTGCTCCGATCAAGGGACGCTCAGAACCGGTCTTCTCATCTCGATTTTAAGTCGAAAGCGCGCGCAGTAAAGAACCAATCCTGAGCCGGTTTTTATCAGCCAATTTCAGGCAATGGAGCGAGCGGCCTGCGCGCCTCAACGAAACATTCCCTGTTTTTCGAAGTACTGCTGATGGTACTCTTCGGCTCTATAGAACTCCGACGCGGGAATTATTTCGGTGACGATGGGGCGCGAGTAACGAGATTGAAGTTTCTCTTTCGACGCGCGGGCCGCCGCTTCCTGCTCAGGCGTGTGATAAAAAATCGCCGAGCGATACTGCGAGCCGACATCCGGCCCCTGTCGGTTGAGCGTCGTCGGGTCATGCTCGTCCCAGAAAACTTCGAGCAACTGTTCATAAGACACCTGATCGGGGTCGAACTCGATTTCGAGCGATTCGGCGTGTCCCGTGAATCCTGTGCAGACTTCGCGGTAAGTGGGATTCGGGTGATGGCCTCCCGCGTATCCGACCTGAGTCGAGATGACTCCCTTGACCCGGCGGAAGGTGGATTCAACTCCCCAGAAACATCCTGCTGCGAAAGTGGCCTTCTCTGTTGCGCTCATTTCGTCCTCTCTGAATGGATGGAATAGTCAGCTTTATCCGTTTAATCAATCCGTCACGGCTCGGAATTTATTCCCTGCCTGATTCGTTCCCACACCACCCGACGGGTCGGAGACGGTTTGAGTATGAGACGGTCGCCTGAAAACTCGAACTTTCTTTCCAGAGCCTTGCCGATGCTCTCAGACAGGAGATGACCCTCGACGTGATGAATGATAACGCCTGCGGTCGGGTCGATCTCGTATGCGCCGAAAAAAGATGTGAAGTCCTCAATTGATGAAGAGTGTGGCTGGCGATCACGTTTCATGACCTGAACCGACATCTTTCCGCTCGCGTCATAAAGGAGAAGTCCCACCGGATCGCGCCCGTAAGGATAAACAATTTCTCCATCGGGGAGGCGGTCTTCCAGAGCGATCAGTCTCCATGCGCCGATGAACTCTTTCATAACCGAAATCCTACTACATCTCAGTTGTCGAGACCATTGGAGTGAGCGAAGGTATCGCCCTCGAATCGAGATGGCTTCATCTGATTTACCGCAGAGCAAGTTGAATTATTTTCCTCTCTGCGTCCCTCTGCGCCCTCTGCGGTAAAATGACATCTCGCGTTGAACGACTTGGTGCAATCGCAAATCGCTTGCAACGCTCATGTCTTTTCTTTTGACTGACTTCCGCGCGGCGGTTATTATCAGGAGTGAAGATCGGTTGCCGATAAAAAAAGATGATCTTCACTGAGCACAATTCGTTCAATTTGTTGAAACCTCATCAACTACAGGGGCGTAATAGGTTTCGGTTGTCAATCAAAGAAAAGCATTCAGGAGGAATAATTTTAATCCCATGGCTTTCACTCGCAAGAAGAAGATCATCATCATATCGGCCATCGTCGTAGGACTCGTCGCGATAGTGATTCTTTCAAGCACGCTCAAACGAAACGACGGCGAGCCGGTGCAATCGGGCCAGGTTTCAAAACGCCCCAGGCTCGAATCCAAAGTGACGGCATCGGGAGAAATTCGCCCGGTGAAATTCTACAACCTGACTGCCGAAGTACCCGGTCGAGTCGAAGAGATTTACATAAGCGAAGGCGATGTCGTCAAAAAGGGACAGCCGCTGGTGCGCGTAGACCCGACGCAATCGACTTTTTCAGTCTCGGCATCCGAAGCCGGGGTTCGCGTCTCTCAGTCTGATGTTGCAAACCAGCAGGTCGCCCTTCAGCAGGCTCAAAACAACGTCAACCAGAGCAAAGCCAACCTCGCGGCGGCTGAAGCCGATCAGGAGCGCAACAAGGCAGACCTTCTATACGCCGAGAACGAATTCAATCGCTATCAATCTTTGGTCGAAGGCGGAGTAGTTACAAAATCTCAGTTCGAACAGGCCAAATCGCGTTATGAACAGGCGCGCGCAATCGTCAGCGCGCAGAACTCGCGCATCAATCAACTCAAAGTTCAGGTGCGCGACTCCGAGCTTGGTGTGGATCGCGCTAGGGCCGCTCTGGAATCCGCCGAAGCCAGAGTCCGGCAGGGACAGGCCAATCTCAATCAGGAAACAGACCGGCTCAAAAAGACCACTCGTTACTCGCCAATCGACGGCGTAGTATCGAGCCTTCCGGTCAAAGTAGGCGAGTATGCGCTGGCGAGTTTTTCGTCCACACCGCTGCTTACGGTCGCCGATATGTCGCAGATCAATGCCGAGATCAAAGTCGATGAGACTGACATCGCAGACGTTCAGGTGGGGCAGAAAGTCAAAGTCAAGGTCGACGCTCTAGGTCAGGCTGAAATCGATGGCGAGGTCATAGAGCGAGGAGCCTCGGCCATCACCCGGTCGGGCCAATCGATCACGAGCACGGCCAACACTCAGGAGGCGAAAGATTTTCTCGTCAAGGTCAAGCTCATGCCGACGGCTGAAATCGCCACTAAGCTCAAACCCGGCATGTCGACGACTGCCGTGATAACGACTGCGACCGCCGAAAACGTGCTGACCGTCCCGCTTCAGGCAATCGTGCCGCGCGAGTTAAACGGCGAGGGCGAAAAGAAAGAAGCCGGAGAAGGCCCGAATCGCAAGAAGGAAGTCGAAGGCGTGTTCATCCTCGGCTCGGATAGCAAGGCGCAGTTCAAACCCATCACTACGGGGATCAAAGGCGATCAGGAGATCGAAGTTAAAAGCGGATTGAGCGAGGGCGAGGAAATAATAATCGGCCCTTACAAAACGCTGAGGACGCTGAAAGACGGAGATCGGGTCAAACGCGAAGCAAAGCCCGATCAACCAGAAACCAAATGATTTGAAGGCAGAGGCCCGCCGGGCTTCTGCCTCGCGCATTCTTACGAACTCTGAGCGAAATACCGTGGAGATAAACAGAGGCGACGATATGATTGAAGAAGCTGTGCTGCAAAGAGAGATGGCGTTTATAGACTCAGTGCCGAACGCCGATACCGTCATACGCACGGATGAACTCTGGAAGACATATCAGATGGGAGCCGAGGAAGTTCATGCGTTGCGTGGAGTCACATTCGAAATCAAGCGAGGCGAGTACGTGGCGATCATGGGGCCGTCAGGGTCGGGCAAATCGACGCTGATGAACCTCATAGGCTGCCTCGACACTCCCACACAGGGAGAGTACTGGCTCAATGGCAAACTCGTATCGGAAATGGATGACGACGAGCTTGCTTATATCCGTAACAAGGAAATCGGTTTCGTTTTCCAGACCTTCAACCTTCTGCCGCGAGCGACCGCGCTGCACAACGTCGAATTGCCGCTCATCTACAACGGCACGGCGAGAGGCAAACGATTGGAGATGGCAAAAAGCGCGCTTGAGAAAGTCGACCTCGGCAACCGAATGAATCACAAACCCAACGAGCTTTCAGGCGGTCAGCGCCAGCGCGTAGCCATAGCGCGCGCTCTGGTCAACAACCCCTCGATCATTCTGGCTGACGAGCCGACGGGAAACCTCGACTCACAGACATCAGCCGAAATCATGAATTTCTTCGATCACCTTCAAAGCCATGGCCACACCATCATTCTGGTCACGCACGAACACGACATAGCCGAACATGCGCATCGTGTGCTTCACATCCTTGACGGTCGCATCAATCGCGACGAACGCAGATAGAAATAGCTCATCAAGAAGCGAGCATAGAGGCAGCGGGTCATTCCGCTGCCTTTTTTTCGTCGCTGGGCTATTCCCTCCCCGATTGCTATAATCGGAACTCCCAATAATCGGTAACGACAATTCGAGACATGTACAAGTTCATCGAAGCTTCGCGCATAGCCCTTTCGTCGATACTTGCGCACAAGCTGCGCACATTCTTAACGCTTCTGGGCGTCATAATAGGCGTCGCCGTAGTGACTGCCGTTGCCACGGTCATCGAAGGCGCGAATGTCTACATCACCGAAAAAATCGCCACTCTCGGTTCAGGCGTTTTTCGCGTTCAAAAAGCGAGTCTTACGGGGTTCGGCAATTTCGAAAAATTCCTCGAAGCATTTCGCCGAAATCCTGACCTCACTCTCGAAGACCTTGCGGCCATTCGCCAACACTCTTCGCTCGCCGATCAGGTGGGCGCGCAGGATGGAGGCTCGCGGCAGGTGCGTTATCAAAACGTCAGCCTGGAATCGATTGGAGTTCAGGGCGTCACTTCGAATACGATCCTGCTTTCGACCATAGAGGTCGAACAGGGCCGCTACTTCACCGAATTCGACGACGAAAACAGAAAGGATGTCTGCTTCATCGGCGCAGATATCGTAGATGGTCTCTTCCCCAATGCAGACCCCGTCGGCAAAGTCATCCGCATAGGGCGATATGAATACACAGTCGTAGGGGTAGCCAAACGCATAGGCTCGCTGCTCGGCGTGTCGCAGGATAATTTCATTCAGGTTCCGCTCTCGTCCTTCATCAAAAACTTCGCTCAACGAAGATCGTCGACTTTTCTGATGGTAGTGCGCGCCAAAGAAGGCGTCTCGGTCGAAACGGTGAAGGATCAGGTGCGGACGATTATGCGCACGCGCCACAAACTCGACTACAACCAGCCGGACGATTTTTCCATATCCGATGATGAAGTCACTCAGCAGTTGTTCGGCACGATCACCGGCACGGTCGCCGCAGTCGCCTTTCCCGTAGTCGGCATATCGCTCGTCATAGGCGGCATCGTCATTATGAACATCATGCTTGCGACCGTCACCGAGCGCACGCGCGAGATAGGAATACGAAAAAGCATCGGCGCGACCCGACGCGACATACTCGTTCAATTCCTCGTCGAATCGAGCATGCTGTCGGCCCTCGGCGGAATCATAGGATTGCTTCTCGCCATAACTCTTATGACCATCGTCGGCAAATTCGCGCCCGTACCTGTTGCTATTCCAGTGTGGGCTCCGGTCATAGCGATTCTTGTCTCGACATTGACGGGACTCTTTTTCGGAATCTATCCGGCCAATCGCGCCGCGAAGATGGACCCGATCACCGCCCTGCGCGCGGATTGAAGATATGTACATTCAGGAAATCGGCGAAAACGTGATGATGGCCTTCGATACGCTGCGTTCGCACAAGGTGCGCTCACTGCTGACGATGCTCGGCGTGATAGGCGGGACGATGACCGTCATTGCAATCTCTTCGTTTCTGACGGGCCTGCGAGAATTCGTGCTTTCACAAACCGAGAGATTCGGCCCCGATCTCGTGTTCGTCTCGAAGTTCGACAACATAGGCATCAGGTTCAGCCGCCCTTCGCTTTCGGAGCGAACGCGCAAGGACATCACGGTTGAAGACGCGCAAGCGATAGAAGGGTTGCCTACAGTTCGCGGAGTCAGCCCGACGATGTTCGTAGGCTCGTTCGCGCCCTCGGCCTCGAATCCTGTGGTGAAGTTCCGCGGAGTGGAGGCCAATCGCCCGATCATATTCGGCGTCTGGTCGAACTATGACGAGATTCGAAATGTCTATATCAAGGAAGGCCGCTTCTTCACTCGCACAGAGCAGGAGCGCAAGACGAAGGTCGTCATCATAGGAGCCGCGATAGCTGAAACTCTTTTCGGCACGCTCGATCCTATTGATAAAGAGTTGGAAGTCGATGGCGCGTCATATCGAGTTGTCGGGGTTATGGAAAAAGCTCCGGGCGATCTGTTCGGCGGCGATCCGGTCGAAGATCGCCAGTTGATCGTCCCCTTCGATACGCTTCAATCCGCGCATCCTGAAATCAAAAACATCAGCATCACAGCCCGCGCAAATACCGGCCAGTTCGCAAGAATGATCGATCAGATAACCGAACTGATGCGACGACGCAGGGGAGTTGCGGCCAATCAGCCGAATGATTTCGGCGTGAATCTTCCCGGCAGCATCTACGAAGCCATCGCGCAGATAGCCGCAGTCGCAAGTCTCATAGTTTTTCCTCTCTCGGCGGCAGGTCTACTCGTGGGCGGCATAGGCGTGATGAATATAATGCTCGTCTCCGTGACTGAGCGAACGAAAGAGATAGGCGTGCGCCGCGCTATTGGCGCGAGAAGGCGCGACATCATCTGGCAATTTCTGACCGAAGCCATAACGCTTACAGCTATAGGCGGAGTTATAGGAATCTTCATCGGCTGGTTGATCTCGCTTGCGCTCAAGCGGCTTGCTCCGACGCTTCCATCGGTGATTCCGCTATGGGCCGTGCTGTTGGGATTTTTCGTTTCCTGTTCGGTGGGACTCGTTTTCGGAATATGGCCTGCGATGAAAGCTGCGCGACTCGATCCGATAGACGCGCTGCGATATGAGTAAGCAGACGTTTTTGCCACACTCTCGGTCGAGGTGAATTACCACAATACAGTTCAGCTTGTCATAGGCTGAAGACTGATGCGACGAGTGAAGGTAGAGGGCCAGTCAGAAAAAAGGCTGTCCGCCGGTTCATCCAGAAGCATCATCATAGAACACTCAAGGTCTTTGTTTGAAGAGATATAAAGCACGGGGCGGATGCCTCGCGCGGCTCGTTCGAAGAGCATATGCTCGTACATATCTATCAAATCCGAAGCCACTGTTTCTTTCTGCATATCCATCACATACCCTCCAGGCCAGGAAATATCGCACAATCATATCTGCTCAAGGCAAGAGCCGTGCCGGAGATATTCAGTTTGCGATTGCGTTGAGCCTTCTTCGCGCGAGCTATCAAGTTACGGCAGAGGGTACGCGGAGGCGCGCAGATGAGGTTACTTTGTCTGGCCTCTGCGTCCCTCTGCGACCTCTGCGGTAAATCAGGTGTATCCATTTGAAAACTGCTCTAACGGCTGCGCTGCCAATCGAATCTGAAAATATTTCGCGCCTCCAGGCTGATCTTACAACGCGCAACAACCCTCGAAGCATTTGCGGCGCGAAGGATGATATTTGATCTTCCACCGGGCGATGAAAATTACGACTGGCTTTGGCTAATGATATGTTATAGAATTGCGCCGCTTCAGGCGCGCTACCCCCGGCCTGCTGCAACAGCGGACCGAGCGCCTGACAGCGACACTCAGGCCAATAGATGTTAGTGGTCAGATGTTAGATGTTAGTAAGAACGCCTGACATCCTCTGCTAACCTCTAACATCCAGCATCGAACATCTATCAGGCCCGCAAGATCAGATGGGACGTAGCGAGAGATTCCGCGAGCCGAACTATATTCTGTATTTGTCGCAATATATTACGAGATAAACTACCGGTTTACACGTTATGGCTGTTTGCGTATAATCCGCTCGTGTCCCGGCAGGGACACAACTCCCACACCGCCAGAGCAGTCAGTGGCAAACCGGAATAACAGATTCAATCACAGGACGAGAAGCTTTATGCCCGAAATCGAATCCAGAGAAAAACGAGCAATGCAGTCAGCAAAGCGCCTGACTCGAAATCGGAATCCGAGGGGACTTCGCTCTGAGGAACCTCGCTTTGAGGAACATCCTTCGAGAAGCCGCCGCTACTGCTGTCCGATGTCGCTAGTTGCGCGTGCATACACTCAGAACAGTTGCACTCGCACCATCCAAGGCCGGGTGTTGTATGACCCGCGAAGGCGATGCCGCTGTAGGGCGTGGCGCTGATCGAAGAACCAACTTTGAGCGGCGAGTTGAAAAGTGGAATCAGGAGCATGAACAAAGCGGCCAGAAAAAACTTCGATCTCATTTCTTTCTCCTCTAACTGTGGTTTGGGCGATTCTCTGCGAATCAGCCTTGCGGGATTATCGCTGGGAGTTGTTACAAAGCAATATCTTTTCGACTATGGAAGCAAACTTGTCTCTCTGGCTGAAGATGCCCATATCCTCCGACAAGCAGATTTTCTTGAGGCGATCAGCGAAAGGTTGATGACGCTCTCTCTCCCTCAGTTTGAAAAAATAGGGCTTTATTACAAGGGGCTTTGTCTGAGGCGGAAAGGTCAGACAGAAGAGTCGCGCGCGTTGTTCGAGAGTGTGTCTGAAAAAGGCCCGGTTTCTTATCGGGCAAGGGCGATACTATTACTCGGTAGAATTTACCTCGACAAAGGCAACCACGATTCTGCGCACAAGCTTTTCATTGAAGCGCAGAGCTTATCCTGCCGGAACGAATATTCGGATCCTCTTGCTCTTCTTCAATCGCGGTGGAGCTTTGGAATCCTTCAAAGCATAGAAGGAGACCATGATGCATCAACAGCCAATTTCGAGAACCTGCGGCCACTGGTCGAGGTCATCTCATCGAGGCATCCGTCTCTTTGGTTTGAATATCAAAACAGTCTTGCGGTGGAGTTGATGGAAGTCGGGCGGATTGAAGAGGCCGAGCGCGCCTCTCGCATAGCTCTCGCTTATCCTTATGCGCGACTCTACCCGGAGTGGAGTGAAACGGCCCGTGACCTTGAAGAGAAAAACCGCCGCGCTTCCCCCGCGGTTGTGTCTCTGAGTAACTGCGATCTTCCAACTCAAAGCATCTCGAAATCGCTTCCGTCCCAGCGGTCTGAAGCGCGCCCTATTGCCACGAGCGACAACATAATCCGGCTGCAGACAGAAACTCGCAGGGAAGCGCGACAGGCCATCAAGGTCGCAATGTCGACTCCCCTCGCTGAGGCATACCCCGAATGGCAGGAGACTGCCACCGAGCTTGCGGAGCCAATCTCCGCGCCTTTCATCGCGGTTGAGGTTGAGCCTGCTGCTCACAAAGCCGAAAAGCGGCGTATTGTCAAAGATCATTTTCTACTCGCACTCATATCTCAACAGGCGCGGGCATCCGTCAGCGATCCCGCGCCCGACCTCCAACTTTGCTTCGCATCAGCGCGCATCCGAGAATGCCTTATAGCGCGCGCCCTGCCTCGCGCGCCTCCCCTCCCCCGCTGAACTCCACAAAATATCACTGGCTATCCGCACTGGCTTTTGTTGATTCACCGAGCCGTTGAAGTGTTGGTGTATCCTGCTGCCGCGCGGACGGCCTCAATACTTGAGTTTGGGTCGAGCAGGCACATCCACGTGCCTGATAAGTTGAAGTGTGCCTGCTCTACCCCCATAGCCAAATGGAGGCAGTGATGAAAGTACCAAAATCCCGCCCAAAAGCAAAGTTCCCCAGAACTATTCCACTTTCACCCCCTCAACTCCAACAGGGTCGCATCGATATCGCCGACTCTATCCAGCAGATGGTCGAACAGGCCAAAGACGAAGGCGACGACTCGGCCCTCATCTCCATACTCGTTCACGTCACTGTGCTGACCTGCCCGCGCGATGATCTGGAAGGCGTTCTCGACACTCTTCCATTGAAGGATGTTTTGAGGCTTCAAATCAGCCAACTCATATACGGAGACGATTCTCTGCCAGACTATGCTTTGGAATCGGCCTACGTAATACTCAACAGTGCGAGGAAGCCCGAAGATGAGAGCAGAGAGATTCTGGCGATGTTGTTGATGAAACTATTCTCTGAGCCGATTGAGGAGGAGAAAAAAGCCGAGCCTGCGGTCAGACGAAAGCGATCACGATATCTCCATCTACGATAGTCGAAAGTCGAAAACTGAGGTGGAGCAGGCGCAACCTGAAGCTTCAAACGCATTATGTAGGTTGCGCCCGCTTTACCTCCATCACCAAATAGAGGCAGTGATGAAAGTACCAAAATCCACTCGAAAAGCAAAGCAGTCTGCGCAAAAATCCGTTTCGAATCCTCAATCGAACAAGCCCGACAATGAAATCGCCGAGGCTTTCCGCAACCTCATCGAAGCCGCCAGAGCCGAAGGCGATGACTCGACTCTCGTGGCCGTGCTGATGCCTGCCACAGGTCTGGCCTCTCGGCCTGAAGAGAAGAAAGGGCTGAGAGGACTCCTTTCGCCAAAGGAAATTCTCAAGCTTCAGATCGTCGAACTCCTGTACGGGGATGACCTGATGCCGGAATCTGTACTCGAAGCCGTACACTTGATACTGGCAAACGGAGTGAGGATGGGCGACGAGACCGGGCAGATTATTACAGGGTTGTTCAACACCTTACTCTACCCCGATGAGGAAACGAGAAAAATTATAGAAGCACGGATGGAAGAAGAAAAAGCGCAGGAATTCCCGGTGTAATGATCGATTCAAGATAAGATCATCGCTCAGAGATGACCTCGACACACAAGCCCCATCTCGCCCTCGTCGCTTGGCGCTCAACTAATCCAGTCTTCAACTATTCCC
>Ga0187893_10000889_pt1 | contig 75263 bp, 51 predicted proteins | sample MA1701074metaG_FD_139574 | JGI IMG/M metagenome (GOLD analysis project Ga0187893, IMG submission 139574) | White microbial mat communities from a basaltic lava cave in the Kipuka Kanohina Cave System on the Island of Hawaii, USA - MA170107-4 metaG ...
GATTATGAATCGGGAGAGTAGCGCAGTCAATAGCCGCCTCGCCCCCATCGAGGGGAGCGAGAGCGGCGGCAAATTCATCCTCGCTGCTGAAGCAGGAGGCTTTCTTTGCCAGATTCGGTAACATCCAGCCCTTTTTTGCGCGCCGCTTCGAGCATCTTCAAAAACGTCGGCACGCGACCAAGCCCCGTGCTGACGATGTGAACCATGTGAAACGAGGCGCGCGTCTTCTCAGTGAGGTCGAGCAGTTCCTTGAGTCCGCTCAGATCCTCTCGATCATCCGGCATACGGATGTGAATAAAGAGCGGCACGCGGCGGGCGGCTGCGAGTTTGAAAAGCGATTCCAGTTCGACAGCGCTCACTCCGCGCGAGACGTAATCGAGTCCGATACCGATGCCGAGTGCGCCGTCATCGAGAGCTTTTGTCAGATAACCCAGCATCTCTTTTAACTCCACATCGTTCAACGGTTCGTGATTCGCTTTTGCCCGGTCGCCCCGCTTCACCAGAACCCGCGCGGCTGTATGTCCTGCGGAGTAACCATAGTTGATAATCGATTTGCTCTCTCTCTCGCGCAGAGCATCAAGCGGATAGGTGCCGATTTCAAGTTCGAGCGCCGTCGTCACGCCGTCCCTGACCTGATAAGTCTGACCGAAATTGTTTTGCCCATGCGCGTGCAGATCAATGAAACCCGGCGCGACGACCAGGCCCGATACGTCAACCTGATTTTTGCCTGAGAGAGGAGATTTGGAAATCGCAGCGATGCGGCCATTGAGGATGCCGACATTGCGCGCGGCGTCGAGTTGCGTTGCCGGGTCAATGACGCGCCCGCCTTTAAGTACGAGATCATAGACTGGTGCCGCCGTTCTCGCCTGCGGTACGGAGGTCAATAACAAAACGATTGCAAGGAGCATGGCAGAGGCGAACAGAGGATAGCAGTGAATGCGTCTGGCGATGCCGGAAGATGAACGGCGTGTGTTGAACATTGGTTCTTCTCCTTGAATGCGTTGTTTGCTCATCTGATTTCATCGCTGGAAATATAGCGAGAGCCTGCCTGCGCGAATCTCTCTGATACGAATCGGGTCAGGCAGGCTCTCGCTGTTTGCAGAAGAACTCGTCATCCGACGAATTCTTCCACACGGGTTAGAACTGCACTCTGGCGCCCAGTTGAATCGTGCGCGGACGGAGGACCGCGTTGATCAACTGATTGGTGATGACGCCGAAGCTGGCTCGTTGATTCAGGTCGAGCGTCGGGTCTACAAAGTTCACGTGATTGAAGATGTTGAAGAAATCCGCCGTGAGCGTAAACTCGATATTCTCGGTGATCTTCGTCTTTTTGCCCAGCGACAGATCGAGTTGCCAACGAGGCAGGCCGCGCAGCAAGCCTCGACCCTGACGAAAATCGCTTGCCAGATTGATCGGCCTGAAACTCTTGAACACGGACTCAGGATTGCCGAACAGATTTAACCCGGAACCGTTACTGGCCGGGTCGCCTGCCGTGCCGATACCTCCTGATCCGGCCACGCCACGGTGCGTGCTGTTATCGCCGGGAAGTTGGGATGTCGGAATCGCGCCCGTGCCAGTGCCAAAAATCGCTCCGGCTCCGTAGACCTGAAAGCCCTGGACTACGGTCAACGGCAAGCCGCTTGAGGCCTGGAAGATGCCCGATACATACCAGCCGCCGATCACTCTATCCACCCAGTTGCCAGTGGCAAATCGGCGACCGCTGCCGAAGGGAAGATCATAAACACCGTTTGCGTTTATGATATGGCGGAAGTCGAAATCCGATGGGCCATAGTCTACGTCCCCATTGAAGCTGGAAGAAAACTGCGAGACGAAGTTCTGTATCTGACCTATCTGATCGAGCGACTTGCCGTAGGTGTAGTTGAAATCGAAAGTCAGACCGTAGGAGTTTCGCTTGTGCAGCGAAACGATGAAGGCATTGTAGTTCGACCGGCCAAGACTTGTGCGCACGAACAGGTCGAGCGATTGCAGGTTGTTGTATGGTCCATTAGCTGCCGGAAGCCCCAGCAGCGGCAGCAGGTCTATGCCGGTGTTCCAGAGATTATTGATGTTGCCGACGATGAAATCGCCGGAAAAAGCGCTGGCAAGAAATCCTGTCGCGCCGGGGAATAACTGATTCTCGAACCACGGCTGTGCGCTGGCTGTGCGTCCGGCGCGCAGGGCTGCCGCCACTGCGTCAAAGGCTTGGGCGAAGGTCTGCCCCGACCCTTTATCCTTGTGATAGATGGGCGCAGAGTTGAGGTTGACATTCTGAAAGAGATTGCGCGCAAAACGTCCGACATAGCCCAATTCGAGCAGCATCTTGCCCGGCAGTTCGCGTTGAATCGTGACGTTGACTGCGTGGTTGTAGGGGTCTTCGATTCCCGGATCGACGGTGAAGGAAAGAATTTCGCCGAAAGGCCGACCGGGTACGACCGGAGAGGTTGCCGCGAAATTCGGAGGCACGGGTATCGGCCCATCAACACCCGCGCGGAAGGGCTGGCCGCCAGGGCCGGTGGGCGTGGTTGTAAGCGTCTGAGCAAATCCCACGCCGAGCATAGGAACGACGACGCTCTGCACCGTATTCGAGCGGTCATAGAGCAGCGAATAGCCGCCGCGAATGACCGTGCGACGGTCGCCGAAAATCTTTCCCAGCCAGCCGCTGCTGAAGGAGGGTTCCCAGGCGATGGAGAGGCGCGGCGAAAAGTTTTTGCGATTGATGCGGAACACTCCATCCTGAGAACCCACTTCCTTGATTGGAATGTAGGCGATGTCAGGATTGAAAATCTCGCCGTTGGCTGCTGCTTCCTCTTTCATGCGCAGATACTCGCGCGTCTCGATCAGCTTGCCTGTATCCCGGAAAGCCAGCACCGTTTGACGATCAAACGCATCCTTTGGCGGCGAGTGCCATTGATACTGTAGCCCGAAGGATGCTGTCAGCGAGGGTCGCATCTTCCACACGTCAGCGAAATAGAACTCCCAATGGTTGAGCGTCGCTTCATTGATTAGTCCTGTGCCGACGGGAGTCGGATTGAGATCAGCATCGCGCACAGCCAGATACCCGACCGAATCGACGATGCCGAGCAGAGCTTTGTAAAACTGGTTATACCGCGTGATGTCTGCGGGGTTGAGGTTGGCCGGTCGTTGCGAGGCTGGAACCGCTACTCCGGTGGCGGCTCCGATGTTGGCGACGGGCGAAGCGACCGAACCAATCACTTTGTCATCGCGGTAGTGGAAGGTTTTGATGTGGCGCAGGGTGCCGCCGAATTGAAACGTGTGCAGTCCCTTAGACCAAGTAGCGTTGTCTATGAACTGCGTGCTGCCGCCGCTGAGTGTTTGCTCGCGCGCGCGTTGCGTGTCGACGTCAACGTGTTCGTCGAGCAAAGCCAGAGCGGGATTGAAATCGAAAGTGGACGGAGCCAGATTGACGGCCACATTGAACCCGCCGCGGCCAGCGGGTGAATCTCTCTCCAAAACGAAATTGTCGAAGGCATGGCCGATGCGAATTTCATTGACCAGATTGTGTCGAATCGTACCTATCAATCCGAAGGTCAGATTCTTGGGGCGTTCAGCGTTCTGGTCAGCCGCTTTCACTTGTATGAGGTCTACCTGCCCGAGGCTCCTTTGGATATTACGGAAGAGCGCGCCTTTGGCCTCGAACGACCAGTTTTGAGTTATCTGGTAATCCAGCCTCAGCACGCCATAATCAGATTCAAGATTGGCAGGTATATTCTGCGTGAACCCGGAAGTGTTCAGCCCGTCTCCAAACCCGGAGGAGTTATTGGGCGCGGGCAGCGCTCTGAGGTAAGCAAGAATTGTCGGGCTTGCGCCGAGACCGCGCGGATCGAACGTCCTCGGATTGATATTGAGGATGTTGCCCGATGTGTCGCGGAATCTCAGTATCCCATTGCGAAAACTCTCGGTTGGCACTACGCGATTGACCTGCGTAGTGCCGGGCAGACGGCGGCCCTCATAGTTGGTGAAGAAGAAAAGTTTTTCCGGCCAGATCGGCCCGCCGACCGAAAACCCGAAGCGATTATCAATGAGCGGCGGCCTCGGCAACCCCAGACGGTTGTTCGTCCACGAGTTAGCATTGAGGTTGTCGTTTTGATGATACTCATAGGCCGACCCGTGAAATGCGTTGCCGCCGCGTTTGGTGACCAGCACCACCTGCGCTCCTGCCGACCGCCCGAAAGAAGCGTTGGGATTGGCAACCGTGACGCGAAACTCTTCGACCGATTCGGTCGGCGTCGGCACAACAGTCGCAAATCCGCCTCGGAATCCCACGTTGTCGGTCACGTCAATACCGTCAAGAGTGAAGGTGTTTTGATCAAAGCGCGAGCCTGCTGTCTCTCCGTTCGTGGTAGTCAGCGGCTGGAGCCTTAGAAGTTCAGTCACCTGACGTTGCTGAGTAGGCAATCGCGTTATGCGGTCTTCCTCGATGACATTGCCAACCGAAGAGTCCTCTTTCTGCAACTGGACTTCTCCGGCTGCCGTAACCGTAACCTCTTCTCCGACACCGCCCGGTTGCAGCGTGATATCGAGAGAGGCCGCCTTGGCGATCTCCGCTTTGACATCAGAGACGATCGTAGTGCGGAAGCCTTGCGCGGTGGCCGTCACATTGTAAAGCCCCGGATCAATCGCGGCGAAGACATAACGTCCCTCGTCATTGGTAGCGTCTGTCCTCTCCTGCTTGGTTGCTTTGTTAGTCAGCTTGACAGTTGCGCCCTGAACGACTGCGCCCTGAGCGTCTGTCACGACACCTGAAATCTTCGCGGTCGCTGCCGTCTGCGCAAAAGCATTCGCAGGCAGCGAAGAAAGGATCAGGAGAAATATCAAGAAGCGAGCGGTTCTCATATCACCCTCCTTTTGTGGTGTTGATCCAGGAAGACGCATTAAGAGGCACAAAGCATCCTTGACCCTACTTCATGTCCTGCCTGTGCCTTCGTGGATTCGCAAACATATGTATCGGGCAACAGCGAATTGACACACCCTGATTAAGGAGCCGTCCCTTTGAGCCAGCGATTGAACCAGTTCAAATTCCGACTCAACATATCCATCTGGAGCTTAGGCTCCATGATCAAATGACCCTGCCGCGGATAGACCGCAAACTCTACGGGTACGTTGCTCATCCTGATGGCGACATAAAGCTCCCGTCCCTGTGACAGCGGCACTCGGTCATCCGCCTCGCCATGTTGAATCAGCGTTGGCGTCCTTATGTTCTTCGCATGGAACATGGCCGAGTGCTTCTGATAGGTGGCGATGTCGTTCCAGGGTTTGGCTGCAAAGTATCTGTCTAAAAATTCCGGGATGTCGGTCGTGCCATACATGCTGTAGAGATTCGTCACGCCCGCGCCCACCGATGCCGCTTTGAAGCGCGTGGTCTGGGTGATCGTCCATGAAGTCATATAGCCGCCGTAACTCCAGCCCATGATGCCGAGTTTTTCCGGGTCGGCGATGCCGCGCTCAATCAGATAATCGATGCCCGACATAATGTCGTTGTAATCGCCAAAGCCCCAGTCTTTGACATTCGCTTGCCGAAACTTTTCGCCATATCCGCCGCTGCCTCGCGGATTCGCGCAGAGGATCGCATAACCCTGCCCCGCCATCGCCTGCAGCGGATAAGGCTCGGCTTGCAGCGGAATGGGGGCCGAGCCGAGTTGCGGGGTGAAGGACAGCGTGAAAACCCCCGGCGGGCCGCCGTGAACATAAGTCAGCAGCGGATATTTTTTACCTGCCTCATAGCCGACAGGTTTTGTCAGCAGCCCCTCGATTTCCATTCCGTCTTTGCTCTTCCATCGAATCACCTCGACCTGACCGAGCGCGATCTCCGCCAGTTGCGGATTCGTCGTCGTCAGTTTGACCGGGTTGAAACTGGCGATGGAAGATATGTAAACCTCATTGGGCATCTCCGGCGTCTGCGCCAGGAATGCGATTCGAGAGGAATCTTTCGTAAGGCTGAATCCGCCATAGACCCTCTCGCCTCTGGTGACGGCTTTCACTTCGCCCTTATCAACCGCGATGGAAAAAATCTGGGCGGTGACTCTCTGACCGGCTGAAAAGAAGATCGCCCTGCTGTCTGACGACCAGGTGAAAGCGGCTGGGTTTTCATCGAAATTCCTGCTGACGTTGCGCGGCGCGCCGCCCGAAGCTGCTACGACACAAAGATAGGTGTTGGCAATCCAATCGAGCCTGCCATCATTCGAAGTGAAAGCAATGCTCGATCCGTCGGGCGACCAATCAGGCGCGGTGTCTACCCCATCGCGTTCGACCAGCTTTCTGATCTTTCCGTCTTCAACAGATACTATGGAGAGGTCGCTTTTGTATGCGTCCGGCACTTTCGGCGTCGGTTGATGCGCGAAGACGATCTGTTTGCCATCGGGCGACCACGAAAGGCCGCTCACATGGAAATCGCCTTTGGTGATTTGCTTCGTTTCTTTATTGTCAAGCTTGATGACATAGACATGCGTCATCCTGAATTTCTGATCGATGAGCTTTGTGTCATCGCGCTCTTTTTGCTTTTTCTCCTCTTCATCCGTCGGCGGGTCTGAAGACAGATAGGCGATCCTGCTTCCGTCCGCCGACCACTCAAACGATTGCACGCCGGATTTGGCGTCGGTGAGGCGCGCAGCCTCGCCGCCCGCCGGACGAATCAACCAGACCTGCGGCTTGCCGCCCTCGCGATCCGACAGGAAGGCGACCTGTCTGCCATCGGGCGACCAGCGCGGCGTGTCATCCCGCATCCCGGAACCGTTCGTGAGTTTTATCGCCGTGCCGCCGCCGGAATTGACCAGCCACACATCCGTATTGTAGAGGCTTGCGGCAAGATTGGGTTCGCTCACCACGTAGAGGATTTGAGAGCCGTCCGGTGAAATCTGGGTCTCGAAGATGCTTTTGATCTTCATTATGTCATCAACCGTAGCGGCGCGCTTGTTCTGCGCGAGGGCGATTTGCGCGAGCAGGAGCGCGGCCAGTGACAACCAGACCGAATTTCTCATAACCTTTTTCATGATGACTCTCCGTTTCGCGGAAGGGTTCTTCACTTGACTCTCTTCGCCGGGAGTTTTTGTCCGCCCTGAAAAAGAGTCAGGCCGGTTGCCTTGCCCGCAGTGTCGATTGTGAATTCAATATCAGCATTCACGGCGGCGATGTGAAACCTGATATTGGATTGTGGAATCAGTTCGACTTTCGGCTGACCCGTAGCCTGTCCCATCAATTTACTTCCTTCTTTGCTGATGGTGATGATGAAGTTCGGCGCAAGCTCATAATCGCCTGTGTAGTGATCATAAATCGCCGGATCAACCGCGGCGGCTTCTTTCGGTTTGGGCAGAGGTCTGTCCGTCTTTTTCGCTTCTTCGTCGGGAGCGATGCTTGCGCTCATCACAAAACCGGTTATCTTCCCGCCCGCGTCTTTTGAAAAAGTGACGCTTGCAGCCGGAAGGAGTTCAAAGAAGAACTCGGTCTCCGACTTGGGTTTGATCTCGATGCCGCCGAAGAGCGGATGCTGGAGGATCAGCTTGTCGCCCTGCCTGAGTATGACGAATTCTTCTTTCTCTCGCGATTCGTAAACTCCGACATACTTGTCCAACGCTTCCGAGGGTAGCTTTATCGCCACAGGTTCGCGGTACGAAGCGCCGACGGCAAGCGAAGCGATTCGATGCCCAAGATCGCCTGTGCCTGAATCTCTGTTGGTCAGGATGGCCACATAGACGCGATCATCAGGCAGGCGCACGGCATCGCAGGTAAAGCCGTTGATGCCCCCACCGTGTTCGATGGCGCGGCGTCCGGCAAGCGATAACATTCCCCACCCGTATCCATATTTCGTCGGCTTGCCGCTCTTGAGCGTGTAAGGCGTCCAGGCGCGTTTGAGCGATACCGACTTGACCAGTTTTTCCGTGTACAACGCGGCGTCCCACAACGCCAGATCATCGACCGTAGACACGAGCGCGCCTGCCGCGTGCGGCCACGTCATGCTCAGATAATCGCAGTTGACATAGCCATCTTTGCCTTTTGAATAACCGGCGGCGCGGCGCGCAATGACTCGCGCCGTATCGTCGTAGAATGTGCTTTTCATTCCGAGAGGCGCGAAGATGTTCTTCTCGAGAAACTCCGCGTAGCTCTGCCCGGAAATTTTCTCGATGATGGCTCCAAGCAGAACATAAGCCGAGTTGTTGTAGTTCCACTTCTCTCCCGGCGCAAATTCCATCGGTTTGTCCTTGAACACATCGATGAGTTCTTTGATCGAAACGTCCTTGCGCCACTGTGGCCTCCATTCAGGCAATCCTGTGTAGCTCTTGATCCCCGATGTGTGTGTGAGCAGATGCTCGATGGTGATACGGTGACCCTGTGTTGGGTAATCCGGGAGGAATTTTATGATCTCATCCTCAAGCGAGAGCTTGCCCTGTTCGGCGAGCATAAGGATGGCTATGGCCGTAAATTGTTTGGTGATCGAGCCGATGCGAAAAATCATGTCCGGCTCGATCTTCACGCCGAGTTCCAGATTGGCCAGCCCGTAGCCTTTTCGGAAAATCACTTTTCCATCTTTGACCACGATCACCGCTGCGCCCGGTTCATCGGGTTTGAAGGCTTTCGCGCAAACTTCGTCTATGGCCGACCCCAAACCGTTGCCGTGAGCCGTCGATTGCGCTCTGGCAGAGAAAGACGAGGCGACAAAAAGAACGAAGATGATAGGGAACAGTGAAACGGGTTTTGCAGCTTTGTATTTCATTATCTCCTGCTTTCCAGTCAATCGGTGATTGATATGGTTTCCCTGACCGACCGGGAAGACCACGCAAAACGATTGCGGGCGCGCGCCTTCGTTAAACAGACCAGATTTGAGTGAGCGCTCTCTTGAAGTTGCCGCCGAGAACCCCTTCTATATCGCGGTCGCTGTAGCGGCGGCGGATCAATCCTTCCGTCAGATCGAACATGCGACGCGGGTGATCTATTCCTTCGATATCGATCTTTTCTCGAAATCCGTAGCTGCCCTTGTAGCCCGCCCTCAACTGACGATTGAGTTCCGGCGGCATATCGTCGTAGCCGTCCAGATCGATGTCGCTGCCTACGCCGACGTGTTCGACTCCGACAAGTTTCGCGACATGCTCGAAATGATTGAGCGCGTCTTCGACGGTCGTAGGCTCTTCGTTTTTGACGAACATTCGCACGCCGGTTATGCCCATCACGCCTCCTGTGGCGGCCATCTTCTTTATGGCTTCATCCGTCTTGCAACGGGGATGACCGGGAGCGAGCGCGCGACAGTTCGAGTGAGTTATGAGCGCCGCCTTTTTGGAAATCTCGAATGCGTCGAGCGTCGTGCGGTCGCCGCAGTGCGAAACATCGACGGCCATCCCCACACGATTCATTCTTTCAATGATCGCCACGCCGAAATCGCTTATGCCGTCGTCGCGGCGTTCGGTCGCGCCGTTGCCGATCATGTTGCGCGAGTTGTAAGTGAGTTGAGAAACCCTCTGGCCGAGGCTGTGAAAGAAACCGACATCCTGCACGGAGCGAAAATGTTCCGCGTTCTGAATGCCGAGCATCACGCCCACCTTGCCCGAAGTCTTGACCCGCTCAAGATCGTCCGCGCTGTCTACTCGCATGAAATAGCGGTCGTGATTCGCGAGAAATGAATTCCACGTCGAGATGAATCTCAAGCCCGACATAAAAGCGTCTGCGCCGCCAAGCCCGACCGCGATGTGAAAAACATTGATGCCTGACTGCTTGAACGGCTCAAGATCGGCTGGGGTGAAAGTGTCGGGGTTTGTGAACCACTTGTCCTGCTTCGAGAAGTTGAGCGTCAGCGGGCTGAGCATATCGATTACGGTCGCTCGTTTCATCAGTTCGATGGCTCGCGCCGAATACTCTACTGCGGAGTTTGCGAACAACTGGAATCGCCCGCGATTGATCATCGGCGCGGCCAGCAAAGCTGCACCCGATAGCAACATCTGGCGGCGTGTCATATTTCGTTTTCGAGTGTTTGACATAAAACCGCTCCTCCGAAAAGTGGCGCAAGCTGACAGCTTGCCTGGCTCCAAATTCACTTACTTTCAGGGCGCACAATCTAACCGCATTGCGCTGCCAGGCTCCTCACCTGAAATCCCCGATCTTCTTTCCGCGGCGGAGAACGTAAGCTCCGAATGGTTTGCTATCGCGACTGCCGCGCAAGAAATCCTCCACGAGAAACCCTGCCTCCATCGCGCGAGTGAACGCCCGACGTGTCGCCTCGCGCCAGAGCGCGGCCATTTCGCCATTGCTCTGTTCGACCGCGACTATGTTGGCGGGTATCTCTACGAGCGCGAACTCGCGCGTTAAGGCTTCCATCGAATCATTGCTCCGCGGCGAATCATCCGATTCGACATAAACGAGCGTCGTAGCCGATTCGATATCCACCCTCTTCTCTTCGCGCGCAAGGCGGCGACTTACTCTGTCGCTTGCGAGCAGCCACGTGACCCACAATCGGTCAGTCCCGGTGCGATGCAGGAAGCTGGTGCTTTCGCCATAGAAATCCAGCTTGTAGTCGTCGCTCAGGACGCCGAGTTTTGCGAAATTGAAATGCGCGTTTAAGGATTGCAGCGGATCGAACGTCCACGTCATGCGCGTGATCCCGTGCGCGAGAGCGCGGTCGCGCTGGGCGAGTTTGAGCCTGTATCCGAGATTGTGGTTGCGATACGCGGATTTGACTGCCAGCATGTGCGAATGAATCGTCACGTGTCCGCCTTCATAGCCCGGAAATCCGTAAGCGAATCCGATCATCTCGCCGTCGCAGAAAGCGCCTATCAGAACTCCGCCCGCATGTCGGGCCGCGACAAGCTGAGTGACCGGCACAACGTCGAGGTCTGCCACTCCCCAGACCTCCTTTTCAATCCCTTCGATCAGGCGCATCTCGCCGACATCTTTAATGTCGCATATGGTTATTTCTTTTTCGGTCGCTCCATTCATCGTATCAGTGTGCCGCGTATATACACCAGTTGTTGCATCATGTCAAGCAGGAGGGCAACAGGCGTTGCGCTCCCGTCAAACGATATGCTATCTTTGCGCCGCCTCGCACGAGGCAACGGAGAAAGCCATAGATTATGAAAAAGGTTGAGGTTTTTCGAGGCAAAGTCACGGCCCGCGCGATTTTGGCTTTGGTGATCGCGTCTCTTCTGATCGCGCAGGCTTCCATCTCCGGGCAGGCGCAGCAGAGCGCCGCCCCTGCGGAACGCACAGGCTCGGCGGCGGCCATCGAAGCGATAGAGAAATTCATCGCGGCAGAGATGACTGACAAAGAGCTTCCCTGTGTGTCGATAGTCCTCGTCGCTGATGATCGCATACTCTGGGCCAAAGGAATGGGCTGGGCCGACCCGGATAAAAAAATTCCTGCACGTCTGGAAACTGTTTATCGCATAGGCTCAGTCTCGAAACTCTTCACCGACATCGGCATCATGCAGATGGTCGAGCGCGGCAGGATCGATCTGGATGCGCCTGTCGGGAAATATATTCCTGAGTTTCGCCCGCGCAATGAGTTCGGCAAGGCGATCACGCTTCGTCAACTGATGTCGCATCGTTCGGGGCTTGTGCGCGAGCCGCCCACTGGTCACTACTTCGATCCGACCAATCCCACGCTCGCCCGCACAGTCGCAAGCCTCAATCGCACATCGCTCGTCTACGCGCCTGAAACGCGAACGAAGTATTCGAACGCTGCGATAGCTACGGTCGGCTACACGCTTGAAAAGATGAATCGAGAGCCGTTCGCGCGATACCTGAAACGCATGGTGCTCGAACCCTTCGGCCTTATGCACAGCAGCTTCGAGCCGACCGCGGAAATTCGGCAACATCTCGCCAAAGCTTATATGTGGACTGTCGACGGTCGCGTGTTCGAGGCTCCCCGCTTCGAGCTTGGCATGAGTCCCGCCGGAAGCATGTATGCGACGATAACCGATCTCGGTTTTTTCCTGAGCGCGCTGTTCGCCAAAGGGCGCGGCGTCATCAAGCCTGCGACTCTCGATCAAATGCTCACGCCTCAGTTCGCGCCCGCGGGTCAGAAGACCGGATACGGAATAGGTTTTCGCATCTCTGATTTCGAAGGCCGTCGATTGATAGGTCACGGCGGCGCGATCTATGGCTTTGCAACCACACTCGCCGCGCTCATCGATGACGGCATAGGAGTCGCCGTCGTTGCCACGAAAGATTCTGTCAACTCCGTGACTGACCGCATAGCCCGCTTCGCGCTCTCCGCGATGATAGCCGTCCGTGACCGAAAGCCGATACCGCAGCCTGAAATCACCTCTCCCATCGATCCCGGTACGGCTCGCCGACTCGAAGGCCGCTATGTGAAAGGCGACGCAACAATAGAACTGACTGCGCGCAATGGCGGACTGATGATGATGGACTCGCGCGCAGGCGAGCTAGTGCGGCTTCGCTCGCTCGGTGATGCGCTCATAGTCGATGACCGGCAAGGATACGGAACGCGGATCAATGCGCGTGACGACTCGATCATGGTCAATGGAGAAACATTTAATCGCGTCGCTGTCGACAAGCCCGCGCCTGTGCTTACCTCGTGGCGCGGACTGATAGGCGAATACGGATGGGATCATGACATCCTTTATATATTCGAAAAAGACGGACGGCTGTGGGCGTTGATCGAGTGGTTCGAATTCGATCCGCTCGAAGAAGTCTCCCGCGACACGTTCAAGTTTCCCAATCGCGGACTCTATCACGGCGAAAAGCTCATCTTTAATCGCGACTCCCGCGGTCGCGCCGTGTCGGTCGAAGCGGCGGGCGTTTTATTCCGCCGTCGCAGTGTCGGCCCTGAAGAAGGCGCGGCGCAACTTAGAGTCAAGCCCATCCGTCCCGTCGACCTGCTGATGCGCGAAGCCCTTGATGCAACGCCGCCGAAAGAGGCGGGAGATTTTCTCGCGCCTGATCTCGTCGAGCTTACCCGGCTTGATTCGACCATCAAGCTCGATGTGAGATACGCGACGACGAATAATTTTCTCGGAACTGTTTTTTACCGTGAGCCTCGCTCATTTTTGCAGAGACCTGCGGCTGAAGCTCTCGTGCGCGCTCACCTGAGCTTAAAAGAGATGGGCTATGGTCTGATGATTCACGATGGCTATCGCCCGTGGTATGTCACGAAAGTTTTCTGGGATGCGACGCCTGACGACAAGAAAATTTTCGTGGCCAATCCCGCGCAAGGGTCGCGTCACAATCGCGGCGCGGCGGTCGATCTGACCTTGTACGATTTGAAGACCGGAAAAGCGGTCGAGATGGTCGGCACTTATGATGAGACGACAGACCGTTCTTATCCCGATTACCTCGGCGGGACTTCGCTTCAACGATGGCATCGCGAGTTGCTGCGCCGCGCGATGGAGCGCGAAGGCTTCACAGTGTATGAAGCCGAGTGGTGGCATTTCGATTATAAGGACTGGAAGAAGTATCCTATCGGGAATGTTCCTTTTGATCGGATTGGTCGATAATAAAAGTTCTGGGATCGCACGCTCCGGCGCGCAACGCTTCAGACATAACCAATTGCCTGAATGCGTGAAACCAGCAGGCAAAGATGCGTGAGATCCCAGGCGAAATAAAGAGGTCTTATGCCGCGAAAGATAATACAGAATGGTTCTTCTGAAGATGGCTCGTCGCCGACTTCGCTTGAGGTTCGATTCGCGCAGTGCCAGTCGCAACTCAACGACCGCCGCCGCCAGTTGATGCGCGACATACTGGATAACCCGGAAGAGAGTTATTTTCTCTCATCGCGCGAACTGGCCCGTCGCTACAACGTCGATGCGGCGACCATAGTGCGAACGGTTCAGGCTCTCGGCTACGAGAAATTCGCCGACTTCGCCGCCGATCTGCGCCGCCACTTCGTCACCCGAATAACGCCTTACACCATCATGCGCGCGACCGCCCGCGAACGCCTCAGTCCCGTAGATCACATTCGCAACAGCCTTGATCGCGATGCTGAAAATCTCAACGTGCTTCGCTCGACTCTCGACCCTTCGCGCGTGATGGAACTGGCTCGAAGGATTCATCGCTCGCGTCGAATAGTCGTCGTCGGCACTGACCTTGCCACGACGCTCTCATGGTTTTTCGCCTATAGCCTGACGGCCATCGGATTCGACGCCGAAGCGCCCGTAGCCAGCACTGGAAATCTGCAACACAAGATCGACGTTTTGACGAACAAAGACCTCGTCGTTGGCATCAGCTTCGGTCGTTGTTTGAGAGATACTGTCGAATCCGTGCTTCGCGCTAAAGAGCGAGGCGTGCCGACATTCGGAATCACCGACAGCGACACTACGCCGATAGCTCTCAACTGCGATTCATACCTGGTCGCAACCATTGCCAGCCCTTCGGTCACGGGGTCTTATGCTGCGCCCGTCGCGCTCACGAACGCTATACTTGTCGCCTGCGCGCACATCGAGCCGAAACGCTCGCTCACTTTCCTTCGTCGCACGGAAGAAGAGTACAAGACGGGCCGCCGCTGGTATCAGGCTGAACGCCGCGCCCGCTCTCAATCAGACGGGAATCAATCCCGGCGACGCACGAAGAAATAGTTTTCAGTTTTCAGTTTTCAGTTTCCAGTTTTCGGTTTTTCATCATTTCAAGGCGTTGGCCGAACCCGCGAAAGACTTAGCGGAAAGCAGAAATCAGGTGTCAGAATAAAGCAACTGAAAACTGAAAACTGGAAACTGTTTTACGAGGAGAAACCGACATGATCAAATCCGTAATACTGGCCGTTTCTTTTCTGCTGGCTTCGGCGATTGTCACTTCAGGACAATCGCAGCCCTTGCTTTTGCAAAAGCCCACTCTGAGCCGCTCGTCGATAGTCTTCGCTTTCGCGGGCGATCTTTGGACGGTCTCTCGCGAAGGAGGCGAAGCGCGAAGGCTTACGACCGGATCAGGCATAGAGACTGACCCGCAGTTTTCTCCCGACGGGCAATGGGTAGCATTTACCGCAGAGTACGACGGCAACCTCGATGTCTATGTCGTGGATGCTGCGGGCGGAGTGCCGCGAAGACTCACCTATCACCCCGATGCCGATTATGCTGCGGGCTGGTCGACGGACGGCAAGCGAGTGCTTTTCAGATCGACTCGCCTCAGCACCAATCCTCGATACAGTCGACTTTTTACTATCCCGGTTGAAGGAGGATTGCCGACCGAGTTGGCTTTGCCTATGGCCGAGGAAGGATGCTTTTCGCCCGATGGCTCGCGGCTGGCTTACCTTCCAATCGGGCGCGAGCCTTTCCCCGGCGGGTTGGATTTCTTTCAGTCGTGGAAACGCTATCGCGGCGGGATGACGACGGCGATTTGGATAGCGCGGCTCGAAGATTCAGCGGTTGAGCGAATCCCGCGAGAAAATTCCAATGACTTCAGCCCGATGTGGATCGCCGACAAAATCTATTTCCTCTCCGACCGAAACGGCTCTGTCACGCTGTTCGCCTACGACACGACGACTAAAAAAGTGACTCAACTCCTCCGCAACGACGGGCTGGATTTCAAGAGCGCGTCGGCAGGGCCGGGAGCTATAGTATATGAACAGTTCGGTTCGCTGAATCTTTACGATTTGAAATCAGGCGCGGCGAAGAAACTCGATATAAAAGTCGCGGGCGATCTTTCGAGCGTGCGACCTCGTTATGAAAAAGTCGCGGCGCGCGTGGCCAAAGGCGCGCTTTCGGCGACAGGCGCGCGCGCCGTCTTCGAAGCGCGCGGCGAGATAGTGACCGTGCCTGCGGAAAAGGGCAATCCGCGAAATATCTCCTCCACTCCGGGCATAGCCGAGCGCGACCCCGCCTGGTCGCCCGATGGACGTTGGATCGCTTACTTTTCAGATGAATCGGGCGAGTACGCGCTTCATCTGCGCGATCAAACCGGCATGGGCGAAGTGAAAAAAATCAGCCTCGGCAATCCGCCATCGTATTTCTATACGCCCGTCTGGTCGCCCGACAGTAAAAAAATCGTCTACACCGACAAGCGATTGAACCTCTGGTACATCGATTTGGACAAAGGCACGCCGACGAAAATCGACACGAATCTTTATGAAAATCCTTATCGCGTGTTCGATCCCGTCTGGTCGCCCGACAATCGATGGGTCACCTACACGAAGCAGTTAAGAAATCGATTGTGCGCCGTGTTCGTCTACTCGCTTGAGACCGCCAAAAGCGCGCAGATCACAGACGGGTTGAGCGATGCGCGATTCGCTTCCTTCGACAAGAGCGGCAAGTATATTTACTTCACCGCAAGCACTGATGTTGGCCCCACGACGGGATGGCTCGATATGTCGAGCTTTCCTCATCAGGTGACGCGCAGCGTTTACGCTGTCGTTTTGCGAAAAGACCTCGCTTCGCCGCTCGCGCCTGAAAGCGATGAGGAAAAATCTCAGGAAGAGAAAAAGCCTGACGCTCCGGCGGCAGAAAAGAAAGATCAGACTGCGATAGATTTCGACAACATCTCGCAGCGCATAATCGCGTTGCCGATACCGCCGAAAAACTATGTCGGCCTGGTGGCGGGAAAAGCGAGCGTGATTTATCTGCTGGAGTTTCCGCCGGGAGCGAGCGCATTTCAGGGGCCGCCCGCTGTGATGCTCCACAAGTTCGATCTCAGTCAGCGCAAATTCGAAACCGTCACGGGCGGCATAACAGGCTTCGACATTTCTGCAAACGGCGAGAAGATGCTCTACAGTCAGGCGGGACGCTGGTTCATCGCCTCGACCGCCGCGCCTGTTCAACCGGGAGCAGGGGCCATCAAAGTCGAAGAGATGGAAATCCATATCGATCCTCGCGCGGAGTGGCGTCAGATGTACGCGGAAGCGTGGCGCATTCAGCGCGATTTTCTCTACGATCCCGGCCATCACGGACTTGATCTGAAAGCGGCAGAGGCGCGGTATCGACAGTTTCTCGACGGCGTGGCCCATCGCTCGGATTTGAATTATCTGTTCGTCGAGATGCTTGGCAACGTAGTGATGGGTCATCTGTTCGTCGGCGGAGGCGACGTGCCGCGCGGCAAGCCCGTGCGCGGGGGACTGCTGGGCGCAGACTTCGAAATCGCAAACGGTCGTTATCGCTTCGGTAAGATATACAACGGCGAGAACTGGAATCCGAATCTGCGCGCGCCGCTCACGCAGCCGGGAGTCAATGTAGCGGCGGGCGAATATCTGATTGCGGTAAAAGGTCGCGAGTTGAGGGCTTCGGACAGCGTCTATGCTTTCTTCGAGGGGACGGCGGACAAGGATGTGGTCATCCGCGTAGGGCCGAACGCTGACGGCTCAGGCTCGCGTGAAGTGACGGTCGTGCCAATTGATAACGAAGCGGGGCTGAGGAATCTCGCGTGGATCGAAGGCAATCGTCGACGTGTAGATCAGTTGAGCGGCGGAAAAATCGCTTACGTTTATCTGCCCGACACGGGAGGCGGAGGGTTCACGAATTTCAATCGATACTACTTCGCGCAGATCGATAAAGAAGGCGCGGTCATCGATGAACGATTCAACGGCGGAGGTTCGGCGGCTGACTATATCATCGATTACATGCGGCGACCGTTGAGGAATTACTGGGCGACGCGCGAGGGCGAAGACTTCACCACGCCCATAGGATCGATCTACGGGCCTAAGGCTATGGTCATAAACGAGTACGCCGGGTCGGGCGGCGATCTGATGCCGTGGCTGTTTCGTCAATCCTCGATAGGGCCGCTCGTAGGCAAGCGCACGTGGGGCGGGCTTGTGGGGATTTACGATTATCCGCCTTTGATCGATGGGGGACTTGTGACAGCGCCGCGAGTAGCTTTCTACAATTTGCAGGGCGAATGGGAAGTCGAAAATCACGGCGTCGCGCCTGACGTGGAAGTGGAGATGGATCCCGCGCTCTGGAGACAGGGCCGCGATCCACAGCTTGAACGTGCTGTCGAAGTCGTTCTTGATGCCTTGAAGAAAAATCCGCTGCCTAAACGCCGTCGTCCGGCTTATCCGAATTACTACCGCAACGGTAAGTGATCGACGAGTTGAATAAAGAGAAAGATCGGGATGATAATAACCGTCGTTTCGATCTTTCTCTTTTTTTGTCTCTGCCGAAGTTGATGAAATCGAATTGAGCGAGGGAGCGCGAGCTATGAAATTCGCCGGAACATGGAACATCTATGAAATGGAATTGTGGGACGAAGACTATTTCAACATGGAAGTTCAGGCTTATATCAGAATCAATCCGAAAGGCGGGGGCGAGTTTCAGTTCGGTCTCGTATCGGGCAGCATTCACGGCGAAATCGATGAAGAGGACGGCAAAAAATTTGAATTCACATGGGAAGGCAATGACGAGTGCGATTCTGCTTCGGGAAGCGGCTGGATCAAATTGAAAGGCGAGAACACGATCAAAGGCAGGATCAAATTTCACGAGGGAGATAGCTCCAAATTCTGGGCGAACAAAGCAGGATGAAACGCGACTCGATATCAGCAAGGCTATCGCTTATGAGAAACAACCGGGGGCAACCGTGTTGCCCCCGGTTGTTTATGCAGTCGCGGCGGCTGATCCGGCTTTAGGGATTCCGGCATAAGAGGCCAGCTTCGACCTCAGAAGGCTTCTGCCCCGGCTCAGACGCGACATCACCGTACCGGCAGGCACTTGAAGAACGACGGCGGCTTCCTTGTACGAAAATTCCTCCACATCGACGAGTAGTATGACTGCCCGATACTGCTCAGGTATTTCATCCAAAGCCATCAGCACTTCTTCATCCGTCAGATGTTCAGGCACGGGCGGTTGCCACCGCGCGCTTTCGAGAGCTTCTTCGCTGTCTGAAAACAGATCGAACTTGTACCACTTCCTTCGATGATGGCTGATGACGTGAAACATGATCTTGAACAACCATGCGCGACAATTGGTTCCCGCTTCGAAGCGATCAAATGATTTCCACGCCTGAAGGTAAACCTCCTGAACTATATCTTCAGCCGTGCTGCGGTCGCGCAGCACGCGCAGCGCGGTGCGAAACAGATCGTTGATATGAGGAATAGTCAAAGCTTCGAAGCCTGCCGTGCGAGAGGCCGCTTCATCCATATCACCAATCGCCTTTTTTTCATCCGCGTTTTGCGTATCAATTGAATAGGTCATGGCTCGTCCCCTTTGCCGCCTGTCGGAGGCTGTTCGTCAAGGTTGTTTAAGAGGCGCTGTTGTGAAGTTGACTCTGTATTTTCGCGACCAGATGGTAACGGCTCTGTATTTGTTCAAGTCCAGATCGGAAGGCAGAGGATACGTGCTGTCGCCTTCCGCCGTTTGCAGATCGCTGAGTGAGATGAACTCGGAATTTTCGACCGTCTCATTTTCCAGCGCGTCAGGCGCAGCGATGAGTCTCACTTCGAGGTCACGTCCCGGATAAGTGCGAAATCCCGTGAGGCAAAGCGCGAGATTCCCCGACGCGAACCGGCAGACTTTGGCCACGCCTCTGCCCTTGTGAGCCGCCTGATGAAACTCGCCTGAAAGGAGCGTCACAGGAGAGATGCACGATCCAAGCATCAGGGCAGCCGCGGTTGCGAGCATCAGCGCGGCGGCTGCTGCGATTGTTTTGCCCGATGGTTTCCTCACGTTTGCTAACCTCAAAATCCGCAGGGCGCGCTTTTCAGGTTCGTTTGCAAAGCCTGCGTGCGCCAACTAGAATCAATGCCGCGTTGAAAGCGACTGAAATTTCCGGTTTCGTCAGGTGTTGATTTTGAAATTCAGCCGCTCTCTCCCCTGACGTGACGGACTATAACGGGCAGGCAGGCAGTAAGTCTTAAACGGACGCCTAAAAAAACCTAAACAAAACCTTAAAATGTCTATCAATCAGCAAAAGAAGCGTTTATACGAATTCGGCCCTTTCATTTTGGACACAGCCGAACGCCTTTTGCTGCGCGAGGGCCAGCCAGTTGACCTCAAACCTAAGGTCTTCGATCTGCTCGTGCTGATGGTGGAAAACTCCAATCATTTGCTCGAAAAGGAGTGGCTCTTGCAGAGTCTCTGGCCTGACAGCTTCGTTGAAGAGAGCAACCTCAACGTCAATGTCTCCGCGCTCAGGAAAGCTTTGGGCGAAACTCCGACTGATCCTCAATACATCGAAACCGTTCCCAAGCGCGGTTATCGCTGGGTCGCTCAGGTCGTCGAAAAAAGCGGAGAAAATCCTGCTGAATCGGAAAAAGTCACTCTGCTTATCGAAACGCTCTCTGTCGAAAGCGCGCAGGTTGCTTCAACCATCGATGAGGCCAAAGAGGTCGCAGCCCTCGACCGGGGCAAGCCGTCGAGAGCCGTCTCCCGACGCGCGCTCGGAGCCGCAGTCGCTCTGTTGATCGCGCTTGCCGCAGGCTCTTATTTTTTGCTCAGTTCGAGAGCGAAGGTCGCGAGTCCCGGCGCGATTCACACCGTAGCGGTGCTGCCGTTCAGAACATCGACGAGTGAAGATGCCGACAACGCTTTAGGTCTCGGTATGGCCGACGCGCTGATCACTCGCCTCGCGCGACTTCGCCGGATAAACGTGCGTCCGACGAGCGCGGTGTTGAAGTATTCGAATTCGACGGACGATTCGATCTCCATCGGCGGGCAGCTTAAAGTCGACGCCATACTTGAAGGGTTGATTCAGAAATCCGACAAGAAGATTCGCATAACGGCGAAGCTCTTCAGAACCGAGGATGGAGAGATGCTCTGGAGCGGCACGTTCGATGATTTCTTCACCAACATATTCGCCGTGCAGGATTCCATATCCGAAAAGATGACCGAGGCGCTGGCCTTGAGATTGACAAGAGACGAAGAGCGATTGCTGACCAAACGGTACACGGAAAACACCGAGGCTTATCAACTCTATCTTCTGGGCAAGTATTACGAGAGAGACCCTGTGCTTGAAGCATCGAACAAGGCGTTGAGTTTTTATCAGGCGGCGATAGACAAAGACCCCGACTTCGCTCTGGCTCACGTCGGGCTTGCGGGCGCTTATTTAATGCTCGGCGAGTTTCAAGCCAATCGTCGCGAGATGCAGGAAAAGAGCAAAGAAGAAATCAGTAAAGCTCTCGGCCTCGACCCCAATCTGGGCGAGGCGTATATGGCGCTCGGCCTTTTGAAGAAATCGGCGAGCTTCGACTGGTCAGGCGCAGAGGAAGCCTACAATCGAGCCAACGAACTGAGTCCGAACAACCCTGACATCATCGAAGCGCGGGCAACACTCCTCATGATACGCGGACGCGCGGATGAAGCCATACGTGAGATGGATGAGGCGCTCCGGTTCGCCCCGAACGATACGTCTTTGCTGTTGACCTCGGCAGGGATACTCAGATTCGCGCGCCGCTACGATCAGGCTATCGAGCAGGTCAGGAAGTCGATGGAGATAGACCCGAACTCGATCAACGCGCATATCCGACTGGCTCTGATTTATCTGGCGATGTCGAGAGCCGCTGAAGCGATGGCTGAAGTGAAGCGAGCCGAAGCGCTCGGCACCGATTTCAGTAATCTGTACATAGTCGGTTATACCAACGCCCGGTTAGGCAATCGCGCGGAAGCTGAAAGACTGGTCGAGGATCGTTTGAAAAATACGGCTCGTCAGCGCGGGGTGAACTATTTCTGGACTGCGCTGATTTATCACACACTGGGAAAGAGCGACTTGGCGTTCAAGTATCTTGAGAAAGCTTATGAGGAAAAAGAAAGCATGATATTGAACATCAAGGTCGATCCTCTGTGCGACGACCTGCGCTCGGATGCGCGATTCCAGAGTCTGTTGCGGCGAATGGGGCTTGAATAACGCGCGATTGAAAAGTGTGACGGGCAAGCGAGGCAGTCGATCAGGGCGATAGACTTTGTTGTCATGAATTTATTTTTTGTGAATCGAAATTCATGGGGCAGCCGCTCACGTCAACTTGATTACGAAGCAGTGGGTGAATATCATAGAGCCGTCTTGATAGAGCAGGCGGCTGGCGGCATCGAACCGAACAACCCCACAGATGCGCCATCATCGCCTGATGAGCAAAGGTCCGAAACGCGAAATTGTCCGAATGAAACCCAGATATGCAGATGAAAGCATGGATGAGTATATGCCTTCGTTAAATCTTGTTCGACCACCGAATGTAGTACTCTTTCACAGGATGATGATTAGGTCAAAGTTATGGCATTGTTCGTTTACACCACTAAGGAATGCTTAGACAACGCCTGCCGATATGCGCTATCGGACGAACTCGACCGTTTCAAGGAACGGGTTGAGACATCGCAGAGTATCAGCCACTTCGATCAGTTTCCACAACCTTATCTGGTCAAGAAGAAGCTGGGCGGGCGGCAAGGCCGTTTGATTGCTCGTCTCCACAGCCAGGGCGACCATGCGGTGATCGTATTTCTCGCTATCATGATCCGGGGAGACAAAGCTTACGAGGATCATTTCGCGGTCGATCCGGTCGGCTACGGGAAGCAACATTTCAGCCATCTCGTCTCCGACAATGATCTAGCCGCATACATTGACGAACGTACAAGAGTCAAGCCTCCCCCAGCCAAGCCTAAGCCGAATGAGGCGGAGTATGGGTTTCTTTACGGGGCGTTCGCCCATCGCCAAAACGCGGCTGATGAGTATATGGTCTACGAGACGATCCAGTGGAAGGAGGCCGTTGCGGAGGAGAGGATCGCCAACCAGCTTGTCCGGTTTGCCCAGCCCTGCCTCGAAGCACTGTCGAAGGATTCGGGTATTCACCTTCTCGATATCCCTAGCAAAACTGGGTGGGGCTTGTGGGTTCACCGCAGCAAAAACCGCTTGCTGCTGATCACCCCCGTCACGGATACAACAAGCGAGAAAGCCGCGAAGATTGTGGACAGTTATCGTGGGCAGTTGGAGGGTGACGACCTGACGCACATTATCCGCTCTAGTCGGCGGGCCTATCCGGCTTACATGCTCGCAGACGAGGATACCTGGGTCGAAATCGAGAAGGAACCCGTGGCCAACATGGCACTCTCGCCCGAGGAATCCGAGGTCTTGCTCAGTGTACGCAGGACGGAGGGGGCGTTCCCTCTGTTCGTGAACGGTCGCGCCGGAAGCGGCAAATCCACCATCCTGCAATACCTATTCGCGGACCTACTCTACTATTACCTGAGTACACCGTCGGCCAGGATTATGGGGCCGCCCGTTTACTTGACGACGAACGGCGAACTGTTGCGGGTTGCGCGGAGCTTTATTGAGCGGATACTACGGAACGAAGCCGCTTTCCGGGACAGTGGCTTGGCTAATTTGGTCGAGGAGAACCGCGAGATTCTCGACGAAGCGTTTCGGGAATTTCAACCGCATCTGCTTTCCATGGTCGATGCGATGACCAGATTGGAGCGATTCGCGCTCTCCCGCCGAGTGGATTATTCACAGTTCCGCAAACTCTGGACGGAATGGTTCGGTATGGATCGCACAGCGGCGCGAGAATTCGGGCCAGATATTTCGTGGCATGTCATCCGAAGCTACATCAAAGGAATGCTTTCAGAAACCTTGATGGATCCCGACGATTATGTGCAGTTGCCGGAAAACCAGATCACGGTAACCCGTCAGACATTCCAGGCAGTATTCGAGCGGGTCTGGGACAGGCGTTACTCCAAAATCGCGGAAGCCCAAGGCCTTTGGGATGACCAAGATCTTGCCCGTTTTATCCTTGACAACGATCTAGCGAAGCCGGCGCATCCAGCCGTGCTTTGCGACGAAGCGCAAGACTTTACCCGGATCGAACTTGAGTTGCTGTTGCGGCTCAACTTGTTCTCGGATCGTGCAGTGTCACCCCACGACCTGAGCCGCGTGCCGTTCGCTTTTGCTGGCGATCAGTTCCAAACCCTAAACCCGACAGGCTTCCGTTGGGACGCCATCAAAGCGTCCTTTGTGGAGAAGTTCATCCAAGCACTTGATCCAAGCGGACGCTCGGGCCGGACGGAACTCAACTATCAGGAACTTCACTATAATTACCGTTCCACGCCACCCATTGTCCGCTTCAGTAATGGGGTTCAGGCATTGAGAGCAGCACTTTTCAAAATGCCGGAGTTGCGGCCTCAAACCCCGTGGGCTCTACCCCAAGGTGTGTTTCCCGTAGTTTGGTTCGACTCGGCGGACGCCTCCTTTTGGAAGAAGTTCAAGGAGACCGATTCGTTTGTTGTTATCGTTCCCTGCAACGAGGGAGAAGAGGCTCAGTTTGTACAAGAGGATCCTGTCCTCAACCAACACATTCGCGTCGAGGATGGAATTCCACAAAACGTCTTGAGCGCGGTTCGAGCAAAAGGTCAAGAGTATCAGGTTGTTGTCGTTTACGGCTTCGGGGCAGTGGCACCAAAGGATATCATGGTGCTACTGGAGTCTGGCCACTCCGGAGACGAAACAACTCAGGACTATTCACTCCCATACCAATACTTCATCAATCGCCTCTATGTGGCGATCAGCCGTCCCAAACAACGACTGATCGTTGTGGATAGCGAGTCCGGGATCAACGGCCTTTGGGACTTTGTGAACCGCGAGGAGGTCGCGAAGCGGGTTCTCGATGCGGCAAACCGCGGACGTACAGTGTGGAATGCTGATCCGGAGGACGAAAGTACCCCGGCTGTTGAGGGCATGACGATGGGCAAGGCGGAGGATCTCGCCCGCGAGAGCGCAGGCGATCCGATTGACAACGCAAGGACTTTCGAGGAGGACGGCAGGGCTAGGAAAGATTCCTTTCTTCTGCGGCAAGCGGCTCTCGCTTATCGGAGCGCTGGCGATGCCGCCAAAGCGACCGAGTGTCGCGCGCGCGCACTGGAGTTGGAGGGGCAGCACCTCGAAGCAGCGCAGGCATATGTGGAAGCTGGATTCTTGATTCCCGAAGCCGTGCGGTCTTATTGGAAGGCCGGAAGGACAGGCTGGCAGCGACTAGCCGATTTGGGCAAATCGAATGCGAGGGTGGCCAGGGAGACGGAATTCAAATACGCGCTTGCGATCGTAACGAAGGGCGTATCGCCGGGTCAGGGAATTGAGCTTCTGGAGGAGGTGGCTGCTCGCCTTTCGGGTGCCGCGTTTGCGGCTTATGTGGCATCCGACAACGCATGGCGCGACGGGATCAACGCCATCGTCGATTACGTCCGAAACGACGCGCTCCCTGCGACGGCTTCAACACTGGAGTATGTACTCGAAAAGATTGAGGCGGCTGGCATTGCGCAGCCGTACCAGAAGATGGCGGAGATTCATTTCCGGGCAGGAAGCCTGCAAAAGGCGGTGCATCGATGGGAAAAATCCGGGGAAACGAAATCGAACGACTATTTGAAGGCGAAAGCGGCCATCGAGCCATACCCTGGAAAACTTGCTGCGCTAATGAAAGCTGGAGCGACCGAGGAAATCGTCCGAGAGTTTGAAACTCATCCGGACACACCTCTGGATCCCGCCCTGTGGAGTGTCGTCTCTTCGGCTTATCTCCAGCGCAATCGCTTGGGCGACGCGTTCAATGCCGCTTGGGAATCGCTTGATGCCGCCGCGATGCGAGGGATTGCACTCAAGGCGGTATCGGGAGGCGAATCCCAAGCAGCGATTCGAGCACTGCATGGGTCAGTGATTGCGATGGTCAGAAATGAGGAGTGGGAGCCACTAGCCAAGTTCGCCTCGACGCTGGATTTCTCCCCGGACTCCAACTGGGCTGACGGTCCAGCGCGAGAGATTGTTGAAAGCCATGCGGACGCGCTTCAATGCACTCTTATACGAGCCTTGGCCCGGTCAGAGAAGTTTCCTGAGATGCCAGGACACCTTCAGCGGCAGTTTAGCGAATTCTTGCGGCGTTTCCTTCGCGTGAAGGAGGGACAGTGGCGTAGTGCTGTCTCGGTGGAGGAAGCAGGTGCTGCCATTGAACGCGGAGGGCGGTTCACTGACGCCCTAAGCTTTTATGAGGCTGTTGCCCGAGAGTCAAATTTATCAGACGATGCAAAGCAGTTTGCTCGCCGCAGGTGGCTCGTCTGCAAGAACAGACAACTGGAACACGAGCGCGAACAGGGAGGGAAAAGCCGTCGAGCTGCCGACGTTCAGCGTGAGCTTTCCGAGGCGATGACGCGCTTGGGAATCAAGCGGATTGACGAACTCTCCAGGTATCCAGATATCGCTCCCATTGAGAGACCGTCCATGCCTCCAGTTCAAAGTTCGGAAGTGGAGGCTGACAGGCTGATTGCACCCACGCCCTATGTTCCGGAGACTGGCACTACGACCGAAGTTCCCGAAGCGTTACAGATCGAACTAGCAGACCGTGTTGCCGCCAGAATCGGCGATTTCGTGATCGATTTATCGCGTCAGCTTGGCCGATGCAACATCTCGCATGGGCCAACTATGCAGACGGCATTCGTAAACCTCCGCGAAGGCCTGTCTGGAGGCGAGAAGGCATGGCGAGCTATATCCCCTACGGAATGGGTCTGCGAGGATTGGCGACTCCGGCTTTCTCATTCTGGTGCCAAACTAGAGATTGCACTTGATGACTTGGGAGCGTGCCTTTCTATCGACCGACCGCTTGGCGGCTAAACCTGCCAACATGATCACTACATTCGACAGCATCGAGCGGTCTTTGCAGGAGTTCTTGCGCGACGTTCACTCTGAGAAACTGAAGCTATCCGAGTTTCAGCACGGGTGGGAGTAGGACGAAAGTCATATCACCGGGTTGCTCACCAGCTGATGTTACGCGGTGCGAGGGTTGAGGAGTAAACTTGACCCATGAATAAATCCATGCTCGACCTCTACACCGACTATCTGATTAGTTCCTTTGGCCCGACTACCGCCACTGGCCTGTCGCGGCTGGTCGAGGGCGAAGTTTCCCACGATCAAGTCACCCGCTTCCTCTCTGCGCCGGCCAAAACCAGTGCCGACTTGTGGCGCATCGTCAAACCCCTGCTGCGTCAAGCCGAAAGCGAGGATGGCGTACTCATCTTCGATGACAGCATCGCGGAGAAACCCTACACCGACGAAAACGACCTGATCTGCTGGCATTGGGATCACTCGCAAGAGCGCCACGTCAAAGGCATCAACTTCTTAACCGCTTTCTATGCCACTGAAACCATCAGCTTGCCGGTCGCCTTTGACCTAGTGGCCAAGACCTAAGTTTATACGGATGCCAAGACCGGCAAACCGAAGCGCCGCAGCCAACTGACCAAGAATGCGCGCTATCGCTGCTTGCTGCAAGTCTGTACTCATAACCGACTCAAGTTTCGCTACGTGTTGAACGATTCCTGGTATGCTTCGGCCCACAACATGAACTTCGTCAAGGTGGACAGCAAGAAAGACTTCGTGATGCCGCTGAAAGCCAATCGCAAAGTCGCTTTGAGTCAAGCCGACCAGCAGAGCGGTCGCTATGTAACAGTCAGCACGCTCGATTTACCCGAAGCTGAAACCCGCGAGATTTGGCTCGAAGAAGTCTCCTTTCGACTGCTTTTAGTCAAACAAGTCTTCATAAACGAGGACGGCAGCCGGGGGACACTCTATCTGGTAACGAGTGATTTGACGCTCAACTACGACCGCATCACCTCGCTCTACCAAAAACGGTTTCGAGTCGAGGGCTATCACAAGTCGCTCAAGCAAAACGCATCATTAGAGAAATCGCCAACCCGGACAGAGACGACGCAACAGAACCACTTCTTTGCCAGTGTATGTGCATACGTCAAGCTAGAGCGATTAAAGCTCCAGGCTGGCGTCAACCATTTTGCCTTAAAGTCAAAGATCTATTTGTCGGCTTTGAAGGCAGCTTATGCCGAACTTGTCAAACTCGAACCGCAGTCATTGACTGCGTAACATCAGTCACCAGAATATTTCGAGGCTTATCAAAAAGAATGTACGGTCGAACAGGGGGATCCAACGGACAGGCTACTGCCCGCCGCTGAGCTTTGTTGTTAGTTGTCCCTGAAGTGAATGCACCCCCCGCTGATGAAAATCTGATCGATCCTATTTATGTTCTTTGAGATTCTCTCACTAAGGTTGAAAGGATTGCTATCGCCTGCCTGCGGGTTCAAGCAATCGTTGAAGCCGATTCTTTTGAGACTCCGTCAATCGCAGCGCACGGTTATGCAAAGCGTTGGCGCGCAGGATGTACTGCGGCATGTCAATCGGCAATTGACGATGATCACGCGGCGCGTTACTGTGAATGCGTGATCAAGACGTTCAGGTGCGTCGATACACAAGCTCTTTCGAAGGGCGACCGCGTCGCACGGTTCGCCAACATCGCAACTGTGGCCCGACGCAAGCTTCGACAGCTTGAGATCGCTACCCGCCTGAAGGATCTCCGAGTGCCGCCGGGAAATCGCTTGGAGGCTCTCAAGGGAGATCGCGCGGGCCAGCACAGCATCAGAATAAACGACCAGTTCAGACTGTGCTTTCGTTGGACAGATGCGGGGGCTGAGGACGTCGAGATCGTGGATTATCACTGACGGAGAAAACATCATGCGTAAGCTCAAGCCGGTAACTCCGGGCGAACTTCTGATGGAAGAGTTCCTCAAGCCTATGGGGATTAGCCAGTATCGGCTGGCGAAAGAGATTGGCGTGCCAGCACAGCGCATCGGCGACATTGTGGCGGGGAAGCGCGCAATAACTGCCGACACTGATCTGCGCCTGTGCCGGTTCTTAGGTCTTTCCAACGGCTACTGGCTGCGCGCGCAGGTTCTGCACGACACCGAGGTGGCGGAAAGGGTGTTGGCCCGTGAGTTGGCGAAGATCAAGCCATGGGAAGGCACATCGGATGAAGGAGAGAGCGCCTCAACCCGCGCGTGAACACAGACGCACAAACAGCAAGCGCAGCGCCGCTGATCGATCTCATTTATGTTCTTTGAGATTCTCTCGTTAAGATCGAAAGGATTGTTATCGACTGCCTGCGGGTTCCAACAACCGTCGAAGCCGATTCTTTTGAGACTCCGTCGCCTCCGCGCTCGCTTCGAGCGTCCATTTCTTTGCTGACTCCGCCGCGAATCGCAATCCGTACCACTCAAGCGCTTCCGAGTAATCCAACTCCTCAACGGATGAAATAGCTCGCCTGAACCACTCCCTCAGATCGACGCCTGCTATCTCTTCCGCTGTCGCGCGAAATTGTTCAGCCGTAAAGCCTCGCGCTCTCGCGTATCGCCTGTAGGCCAGCCGCATAACATCATCGAGAGATTTCTTATCACCACTCGCGCGCCTTATCTTCGCATCGAGCAGGAAACCTGCTATCGGCCCTTTCAAATAATAACTGACCGTCGTCGGGCTGGCGTTCTGAGCCAGCCCCGAAGTCGGCGTACTCCACACTTCCAGAGAAGATTGCTCCAGAGTTTGAACCAGCCGTCCGGGCGTGTTTTGAAGTTGCTCGATTTGCGAAGACAGCCACGACAGAAAATCCTGCGGACGGCTCAGACCTGCGCGCGTGACGAGCAACTGGCCATAGTAAGTCGTCAGCCCCTCGGAAATCCACAATCCGCTTGTGCGCGGAGGGTTTTCATAATCGAACGGCCCAAGTTCGACCGGGCGCAATCGCTTCACGTTGAACGCATGAAAATACTCGTGACAGACGAATGCCAGCCACGCAAGATAACCTTGAGGCGTAGCCAGTCTCGATGCGTTGGAAGTCAGAAGCGTGGAGTTTTTATGTTCAAGCCCGCCGCCGCCCTGTCGAAACACGTTGAGGAAAACATATCTCTTGAACGGAAGGAACCCCCAGAAGCGATGAGTCTCGCGGACGATCTTCTCAATATCCTGCGCCGCGCGCTGGCCATCCCACTTGCCTGCGTCGCCGAAATCCGCGAGGTAGTGGCGGCTCCCGGCGACTTCGAACTGACGGACAGACGGGTTGCCGATGACGATTGGTGAATCCGCAAGCTCGTCAAAATCTCTGGCTCGATAGTGATCCCGCACGCCGTCAGGCGAGGGGTCGAGCGCGGTCATCACCCGATCCATCTTCTCCGGCAAATCGATCCACACCTCATGCGGGCGAGACTTATCGTCCGCGAGCGTGATAAAAGTCGCCGCTCCGTTGAGCACGATCATATCACTCGCGACCCAGTTCGTAGTGACCGATCTCTGATTGCAGATTAGCCGATAGGAGACGACGATCTCAGGTTTCCCGTTCGTATGAATCCGCCAGCGGTTTTTTCGCCTCTCTACTTCGAGCCGTGTGCCGTCCGGGGTTTGAGCCGAGAAGTCCTCGACGCGACGGGCGTAATCCTCGATGCGATAAAATCCCGGCGACCAGACCGCCATCATCATCTCTACGGTCGCGCGGCGGCTTGTAGGAACCCTGATTTTCACCTCTGCAACCTGCGTGTCAGGCGAAGGAAATCTGATGATGTACGTGATCGGATTGGGCCCGCGGGCGGCTGCTGTCTGCGGAGCGATTCCGATCAGAAAGATTAGAGCGGCGAGGCTGACGACGAGCGGCAATCGTTTCTGCGTGGAGGCTTTCAGATATCGGTTAATCATGATGCGAGATTTCATCGCCTTTCATTGCTCGCTGATTTCGCCTGATAGCGCGGCGGGTTTTTCTGATCGGCGAATATCCATCCGGTCAGGTAAGCGAGCCTGACTACCTTTTCCATCTTCGTGTAATTCAGTTTATCTGCCGTGTCCGTAGGTTGATGGTAATCGGGATGAAAGCCAGTGAACCACCACACTGCCGGAATATCGTGAAGCGAGAAAGGGAACTGATCGCTGCGTTGATAAACATTCAGAGCGGCGTCTTTGTCCCATTTATAATTGAGCGCAAGGCCCACACTTCGATTCGCCGTTTCGACGGCGGCGCGATAATCGGAACTGTTGATCGTGCCGATGAGGTTCAATTCATTCGATGTGTCTGCGGCGATTTCCATCAACCCTTCGGTCTGCGCGCTGGGCGTTTCGTTGCGGCCTATCATATCGAAATTGATCACGACGCGCGTCGTCGCAAGCGGCCTGAGCGGATGCTGCGCGTAGTAATAGGATCCGAGCAGACCTTGTTCTTCGGCTGCGAAGACGGCGAACAACAATGTGCGTTTGGGCTTCGCGGGATTACGGCTGAAAGCGCGAGCCAGTTCGATGACGCCCGCAGTCCCCGAAGCGTTGTCGTCCGCGCCCGGAAACATCACGCCATCCCGAATGCCGTCGTGGTCATAGTGGCCTGAGAAAACAATCGTCTCGTTTTTCAAAGTCGGATCGCTGCCTTCGATCATACCTATGACATTGGGCGACGCGCCTGTTCGTCGAAAGGCATTGACGACTTTGATCTGAACTTCCGCGCCGGGGATTTCAAAGGATGCGGGCCTGAGTGTCGTATCTATGGACGCCTGCAACTCGGCAGGCTTTTTGGGAGCGAGAAGCAGGGCGGTTATCTGATCGCCGATTGAAAAGCCCGGTATGAGCGACTCGTTTTCGGCAAGTATCTGCGCGCTCGACTTCATCAACCGCTCTCTGATGCCGGGAATCCTTCCGATGCGTTCCTGCGCGGACGGGTGTTTGCGATTCGGCTCGGCGGCTGTCAGCACGCCGACTGCGCCGCGCTTTTGCGCATTGAGCAGTTTGACCTGCGCATTGGCATGACGGGTGTTGCCTATGCCGTTGAAGACTGAACGTGGATCGTTTTCCTGCGGCTCGTGATCGAATATCAAAACGATTTTGCCGCGAACGTCCAGCCCCGCGTAATCGTCATAATCGTATTCGGGCGCAGTGATGCCGTAGCCCGCAAAAACCGCACGTCCGCTCGCGGCGGTTTCGCGCGGAGAGCGACCGAAGAAATCAGCGTAATAATTGAATCGCTGTTCGTGACCATCGCGCGTCACGGTGATGGCGGTTTGTTGCAGATCGGGGCGATACTCGATCAATGGGACTTTCTGAAAATAGGAATCGCCGTTTGCGGGCTTGAGTCCGGCTTTGGCGAATTCTGCGGCGATGAATTGCGCGGCCACTTCCGAGCCGCGATCAAGCGATCTTCGCCCTTCGAGCGGGGCGGATGCGAGGAATGTGACATCGGCGCGCAGGCTCGCGGCGCGTATGGCATTGAATCCCAAAGCCCGCCGCGCGTCAACAGATTGGGAAAAACCGGCGGTGTTGAGTAAAATCGAAAAGCTCAGAGTGCAGAAAATCAGGAGCCTGCAAGTTTTCATGAGTCACCAAGGGGTTGAATTATTTTGTGCCTGAATCAAGGGCGACAAAGTATCAATCACAGAGGCGGCTGTCAATAATGAACGTTTGAATGCGCTTTGCTTCAAGAGTCGCGCGGCGACTCGAATCACTGATCGCTCACTGACAGGAGGAAAACATGGCTGGAGTGAAACTCATCGTGATGTATCCGCGTCCTACAGATATCGAAGCCTTCGAGCGGCTCTATCAGGAAGAGCATATCCCGATGGCGGTTGAAAAACTGGCGGGCAAAACCAAAGTGGTGGCGACGAAAGTGCTGGGGTCTCCGCAGGGAGTGCCGCCTTTTTATCGCATAGCCGAAGTGCATTTCCCATCTATGGAAGCGTTGCAGGCATGCGCCGCCTCTGATGGAGGGAAAGAAACGCTCGGTCACGCGGTGTCTATTTCGAGCGGAGGCAGCCCGGTCTTTCTCGTCGCCGAAGAAGAGACTTTCACTTTTTCATAATCGAGCGAAGGCATAGCCGGACGAATCTCGACAGCTTCTCTCTGCCGCGTAATGCGCCGGTTATGGGGGCGAGAAAGTTCCTCTCATTAATACCTCGATGGATCGAGGTGACAGTAGGCGTGAGTCTCTCCCCAACGGTTTTTCAGGAAGAAAACGGTTGAAACCGTTGAAGACACGTGTGAGGTTGCGCTTCGCCCTGCTGAAACGGGGTGTTAATGAGAAGGCTGCTCATTCATTTTTTCTTCCCATAACGGAGCGATCTCCCGCCGCTTTCTTCTTGATCTCGGATCGCAGCGGTCATAACATAATGGCTCTGATCTGTTAGTTGGCGCGGTCAGCGCACCGGGTAATTTCATCTGCCATCGTTTTTATACAGAGCGATCGGCTGCTCTGCCAATAGCTCTTCCTTCGGATATCGAAGTCACAACAAGGAGAATCTCAATGCAAATAGATAACTGCGCGCGATCTATTCATCGAAGATGCGCTTTTGTGATCCTGCTGCTCGCGTGTTCGACAGCGAACGCGCAGCAAACATCCAAACCTTCAATCGAAAGCACAACCATGTCTCAACTACACCGAATGCCCGGAAAGCTCGTCTCACAGGGTAAAAATCAGGAGCCTGTGGGAGAACTCGAACTCAAGACTTACCTCCTCGAAGAATTGCAACTGGCTCGCCCGGTTCGAGCCGAAATCGCCGGGCAGAGCCGGGAAGTCAATCGCGGATGGAGGCTCACTGTAATCGGCGGCCCGTTCACTGTGCGCGCTATGCCCGCGATGATCTGGATCGCTGGCAAACTCGCGGGCTACGGAGTCGAAAGCACCGATCTTCAAAAAATCTCCGTAGTGATTTTTGATCGCTCGCTTCTTCAGGAGGGCGCGGTGATAGCTCTCTCCTACGGCGAGCGCGACCCCCTTCGCACGGAACTTCCCGAACGACTCACTCTCAACCCCGCTCGATAGAGGAGGACGGTTATGAAAAGAGCATTGCTTATCCTGATAGTTTTTCTATGCCTGTTTCTTTTCCTGAGCGATGGAAGATTGCGCTCCGAAGCTCAATCTTCTGACCCTACGGCGAGCGGCCCTTTCACCGTAATGCGCGAAGAGTATGATTTCGGCGACACAGCTTTCACGCCCACCGGGTTTCCCTCGGCGGTCGAGCTTCGCGGGTCGGTTCATTACCCGACGAACTCGACGGGCGGGCCGCTTCCGTTCATCCTCTTTCTTCACGGTCGCCACGCGGTCTGTTTTCAAGGCACGATGGGAGGCGCTTTCACCTGGCCGTGTCCTGCGCCCCAACTGCCTATACCGAGCTACACGGGCTATGACTACATCGCGCAGACGATTGCGAGCAATGGCTATATAGTCGTCTCGATCAGCGCGAATGGAATCAACGCCTTCGACAACATGACGGCTGATCTTGGGGCGATAGCTCGCGCCGAGTTGGTACAGGAGCATCTCGATCTGTGGAACGCATTCAACACTGTGGGCGGAGCGCCGTTCGGCTCGAAGTTCATCGGCAAAATCGATATGCAGAGAGTCGGGCTGATGGGCCATTCGCGCGGCGGCGAAGGAGTGGTCAGAAATTTCCTGCTCAACCAATCGCTCGGCTCGCCCTACGGCATCAAGGCCGTCTTCGCTTTGGCTCCCGTAGATTTCAGCCGCTTCGTCATCAATAACGTCGCGCTCGCAGTTCTTCTGCCTTACTGCGACGGCGATGTAAGCGACCTTCAGGGAGTTCATTTCTACGACGACGCGCGCTACAACGTCGCGGGCGACGCCGCGCCCAAACACACGATGCTCGTGCTTGGAGCGAATCATAATTTTTATAACACCATCTGGACTCCGTCGATTTTCCCGGCAGCCGCAGGCGACGACTGGACGGGGATGTTGAGAGATAGCGATCCTCACTGCGGGACGGTTCCGGGCAATGGTCGTCTTACGGACGCCTTGCAGCGCGCAACCGGACTTGCATACATAGCCGCTTTTCTGCGCGTTTATGTCGGAGGCGAATCGCAGTTTTTGTCGCTGCTCACTGCTGCCGCGCCTCCTCCTCCCTCTGCGGGCAGCGACAAAATTTATGTCTCTTATCACGCGCCGGATAATCCCCTGTTGAGAAGAGACGTGAATCGTCTGCTCGATGCGACTAATCTGGTGACAAGCACGATTGGGGGCGCGGTCACGCCCTCCGGTCTCGTGCCTTATGACGTGTGCGGCGGGCCTGCGCCGCAGACATCGCCTTGTCTGGCTCAGATCGATCAGAGACAGCCTCACACGACGCCCAGTCTGCTTTCTCCTGCGCCCGGTTTGAGTCAGCTTATAACAGGATGGAACGCTGCGACCGGATCGCTCATCCACGACATCCCCGTCGGACAACGTAACGTGAGCGGATATGAAGCGCTGCTGTTTCGCGCAAGCGTGAATTTCGATGACGCGCGCAATGTGGCGGGCGCGGCGCAGGATTTCAGAGTGCTGCTCACGGACGGAGCGGGCAGCACCGCTTCTGTGAGGGTGAGCGATTTGTCTCGCGCATTGTTTTATCCTCCCGGCGCGGTCAGTTCAGTTCCCAAAGTCGTTTTGAACACGGTTCGCCTTCCTCTGTTGGCTTTCGCGGGAGTCAATTTTACGGATATTCGTTCAATCGAATTCCGATTCGATCAGGTGGCGCAGGGCGCTTTGCTCATCACCGATATCGCTTTCGCTTCCGGCCCGACCGGAGCGGTCTTCCCGCCTTTGTTCACCATTTGTCTCAAGGACGACTCTTCGAGAGCGGAGCTTTTGTTCAACTTCGCGACGGGCGACTATATTTTCTGCTGCGGCGATCGGATATTCACAGGCAAAGGAGTAGTGAGGCGTCAGGGAACCACAGTGACTTTGGTCGCGAACGAAATCACTCGCAGGATCAATGCCAAAGTTGAATTAAGCGCGAGGCGCGGCACTGCCTCTCTGCAATCGCCGCCCGGAATGACCATCTGCACGATCATTGACAGAAACATAGCCGACAACATCTGCTCGTGCGGGCAGTGACGTGCCGCCTCAGCAATCGGCTTCCGGTTCGAAGGGATCGGGAGCCGATTTCTCTCACCCGTTTGATTGATAAGATTTCTGCAATATTTGTCCTACAAACTCCGTCTATACATATTGAAGGGCGATACTAAAGGCGCTTCTCGTCGGGTGAAACCATATGGCTTCAAGTCTTTTGGCCAATCGCTATCGAATCATTAGTGAGCTTGGGCGAGGCGGGTTCGGTAAAACCTCTCTCGCAGAGGATACCCTTATGCCTGAGCATCGACGATGTGTGGTCAAACAATTAACCTTTGCTACCGATAACTCGGAGATTTATAGACGCGTCGTGGAACTTTTTCGACAAGAGGCTGCTGTTTTGCAAAAGCTTGGAAAGTCGAGCGATCAAATTCCAGAATTATACGCATATCTTGTTGAAGAAGGCAGCTTTTATCTGGTTCAGGAATTGATTGAAGGCCAAACGCTCAAAGAAAAAATAGAGGCCGAAGGCAGACTCAGCGAGCAGACAGTCAAAGATTTGCTGATCAGTCTTTTACCTGTACTCGAAATTGTCCACTCTCGCAACATAGTTCATCGAGACATCAAGCCGGAAAACATCATTTTGCGACAGCGCGACAACAAGCCTGTGTTGATTGATTTCGGCGCGGTCAAGCAATTGGTAAGCACCATAGCAGGACGACAAGGCGACTCACAGCAATCGATCATTATAGGCACGCCTGCCTTCATGGCCCCGGAACAAGGGCAGGGATATCCTGGCTGTTCCAGTGATTTGTACAGCCTTGCCCTGACAGCGATTTGCCTGTTGACGGGAAAGATAGTCCCTACAGATATGATTGATCCTTCAACAGGAAAAATCGACTGGCTTCCTTATGCCCCGGATGTCAACTCCGATCTGGCAGAAGTCCTGAATAAAGCGATCAGCATAAGCCGCAGCGACCGCTACCAGACGGCGCAGGAAATGTGTGAGGCATTATGCGCGCTGAGCCGACCGATAGTCTGTGGAGTTAGGTTGGAAACACTGCCATCTGACAGCGGTGAGAAGCCAACTGTTATTGGTTCGCCTGAACAACTGAAAGTCGATCAGGAATCTGGCACAACGCCCCCGGATATTGTTGTCAAACAAGAAGACCCTGCGCCGCAGACAGATCAAACTCCCGCGAGCAAAAAGCTTAATTGGATAGTCTTCATTCTCACCAATACGCTATTGCTGGGATTGCTCATTCTCCTTGTATGGGTATTCAACGACAGTCTGCTTGCTCGATTCTTTCCTTGCGCTGATTCCTGGGTTAGGGTAGCGAGTTTGGCAGTGATGTTACTGTATCTGCTCCTGGGTTTTTTAGCTGTGGGCATAACGTTCAAGCTTCCTATCATCAACCTTTCCAGCACTGTATTGCTTCCGCCACTGCCTAAGGAAAGAAATAAGATCATCCTGCCGTCGCTGGCGATCCTTGCGGTTTTGTGGGTAATGATATTGCCTAAGCTGGTTTTCATTAAAGAGCCTAAACCAGTTATTGATAGCCTAGCAGTACGATTCTCGGATGGGACTACGAAATCATATAAACCTGGCAGCGTAATTCAAATGCAGACTGGCTCTTCTATAACAGCCACAGGCATGATTTCGAATGCCAGTAACGCAACCTGCTCCTGGTCGGCTAATGGCGGGAGTCTGACCGGAACGACAGAATGCTCTGTTACATACACTCTGCCAAGGGGCGTGACGCAGGACGTGCTTAAACTCGAGGTCACATCTTTTTGCGGAAGCTGTCAAGTAAGTGAACCATTTCACATCCAGAGATAGTGCAGTAGATTTCGGCACTGACTTTAAGGAGGTTTAATATGCTTTCAAGATACGTCAAAACATTTCTTCCTGTATTGGCTTTAGCAGCAGGGTTATTTGCCGGTTGTAACGGGGAGCCGCCTCAACTTGGCCAGATTACGGTTAATCCTGACAAGGTAGAGGTGAACAAGAACGCCAGCGTGGCGGTCGCTACGTCAGAAGGAAGCGATATTATGTACAAGTGGGAGGCTCAACGAGGCAAAGTATCCAACTCTAATAAAGCATCTGCCATCTACACAGCCCCTCCTACAGTAGGCACGGACAAGATAACGGTGACAGCCATAAACAGCCAAGGCTCGACGAGTAAGAGTACCGATGTCGAAGTTGAAAAGATCATTGATCTTAATCCACCTCAATATATATTTAAACCAAATACCGACCGCGAAGGCAGAGCAGAATTGATTTTGGATATCGGCGGAGGGGTGAAGGATCTGGTTCCACAAAAAAACCAAACGGGCATTGATCTAACCGGGTACAGGCTGGAGATATCGCTCCAGGGAGACACAAACAAGCAGGCTCAACTCTACTTCAAGGATTGTAGTGAGCCTCAGCCTCGGAACTCTTACCGCTACGACAGATTTCCAGTCGGTCCCGATCTTATTTATGATCCTGTTGACCACTCGAAGGCTGTTGACCAGATATCCGATTTTACCCGCATATGCTATGTCGGGGTTAAGGTGTCCTGGTATCTGCCAGGAAAAAAGGGGATCCCTGTGGAAGGGGTCAAAGTGTTGTCAGCAAGGCTCGTTAAAGTGAGGTAGCGCGAGTCGAATTTCCACAGCATAGTCTAAGAGAGGCGCGCACGGTGAAAAGTTCAAAACGGGTCTTCGTGATTGCAGCAGTGCTGATCCTTGCGGCAGGCTTGCTGGCCTGGTTCATCTGGCAGAGGTCTGAAGAGACTCCTAAACCCGATGGCGCGAACAGCAACAGGCCGCTTGCTCGCACGCCTCCTGCGCTCTCCATTCCGCGAAAGGTCAACAGTGAACTTCCTCCCATAAGAGAAGGCGAGTTCGTCACTCGTCAGGGAAGCAAACTGATGCTAGGCGCATCCGAGTTCCGCTTCGTCGGAGCCAATGCCTATTATCTTCAACCGGAGATCGTCTACGGAAACCTCGCAGGAGTAGCGGAAGTATTGGATGACCTGGCTGAGATGGGTTTATCCGTGGTCAGAACCATAGGCTTCAACGATCACCCTCCCGCTCAGGATAGCGCAGCCATTCAGATCAGGCCGGGTGAGTATGATGAGCAGAGCCTCGTAGCGTTGGATACGGCTTTAGCTGAAGCGAGAGCGCGCAACATCCGAGTGATACTGTACCTCACAGGGAACTGGAGTCATTTCGGAGGTGTCAATCGCTACGTGCAGTGGTACGAAGAAGAGTGCGCATGCAAGGCCAGACATGACGACTTCTTCACCAACGAAACCATCAAGGGATGGTATAAAGCCTATGTTGCAATGCTGCTGAATCGGACGAACACAGTGACAGGAGTTGTCTATACGAACGACCCGACCATCATGGCCTACGAACTCGGCAACGAGTTGCGCAGCGATGCTGGCGACTCTGCGATGGTTTTAGCATGGCTGAGCGAGATGGCGGAGTTTATAAAGACAATCGACCGCAATCACCTCGTCGCAGATGGCGGAGAAGGGTTCGACGACGACCTCAAGCTTTACCCCGGACTCAGCAATCGCTATCCAGTTTCAGGAACTACGGGCAACAGCTACCATCGCCTCGTCAACATCCCTCACATCGACATGGCAAGCTACCACATGTTCCCAACGAAGTACGATCTCAACGAGACAAAGGACGCCCGGATTTGGATCAGCGTCCATGAAAAACTGGCTCGCGCTGCTGGCAAAGTCGCCTACCTCGGAGAATTTGGAACAGCCGGGCCAGCCGCCCGACGTAGTAAGATTTTCCAGCAATGGCTCGATCAAACCGTAGCCAATAACAACGTCGGGAGCCTGGTGTGGCAAATGGTCTATGATGGCCGCCCTGATACCGATGGCTTTGCAATATATTATCCAAGGGACGAGGCAGTCATCTCGACTCTTCGTCAATACGCGAGACGGTCAGGGGTCGCTCCTTCTCAGTGATTGCCGAAGATCGTTGCTACAACACCTGACCGTCCTTTCATGCTATCCCCTTGTTGTTTCATCGTGCGGCAGGCTGACATAAGTGCCAGTCGCGGTACTGCCTCGTGGCAATCGCCGCCCGACATCGCCCTTTGCGCGATCACTGACAGGAACACAACGAATAATGCTTACTCATGCGGGCAGCGATATCGCGCCTCAGTAATCGCCTTCCAGTTTTTCTGATCGGAAGCCGGTTGATTCTTTCCAAACAACCGAAAAAATTCCGCATTGTTTTCGTCACGAATTCCGTCTGATTTATCGAAGGAGTCTTTGATGTAGCGCAATCCGGCAGATTGCGCCACTATTTCGGGAGAGGATAGACGAAAAGGGCTGACATAAAAATCGCTTTCTGGAATCTGCAAAATCTGTTCGATACCACGCTGTCGGAACTCGCGGCTGACTTCGAATTCACGCCCGCAGAGATGTCCTCCACGAAAGGCCGCCCCGTATTCGACAAGGAGAGAAAGAAGGGCTACAGCGATTATTTCCCCATCACTGCCGTCATAAAAACAGTTTGAGCGGGTTGATCGACTTTATGGCTTTCAGTCGAAAGTTTCTTTCAACTTGCGCCGCATTTTTGCGTTGAGATATACTCGCCCGCGTAATCTTAGGATTGCGCAGCATCTCGATCTTGCATCTCGAAAGATCGGCTTCATCCAAAGTCGCTTCAAGCCAGTTTGAAAACAGCAGGAATCTGGCAGCGCAATCTCTTAGATCGCGCGCCCTGAAAATTTGAAGCTACGCAAGCTCGTCTTGCGCCACTATTTCGGAGGAGAAAATGGCCAGGAAAGATTCAACGCTTCGTCGCAAACTGATTTTGACTGCTGGCCTCGTTGTGGCTGTCGCGATGATGTGCTTCAACCAGGACACCTTCGCGTGGTTGATCGCGTCGGATTCCATTCCTGTAATCGATTCCGGGCAGGCCTCCTTCGATGCCCGCACGCGCAAGCTTCATATCAGAGGTTCGAATTTTCAAACCGGAGCCACCATCACGCTTGCCAAAACTGCGGGCCAGCTTCAGCACGGCAAAGTGAAGGTCAAGAGATCGAACAAAATTATCATCAGCAAAGTCGCCGAAGCCGATCTAGCCGACGGGATCGATGTCACGGTCATCAATCCCGGAGGCATCAGTTCTGCCACTGTTCACCTCGATGTAGAAATTCAGGATGACGGCAGATTGAGCGTGAGTGATGTGAGGAGAGTAATCTCTCAGGCTGTGGCCGAAGCCCAAGCCATCGGACTGCGCGCTACCATCGCCGTAGTCGATGCGGAGGGAAACATACTCGGCGTTTTCAGAATGAGCGGAGCGCCCGATTTTACTCGCGTCGGCGGATTGACGAGCCGATGCACTCCCAGCAACTCAGACCGCCCCTGCACTCTCGGCAACGCTCCGCGTCCGCCTCTTCGCTGCGGAGTCGAAGGCGTGTGCGTGCCGAACTGCACTGCCGCGATTTCGAAGGCCGTAACGGGGTCTTTCCTTTCGAGTCAGGGACACGCTTTCAGCACTCGCACGGCCAGCTTCATCGTTCAGGAGCATTTTCCTCCGGGAGTAGATTTTCAACCGAGCGGCCCGCTCTTCGGCGTGCAGTTCTCGCAGTTGCTTTGCAGCGATGTGAACGCTCGATCCCCGCTCGGACTTGCCGCCGATCCGGGAGGCATCCCGCTTTATAAAAACGGAATAAAAGTCGGCGGCGTGGGCATCGAAGGCGATGGCCGTTACGCCCTCGACCTCGACCCGAACGATGATGATACACCGCCTGAAGAACAGGTAGCGGTCGCAGCCTCGCGCGGATTCGAAGCGCCCGCTGAAATAGCCGGAACCATCATGGTCAACGGCATCCTGTTCCCTTACGTCAACGCAAAGATGCCGCCCGCGCGTCCGCTCCCGCCGTTCGATGATTCGCGCATCGATACGTGCCTCGGCCTCGCGCCCGCCGCTGTCAGAGGATTTCAGCCGACGCGATTTCAGGTCATCACTCTCGATCCTTCGATACCTGATGGAAGAGTAGATGCTCGCTTCTTTCCGTTTCAGGGCGGCTCGGTGCTTTCGGCAAATGATGTGCGACAGATACTCGTTCAGGCAGCGCGTCAGGCATTCATCATGCGCGCCGCGATTCGTCGTCCGGCTGGCAGCCCGACGGAAGTCAACATGACGGTAGTAGACGTCGACGGCACGATACTCGGCATCTTCAGCACGATTGACGCGCCCATATTCGGCTTCGATGTATCGGCTCAAAAAGCTCGCACGGCAGCTTTCTTCACAAGCCCCACGGCGAGACAACAACTGCGCAACGCGGGATTCGGCAGATATGTCGATGCCGCTTCCAATGACGGGTTGGGTCTCGACGGCTCAGTGGCCTTCAGCGACCGCGCCGGAGGATTTCTCAGTCGCCCGTTCTTCCCCGATGGAATCAACGACACTGAGCATGGGCCGTTCTCTGTAGATATCAGAGATTTCAGTCCGTTCAACGACGGCCTGCAACTCGATATGATACTGGATGAGTATTTCGGAAATATTCTTCGCGGAATATTTGACGGAAACGGCGCGGCGCTGACCAATGCCCTTACGTCGCCCTGCCCGTCGTTTACGACTCTCGCAAACGGCAGCCAGATATTTCCCGGCAGCGTTCCGCTGTTCAAAAACGGTCGCTTCGCCGGAGGCATAGGCGTGAGCGGAGACGGAGTGGATCAGGACGATCTGGTTTCAGCCATGGGAAGCGCCAATTTCGAATCGCCTCTCGAAATACGATCTGATCAAGTGTTCGTGCGCGGAATCAGGTTGCCTTTCGTCAAGTTCCCGCGCCATCCGAATCGATGATCCCGCGGAGGAATCGCGCCAGCACATTGCCTGTCACCCGTCGGCGGTAATGCTCGGTCGAACGAAGATCGGTTATAGGATTGACTTCGAGTGATATCGATTGACGAGCCTGTTCGATAAGGTCTGATGTAATCGCGCGGCCTGCGAGCAGGCTTTCTGTTTTATAAGCGCGCACGACCGTCGGCGCTACGCTGCCCACCCCCACCCTGATCCATTCGAGTATTTCATTTTCTGTTTTCGCTTTGACGGCCATCACCGTTTTCGATATGGCCTGAGCGCGTCGCGTTCCCACCTTGCAGAAAAAATCCCGCTCGTCCGCTTTGAGCTTCGGCACGCGGACGGCGACGACAAGTTCATCCGATTCAAGAACAGTGCGGCGATAAGCGGTGTAAAACTGATTGAACGACATGAGACGCAATCCGCGCAGGCTTCCGATTTCTAGCTCGGCATCGTAAGCCGCAAGCACAGGGAGCGAGTCGCCCGCAGGCGAAGCGTTGACGATGTTGCCGCCGAGAGTGCCGCGATTCTGAATCTGGATAGCCCCGACGGTGCGCGATGCCGCGACGAGCGCGGGCGCAAATTCCTGAACGAGCGGCGAGCGGATCATCTCGGTGTAAGTCGCAAGCGCGCCTATGCGAATAGAGTCGCCTTCGTCCGCGATCCCGCGCAACTCGTCAACGCGCCAGATGTCGAGAAACTCCTCGGCGTCGAGTTGGCGGGCGTTGATTAAAACCATCAGGTCAGTGCCGCCAGCTATGACCTTCATCGCGCGACGCGAGAGGATTTCATAAGCCTCGTCGAGACTGCGCGGCGAATAAACTTTAGGAGTGTGCATCATCGTGTTCGTATGAGCGACGCGCGTTCTATTGCATCGATTATTTTCACATAGCCGGTGCATCGGCAGAGATTGCCCGCGATGGCTTCCTTGATTTCGTCGCGCGTCGGTTGAGCAGTCAAGTCGAGCAATGCGCGGGCTGCGATTAGCATCCCCGGAGTGCAGATTCCGCACTGCGCGCCGCCCGCTTCGAGAAAAGCCTGTTGAAGCGGATCGAGGCGAGCGTCTTTCGCCAGCCCTTCGACGGTCGTGATGATTGCGCCCGTGGTCTGGCAGACCGGCACGAGGCAGGAATTGATCACTTCGCCATTGATTATGACTGAACACGCGCCGCATTCTCCCTCGCCGCAGCCTTCTTTCGTTCCCGTGAGTCTGAGGTCTTCGCGCAGCACATCGAGCAATCGGCGCATCGGCGGCGAATCGATTACGCGCGTCGCGCCGTTGATTTGAAATTCGATCTTCATTATGACTAGCTCACCGACGCTTTCAATTCTTCAACAGCCATCATCAATCGCTCAGGCGTGACGGGGATTTCCGAAACGAATGCGCCCGTCGCGTTCAAGACGGCGGCGGCTATTGCGGGCGCGGCTCCGTCCATGGGAAGCTCGCCCACGCCCTTCGCGCCGAACGGCCCATGCGGATATTCCTTTTCGACGATGATCGTTTCCATCTCCGGCGCGTCCATCGATGTCGGGATGATGTAGTTCGTAAGCATGCGGTTTACGATTCGCCCGCGATCCCATACCAGTTCTTCCATGATCCCGTAGCCGACCGCCTGCAATGTTCCGCCCTCGATCTGACCTGCGGCCAGCAGCGGATGAATCGCTCGGCCTATGTCCTGCGCAGTAGTGATCTTCAAAACCGAAACCTCAAATGTGTCCATATCGACTTCGACTTCGGCCACCTCTGCGCCCCACGAAAACGCCGGATAAGCGTCGCCCGAATAGGTCTGATCATCCCACTCGACTCCCTTGGGGCTGGCGTATTGAGATTCGACTTTCAACTCGCCTCTCTGCGCGGCGTAATGGCGTGCGACTTCGGCAAAGCTCGCCAATACTTTTTCACCTTCGATAAAGTGGCCTTCGATCAAATCGATTTCGGGCGCGCCGTATAATTCCGCCGCAAAGAGTTTGATCCTCTCTTTCATTTCGCGGGCGGCGAGTTGAAGGACGCGGCCAACGACCATGCACGTTCGCGATGCCACGGTCGGGCCGCTGTCAGGCACGCGCGAAGTGTCGGTCTCTTCTATCTCGATATCATCGAACACAAGGCCAAGCTCATCGGCGACTATCTGGCAAAAAATAGTTTGAGTACCCTGACCTATTTCGGTCGAGGATGAAAGAACGCGGGCGCGTCCTTCAGGAGTGATTTCGATGCCTGCGCGAGCTTTCATCTTAGCTTCGCCGCTTCCGGTGAATCCCGCGCCGTGAAAGAAAAACGACAGCCCTAAGCCGCGCCGCTTGTGCGAACTTGCGCGCTCGCTTTGAATCTCTGCTCGCTTCTCTTCGAAACGCGATCTCTCGACCACCGTGTTGAGAACATCCTCAGAGCCAACGCTCCATTGGAGTCGTTGCCCTGTAGCAGTGATGTCGCCTTCTTTGAGCATATTGATTCGGCGCAGTTCGAGCGGATCGATTCCCAAACGGAGAGCGATTTTTTCCATCTGCATCTCGTAAGCGAAGGCTACCTGCGGCGCTCCGAATCCGCGAAAGGCTCCGTTGGGCGGAGTGTTTGTAGCGACAGCGCGAGCCGTGATGCGGACATGCTCGCAGCGATAAGGGCCGAGCGCGTGAATGGCGGCGCGCGAAAGCACGACGGGCGTAAGCGTAACATAAGCTCCGCCGTCGAGAACTACATCGATTTCGCTAGCCGTCAATCGACCGTCTCGCGTGACTGCCGTGCGATGGCGTATCACGCCGGGATGTCGCTTGGTGGTTGCGGCTATGTCTTCGGCGCGATCATAAATTATTTTGACCGGGCGACGGGCTTTGTGAGCAAGCAATGCGGCGTGACACGCGATCATCGAAGGATATTCTTCCTTGCCGCCGAATCCTCCGCCCGTCGTGGTTTGAATGACGACGGCCCGCTCGTCGCTCAGATTGAATAACTGCTTGAGAGCCTTGTGAACGTAGTAAGGACATTGCATCGAGCCAAGCACAGTCATCCCCGTATCGGAGGGGACGGCGATCATTCCCTGCGGCTCGATGTAGAGTTGCTCTTGATGAGGCACGCGATACTCACCTTCGATTATCACGTCGCCCTGACTGATTCCATCATCAATATCGCCGCGAGCGATCAGAAATCTTTTGAACACGTTGTCCGGGCCATAAATTATTTCGCGGCAGGCAAGGGATTCTTCCATCGAAAGCACGGCGGGCAGTTCTTCATACTCGATGCGAATGCGCGAGGCGGCTTCTTCCACGAGCGCGCGGCTTTCGGCGGCGATGAGCAGGATGGGTTCTTCGGCGTGGCGGATTTCGCGCTCGGCGAGAAGCGGCTGATCCTGTTCGATGAGCGCGACGAAGTTTTCGCCCGGTATGTCGCGCCAGTCGCAGACGGTTATAGGCGACCAGTCAAATCGAGGGTCGAATGAAATCGATTTGATCAGTCCGCGGGCCACCGAACTGCGAATGGTTTTGCCGTAAAGCACGCCTTCAATCGCGATGTCGTCTATGTAGCGAGCCGCGCCCGTGAGTTTTTCGACGCCCTCTTTTCTCAAGACGTTTTGCCCGACGACCATTCGATGCCCTCCCAAAGATTGGCCCTAGTTTACTCGCGGGCCTTTGCTGAGACAAGCTGATAGCTTGAGAATTTGCGCCACTCTTGTTATCAAGAAATCAGGAGGACAGATGTTGGACATTTCCGTATACCTGAAACGAATCAGTTACGACGGCCCGCTCGCCACGACCCCTGAAACATTGCTTCGGCTTCATCGCGCGCATATGCTGACGGTGCCGTTTGAAAATCTCAGCATTCACAAAGGAGAAGAAATCCTGCTCGATGACCGCGCGCTCTTTCGCAAAATCGTCGAACGGCGACGCGGAGGTTTTTGCTATGAACTAAACGGATTGTTCGCATGGCTGCTCGGCGCGCTCGGATTCGATGTCGTCAAACTCTCTGCCGGAGTCGCAAGCGAAACGGGCGGCTTCGACGCGGACTTCGATCACATGGCGTTGATGGTTCGAATGGAAGACCGCTGGCTTGCCGATGTGGGATTCGGCGATTCATTCATCGAACCGCTTCGCATGGATGATCGCGGCGAGCAATTGCAGGACGGCACGGGTTATCGAATCGAAAGTGATGAAGATCGTTTGATTCTCCTCCGTCGCGAGGGCGAAGAGTGGAAGCCGCAGTATCGTTTTTCGCTCACGCCTTATGAATACCCTGACTTTGAAGATATGTGCCGTTATCATCAGACCTCGCCCCTTTCGCCGTTCACCCGAAAGCGAGTCTGCACGCGGCCAACTATTGACGGAAGAATCACGTTGAGCGAAATGCGACTGATCACGACCTCGAAGGCTCATCGCGAAGAACAGGAGATTTCAAGCGAAGAAGAATCATTAGCGATTCTGCGTGAGCATTTCGGAATCGACATCGATGGCTTTGGTAAAAGATGAGGTTTTATGCTGACAGCAATCACTCACACGGTTCCGCCCTCGATCAATCATTGCGAGCTTTCCTTCATCGACCGCATCGCGATTGATTACCACAAAGCGGTTAAACAACATAACGAGTATCTGAACGCGCTCGCTCGCTGCGGTCTCAACGTCCGGGAACTCGCAGTCAACATTGATTTTCCCGATGGCTGCTTTGTCGAAGACACCGCCGTCGTCCTGGATGAGATCGCCGTCATAACCAATCCCGGCGCAATTTCGCGGCGCGGAGAAATCGAGGCGATAGAGCGCGAGTTGAAAAAATATCGTGAGACAGCGCGCATCTCCCCTCAGGCGACGCTCGAAGGCGGAGACGTTTTACGAATCGACAAAAAGATTTTCGTCGGACTCTCGCAGCGCACCAATGCTGCGGGCATCAGTGAGCTTGCCCGCATACTCGCGCCATTCGGCTACAGCGTGACGGCGGTTGAGATGAAAGGATGTCTGCACCTGAAGAGCGCCTGCACTGCTCTCGATGATCACACGCTGCTCGCTCTCCCGAATTGGATCGATCTAGCTCCGTTTGAAGATTTTCGCATCGTCGCTGTTGCTGAAGACGAACACCCCTCGGCGAATTCGCTGGCAGTCGGTGATGTGATACTTCTGCCTGACGGGTTTCCGAAAACGCGCGAATCAATCGAAAGGCTCGGCTTCAAAGTTCAGGCTCTCGATATTTCGGAATTCCTCAAAGCCGAAGCGGGCCTCACCTGCTCAAGCCTCATTTTTCAAACTGATGAATGTCATTGAGATATGACACTGCTCAATCGACCTGCCTCTTCGCGCGCTCGATTGATGATTTCTTTTTCATCCATCGTCAAAAGCCGTCGGTCGCGCATCACCACGCGGCCATCGATTATCACCGTTTCGATGTCGCTTGCGCAGGCTGAATAAACTATGGCTGAGACGGGATCGCGCACGGGCGCAGTGTGCAGCTTGTTCAAATCGATCAAAGTCAGATCGGCGCGTTTGCCTGCTTCGATACTGCCTGTTTCAGATTCGAGACCGAGCGCGCGCGCTCCATCGATGGTCGCCATCCTCAACACTTGAAGCGCGGGAAGCGTCTCAGGCCCGCGCAGAGCCTTTTGAATGAGCGCACAGGTTCGCATCTCGGTGAGCATATCGAGCCGGTTGTTGCACGGCGCTCCGTCCGCGCCGAGAGAGACGGAAATCCCGCGCTCAATCATCTCAGCTACGCGAGCAAGGCCGGAACTTAGTTTGAGATTCGAAGACGGGCAGTGAGCCACATGCGTTCCCGTCGTGCGAAGTATTTCCATCTCGCTTTCATCGAGCCATACGCAATGCGCCAAAACGACGTGGGGAGCGGCAAGACCGACCGAGTCGAGATAAGCGATGTTGCGCTGGCCCGTCTCGCGCTCGACCAGAGCTATCTCGTCGCGATTTTCCGATGCGTGAGTGTGAACCATAACGCCGCGCGAGCGAGCGAGGCGGGCGACTTCTTCGAGAAGCCCGCGGGTGCAACTGACGGCAAATCGCGGAGCGAAGCAGTAACGCACGCGCCCGTCTGCGCGGTTGTGCCATCGGTCGAGCAGAGCGAGAGACTGGTTTATAGAATCCTCGGTCTCTTCGCTGAGTCCTTCAGGCACGCCGTCGCCTTTGTCCATCATGCATTTTCCGACGGTCGCGCGAAATCCCGACTCTTCGACAGCGCGAAATACGGCGTCGGTGTGATGGACAGTCTCCATCGTGAGCGCGCAGGTAGTGCCGCCGCGAATCAGTTCTGCGATGCCGAGTCGGGCCGAAGCGTAAAGCGACTCTTCAGTGTGCGCCGCTTCCATCGGCCAGATGCGATTCCTCAACCAGTCGATCAAAGAGAGATCATCCGCCGCGCCGCGAAAAAGCGTCTGGCACAAATGCACGTGCGTCTGCACGAATCCCGGCAGCAACGCCCGCCCTCGCGCATCGATCACTTCATCGGTTTTTGTTTTGATTGACTGACCGATCTTCGCAATGCGACTGCCTTCTATCAAAACATCGCCTTCGAATACAGTGTTGCTCTGATCGAGAGTTATCACCGTCGCATTGCGTATCAGAAGTGAATCGTTCATGAGGAGGTTCCTGTCAGCCGTTTATCAGATGAAATGCTAATGAGGCAGGAGGAGAGAAGCAAGCTTGTTTCAAACCAGAGGCCATTTGTTTTCGGTGAACTGAAGGCACAATCGCTCGTCTCCGTCGCGACCGGGATAACGGTTGCGCACCATCGCGAGGCTTTCGAAATGTCGGCGCTGACTTATGACTCTGACCCATTCGAAATCGGCAGGCGGATGTTTGACGTGTATGCGCGCGCCGCTCAGACTTACGTTTTCCGTCCATGCGGTTTCGCGCCCCGTTACGTCCATAGCCTCGTTGAGGTATTCGATTCCAACCCCCACTGACATATTCTCTCGCGGCTCGCGGCGACGATTCACGCCTGACCATTCCTGAGTGCGAAAAGTAGCCCACGGTTTATGAAGATAAAATGATGGCGGTCGCTCGCCCAGAAATTCAAGCCCGACCACGCGTATTCCATCATTGACGGGTTCGACCCGACGCACTATCGCATAGATTTTGTAAGCGGGATCGGAATATCCGTGCGTGCGAAGTCTTGTCGGCATAGGCATAGTCAGATGCAGAACCATTCCGGGCCACACGCGCTTTTTCAAACGCAGTCCGACGCCGATGCGGCTGAGGTCGAAGCTCTTGCTCATCTCCTGCCACTTGCCGCTTTCGCGGTCGCAGCCTGCGACGAGTGCGGGAAGGGATATTGTGTATCGCTCGATGCGGCGGCGATTGGCGACGGGAGCATCAACGGAGAGTTTCTCGACGGCTGATGTGGATTCGCTGACATTCATGGCACCGGGCATCGACGCATGCGACATTCTGACAGGAATAGATTTAGATTTGCTGCCGTTCACCGATGCGTCGCCGGAAACGGTCGAGTCGCTCTCAACGGTTTTCGCCATGCGCTCAGCGGGTTTGATCGTTTCAGGTCTTTTCGCTGCCTGAGAAGTCGAGGTTTCAGTCGAACGCGATTTTGTGATTTCAGATCGAGGGTTTGAATGTTCAACTCTCGGAAGAGTGGCCGAGCGTCGATTGAACGATTGATCGTATTCGGCTCTGGAACGGGTATTGGTGAGGACGATGAAAGCCTGCGAGATTTTTTTGAAAGCGTTATCGATGCGCGAAAGCATGTCATCGGTCTGAGCCGCGCGGACTTTGTGATAAGAAGGATGAAGCACGCCGATGGCTTCGTGATAAGCCTTGACGATCTGCTCGTCAGAAGCCGCGCGATCAAGGCCGAGCGTTTGATAATGACTCGTAGAACTTTCCACCAGATCGAGCAGGTACTCGATTTCCAGATAGTGCTGGCTGATGAGCACTCCGGTATTGCCTTTCGACGGTCGTCGGGAGAGATCGCCTGAGTTGGCCATAGTCGCGCCTCTGGTGAATCAGCCTCAATTTGGGGGTGGAAAGAGTGTGGGGGTAAAACGATTTAGAAGACGATGCCATTATGAATGCCTCGCGGGATTTGTCAATAACTTTGTCGGCAAGGCTGCGGGGCCGATGACCTCAACGGGTGATGATTCCCCCGAATCGTGAGTTTTGTTCGAGGCGAAAAACTCTGTGAGCAGTTGAGAATCGTTGTTCATCGATCTTTTGATTAAATGCGAAGAAGCGCCAGCACCCCGTTCAATCGCTGCTTCTGACTTCTGACTCCTGACTCCTGACTTCTTTCCTGAGCACACACATAATCGTGCCTGCAAAAATATCGCGCGTGAAAGGCCACGGCAATTTGATCATCAATAGACAGAAGTTACGCACCATTCGCTTCAATGCTCCGCCCGGCCCCCACGCAAACGGCAACAGCGCGACTCGCTCCGCTTGAAAAGGCGAGCGGGAAAGCAGGCGGAAGAAATCGCGCTCGGTGGTTCCATTCAATCCCGGCAGCACTTCTTTTTCCAGATAAGAAACCCGCGGAGGCGAAACCGGCACATCTCTGAACTGCGGCTGCTCTTTCAAAATAGTGTTGGCGGCTTCGACCAGAACCGAAGGCGAAAAGACATGATGGAGAAAAGGAAGAGTGGTGATGAAATCGAGATGATGAGCGCGCGGGCCGTAGTAGGGCGGAAAGAGTGCGAACAGGCGACCTCCGGGCCTGAGCGTTCGGTAACACTCGTCCAGCACGCGAGGCAGGTGGTTGACATGCTCGAAAACATCGTAGCTGATTATCAGGTCGAAGCTCGCATCCGAAAACGGCAACGATTCGCCGAACCCTATGGCGAAGCGCATACGCTCATCCTCCGATATAAGGCGGGCCGAATCCCTGGCGACGCTCGTGCGCTCGAAAGAAATTTCAAGGCCGGTTATAGATCGCGGGTCGCCGTGAAGCAGATAATAAGCCGTCCTTCCCCCGTGACCGCAACCGAGATCAAGCACATCCTTTCCCCTGAAATCCTCGATTGACAAGAGACCTGCGAAAGGGCGGAAGAAGCCTGCGCCGTCTTCGAACTCGCGCCGCGTGGCTATGCTGATCCCGCCTTCTGTCCGGCGGACGAAACTCGCGGTGTAGCAGTCCTGATGCCCGAATTTTTTATTCCGGCTGCCCCATCGCATAAGCGATGTCGCAATTCTCAACCCTATGCTCATAAGCGATCATTCGATCACGAATTCCAAAAGATTGTGAGCGCGGCGCAATGCCGCTTCAACTTCGTCTGGCGTCGTGGCGCGACTGAATATGAATCCGAGATAACTCGCTCCTTCCGGCGGCGGAATTATTTGCTGCGTGATGTGCGCGCTGATGATTATGTCTTCGATATGCTCGACCTCGCGCGCCGCGTCGAGTCCTTTTATCTCTTTCAGAATTCCCGCTCGCGGTATGGGTATCATCATCACGCCCGAAGCCGCTCGCTCGCGCTCTACCTCTGACACATCTTCGCCGAGCGCGTGACGAAGTATGACTTCTTCGAGAGATGCATCAGCGGTGAACCTCAGAGCGCGTGAGCAAAGCCCGCCGATAGCGCGAGCCGCTACTTCGATGACCCACGCGCCCGCGGAGTTTATTCTCAACTCTGCATGCACAGGGCCGCGTTCAAGCCCCATCGCACGCACAGCCGCCTGTGTGGTTTCGCAGATGTCTCGCTGCGCGTCTTCAGAAAGGCGCGAGGGCGTCAGGTAAATAGTCTCTTCGAAGAAAGGCCCGTCCAGAGGATCGGGCTTATCGAAGAGGGCAAGCGTTCGGAGGCGACCATCTGTCACTAAGCCTTCGAGCGCGACCTCGCGACCGGGAATGAATTCTTCGACGAGGATTTCGCGCGCTGCTTGAGCGCCGCGCCGCCGAACGTCTTTCATAATCAAAATATCTTCGAGCCTGCGAATCGCTTTTATAAACTCCGATTCATCGTCAGCGCGCATCACGCCGCGGCTCGTGGATAAAAAAACCGGCTTCACCACGCACGGATACGCGATGCGGCGGGCGATTTCTTCTATGTCGTCATCGAGAGTGAAATGAGTGAAGCGCGGCACGCGAACTTCCGCGCGCTTCAGCGTCTCGCGCATGATTCGTTTGTGCTTCGCGGCCTGAACCGAATGAAACGGATTGTGCGGAAGGCCGAGCGCGGCGGCTATGAAAGAAGCGGCAACGGCAGTGTCTTCATCGACTGCGATGACCGAATCGATTGGAAATTCTTCAGCATATTTTTTCGCGTCTTCTGCCGCGCGCTCAGGGTCGAGAAAATCGAGCGTGAGCATAGTCGAAGGAGTTTTGCTTTCAAGCGTCGAAGGTTTTTCTGCTGCGGCGGTGACATCGACGCCGAGTCGAAGCGCGGCATCGATGAAAGCTTTCGCGCGATAAGTCGTCGTGGGTAGAAGCAGCAACACTCGCGGCATAAGCTAAAAGCTACGATGAGAGAGCAGACAACGCAAGATCACCCGTGATGCCAGGACTCATTAGACAGGATTAACAGGATGAGCAGGATTGACATGATTTCTTTTTGAATAATACTGTTAATCCTCAAAATCCTGTTAATTACGCTGGAAACTAAGCTTTAAAACTTTTCTGCGATTTGAGATTTCCAATTTCATATCGCAGAAAAGTTGCTTCAACCGTGCTGGCTTATTGAAAAAAGGTCGAATTTTTTAGTTTCCCAAGTATTAATACAGTCTGCTTTTTTCCTCTCAGGGCTGTTGCATCACCTGTGCGACTCGACGCCGACTTGTTCGCACATATCGAGCAGAGGACACGCGGAGCATCGCGGCGATGATCCCGTGCATATATGTTTTCCGAAAGGCACGAGTAACTTATTGATCTCGACCCAATGGCGGCGCGGAAGTTTCGCTTCCAACTCTTCGGTCGTCCGCTCAGGCGTTCGCGTTTCGACATAGCCCCAGCGATTCGTTATGCGATGAACGTGAATATCTACTCCGACGCGAGGCTCACCGCATGCTATGCCGAGGACGAGATTCGCGCACTTGGGGCCAACGCCATTGAATGAAAGAAGCACATCACGGTCGCACGGCAGCGCGCCGCTGTGATGTTCAACTACGCGGCGAGCGATTTCATGAATCTGACTCGCCTTGCGCTCGTGAAAAGTGCATTCGCCGATAAGTTGATCGATTTCATCCGCGCTCATCGCGGCGATTTCGCGGGGCGAGCGAGCGCGGGCAAAGAGTCGTCGAGCGACAGGCAGCATTACTTCATCGAAAGTGCGAATCGAGATGATGCAGGCGACGAGCAACTCGAATGCAGACTTGAAACCTTCCTCATGAAGCTCGAACATCCCGGCTTTCGGAAAGGGGCGCACCGCCTCGCGCACCCTTTCCATCACCTCATCAATATCGAAAGTAGTTTTCTCCATCATCGTTCGATCTACAGCTTCAAACCATTTCTCGCCGACCGCCGACCACCGCCTACTGCCCGTGTCGTTCCTTCCACGCTTTGACATATCGCGCCGTTCGGGGATTGGCTTCATTCCATTTCGGAGGCTGCGGGTTTTCAGCGATCATCAGGAGCGCAAGCGCGATGCAGCGATTCACCTTAGCCATGTTTTCATAATCGATCTTGTCCCAGTGATCGCCCGCGCCGTGATAATCCGCGTAAACAAAAGCCACGCAGAGCGTATGCGCTGGCACGCCCTGATCGGCGAGCGCCTGATTGTCGCTGCGCGAAAAGAAAGCGTCGCTGTTGCGCTCGTGCTTGTAGACGTTGATGCCGGTCATCTCGCCCGCCGCTTTGAAGATCAATCCCACATCCGAAAAATCGAACCCGGTCATCGAAGCGTTGGCCAACTGCTGCCCTTCAGTGCTGTCGGTTCGTCCGACCTGTTCGAGATTAATATTTGCGACTGTCTTTTCAATCGGGAACACCGGGTGGCGACCGTAGTAACGCGATCCGAGCAAGCCTTTTTCTTCGCCGAAGAAAGTCATAAACACGATGCTGCGCCTGGGTCTTTGCTTGAGCGACGAGAGAGCCGAAGCAAGCTCGATTACCGAAACCGTCCCGCTGCCGTCATCGTTCGCGCCGTTGAAGATGTTGTCTCCCGACAGGTCAGCGCGAATGCCGATATGATCGTAGTGCGCGGTGATGAGAACGCAGGTGTCTTTGAGTTGCGGATCGGAGCCGCGCAGCACCCCGATGACGTTGCGCAGCTTCAACGGTTTTTCTGCGGGCGCGGCCAGATGCAGCGCGACGGTCGCATTGGCCGCGCCCGGTTTCATCGCGTCGAACACGCGCGCCATCCCTCGGTCATGAACTGTAATCATCGGCCACGAGGTCGCCCTTCGAGGCGGTGCAGTGCTTTCAGGATCGATCAAGCGGCCCGCGACGGCGGCGGGCTGGCCTGTGCGGTCTATGGAAATCACCAGAGCGACTTTGAGCGAACCCATCCTGATAAAGAATTCGTTTTGTGCGCGAAAAATATTGGTGCGTTGCACCTGATCCGCGCGGCGGGTGTCAGGCATCTCCGTCAAGACGACTTTGCCGGACATCTGTTCTTCGGTCATCGCGGCGAGCGCAGAACGATCATTGAAATCGACTTTGACCGCGCCCGCGTTCGCGAGATCGAGAGCCGCATCGAGCGATACGCTGACGCGGCTTCCATCGACGACGACGGTTTGCGTGTCGAGTTGAATTTTCAGTTCGAAGTCTTCGAGGTTCGGCTCCTTCGTTTTCCAATTGGCGGTCTGGAAGTAGCCGTCGTCGCCTGCGGGTTCGAGTCCCGCGCGACGGAACTGCGCGGCTATGTATTCGGCTGCGATATCGAGTCCGCGCGAAGGTGTGTTGCGGCCTTCGAGCAGATCGGAAGCGATGAAGGAAAGATGGCCGCGTAAGGAATCCGCCGAGATGCGATCCATCGCCGCGCGCACATCCGCAGTGATGTTGAATTTTTTATTCTGAAATGCGCTGACCGATGATGCGCTGAGAGATAAAAATAAACCGCCCGCGACGGCGCATTTGAAAAGACGCTGTTTGAAATTCATTCGATGATTGCCTCCCTCGAAGAGTGATGAGTAATGAGTGATGAGTGAAAGATAAAGAGATGATCGCCCCTTCTTACTCATCACTAATCACTTGAAGAATCACCCCCTGTCACGACGAAGCGTAAGTCCGCCGTCGACGGTTATTACCTGTCCCGTGATGTAGTTGTCAGGCTCAAGCAGAAGACGGGCGACACGGGCCACATCTTCCGCTTTGCCGAAGCGCGGAATGATTTTCCGTTCGAGAAAAAAATCATACTTGCCCGATGCGATTGATTGCATCGCCATGCCTGCGCGGTTTACTCCCGGCGCGATCACGTTGACGCGAATCGCGCCGCCCCACTGTTTGGCCATCACTCGCGCAGCCTGAATCAGAGCCGTCTTGGGCGCAGCATAGTTGATGCTCCCTTCGAAGGCGGACACTGCCTGCATTGTCGAAAGCAAAACTATCGCGCCCTCCTGCTTGCGCTCCTGCATTCGTCGGGCCGCTTCGCGGGCTATGAGGACAGGCGCGATGTAGTTTTCGCGCATCGAAGCCATCAGGTCTGATTCCGTCGCATCATCGAATTTCACCCGCGCAGGGTCGCCCGTGAAACAGACCATTCCGTAAATTCCTTCTCCCGTGGAATCAGCCTCTTCGACATATCGCGCCCGCGTCGCCGCATCAGAGATGTCGCCTTCGACAAGCTGTACTTGAGCCGCGTATCTGGCTTCCAGAGCCAGTTTCAGGGATTGAGCGCGGTCACGGTTGCTGCGGTATCCGATTGTCAGATGAGCGCCTTCACTGGCAAGCAACGCAGCGGTCGCAGCGCCAAGCCCGCCGCCTCCGCCCGCTATGAGAACAGAGCGGCCCGCGAGCGAGCGCGGGTTGAAATCGAAGTCGAACGTGTATTGAGCCAATCTTTTTGCTCCCTCAGATCAAGTCAAGGTTCTATAGCAAGCGAGCGAAGGGCGCAAGTTGTTTTCGAGCATCAGGTGATAGAATGGCTATCAGGCCGCCAATCCGTCGCACCGAAGAGTGCTTCATCTGGAATATGCAAGCTTTCAGCTTGATGGCGGGCTTGAGTGGTGCGGGTCGTGACGGTGCGATGGCTCACCTGAAAACATTGCAATCATCCGTCGCGATGCTGGTATAATCAGCCGGTCGGCGGCCTCGCCCAATCTGCCAGCCGGGGAGTATCCGATGTGGAAACTCAGTCTGTTTCTGTTGCTGACAGCTTTTTTGTCCTGCCCCGATCAATCGCCTTCTCAAAGCAAAACGACGATTGAAACTCTCCGCGACCGCGGAGCCATAGTCGAGCGAATTCGTCATGGCGGCGAAGATTATTTTCTGTGCATCATCAACGCGGAAGAAGGCGAAACCGAGTGGTTCATACTCGCACCTTCGGGCAATAAAAAAATGGCCGCATCTCCGAGTTCGCTGGCTTACGTTTCCGAAATAAAACCATCGCCCGATCATAGTTTTCTCGCTGTCATTTCCGTAGGCGAAGGACATCCCATTCTCGACATAATCGACCTGACGAAACTGCTCACGGAAAACGAAACCCGGACGATTATGACCGTCAATCCTTATCCGGGAACGATCAGCGTCGAAAGATGGTCAGGCAACCGGCTAAGGGTGAGAAGCGATGCGCTGCTGACTCGCAAAGATAAAGAGGAACATTTTCTCACTTTTTATGATCAAGAGTTGTTTTCTCTGAACGCTTCTTCAGGCGCGATCACACCCCTCTCGATCAACGCGAAAAATCCTGTCGGCTACTTCATCCGCCAACTCGCGGATAAACGATATTATTCAAGAGTAGAAGCCGCACAGTCGCTTGCAAAGCTAAAAGACGCGACGGCTATTCCTCATCTCGAAAGGGCGCTCAGAAAAGAGACGGACGCCGCGGCGAAAGAGATGATTGAAAAAGCAATCAGCGAATTGAAACGATAGCCGGGATGAGAGCCGCTCGCCCGGTTCAGGAGGAAATCATGAAAATTCAGCGATGCGTTGCTGTTCTCATCGCAGCTATATTTTCATTGCCCGCGAGCGCGATTCAATCACAGGACAGGACGCAGGAGCCGATTCGCATCAGCGCCGAACTTGTCCAGGTAGATGTGCTGGTGACGGACAAAGAAGGCAAGCCTGTTCGGGGACTGAAGCGTGAGGATTTTGAACTTTACGACAACGGAAAGCTTCAGCACATCACAAACTTTTCTTATGAGCAATCTCGACTGAACAAGGTCGAATCGGACGACGAGACTCCGCGATCTTTGCCCAAAGTGATCACTGCCGGGGAGTTGCGCCGCGTCGTGGCGATAGTCGTCGACACGCTTCACATGAACTCGGAGCATGTGCTTCGCGCTCGCAAGATGCTCGAAGATTTCATCGAAAAAAAGATGGAGCCGGGCGATCTTGCGCTGATTATGCCGACGGGCGGCGGGTCGGGATTGTTGCAGCAGTTCACTGCGGATCAGCGCCTGTTGCGCCGCGCGGTCGGGCGGCTCCGCCCCTTCGTCTTAGGTTTCAGTCCGACGCCCTATCGCACTCTGGAACCTACGATCGGGCCGACCCGGATGGGTTTTCCCACCGCAGGAGCGCCTCGCGGACTCAACACAATCGATACACTCGAAGAGTACGACGTGCGCTCCACGCTCAGGACGATGGAAAACGTTATCAAATCCATGTCGAAGCTGCCCGGTCGAAAGCTCGGCGTTTTCATCTCCGCCGGGTTCCGTGTCAATCAAACTCAAACCTACCTGGCCCTGAGCGATATGACTGCTCGTGCGGCTCGCGCCAACGTAGTCTTCTATTCGATAGACCCCCGCGGGCTTGACCCTCTTGGGCTTGACGCGGGCGACAGTCCCGGCGGTCAGGGCGCGGCGGAATTCATCGCCGCGAGGGGAAGCGATTTCAGAGATTCGCAGGACAGCCTCAATGCCATCGCCGAAGACACGGGAGGAAAATATTTTCGCAACTCCAACGACATCCGGCGCGGGCTTGACCAGATGCTCGAAGAAAATTCCGAATACTACGTGCTGGGCTTTCAGCCTGAAGAGAAAAAATGGGATGGGAAATTTCACAGGTTGAAGGTCGTCGTGCGCGGCCATAAGGATTACCGCGTCTCGACGCGCAAAGGTTATTTGGCGAGAGAAGAAAAACCGGCCAATCGCATCGCTGATCCGAAAGTAGCCGAGATGGTCGAGGCCGTTTCTTCGCCGCTCGTGCGAAGAGATATCGATTTGGTGCTGACTCCGTTCTATCGCGACGATGAAAAGCGCGAGCCTGTTCTGGCGCTCCTTCTTCACATCGATGCCGCGCGGCTCAACTTCAAACAGGTCGAGGGCCGCTACCAGACGAAGCTCGATATGGTCGGATACCTATTGGATTCTTCGGGCCGCGCGGTCGATAGATTCAGCAACGGGATCAATCTCAATCTTCAGCCTGCTACTTACAACGAAGCTCTGCGGCGCGGGTTTGTCACTACGCGCGTGACGACTCTCAAGCCGGGGCTGTATCAGGCGAGGATATTCGTTCGCGAAATTGATTCCGGTCTGATAGGGACGGCGAATGATTTCGTCGAGATTCCGAGACTGAAAAGCGATCAGCTTGCCGCGAGCAGCATTTTCACCGACGCGCGGATTTTGAAGGAAGGCAATCAGCCGCGCGAGAGCGACGGGGCTACGCTCTCGCAACGCCGGTTCCCGCGCGGCAGCCAGTTCGGCTACTCGCTTGTGATTTATAACGCCAAAGCTAATGGCAGCGAGACTCAACTCGAAATCAAAGTGCGGGTGTTCAGAGGGTTGAAACTGGCATTCGAAAGCGGGCCTCGGCCTGCGCAGATACTCGACGGCAGCGCGCCCCCGCAGCGCATCATAACGGGAGGAATCATTCAGCTTGGCGAGCTTCCGTCGGACGATTACACGCTCGAAGTGACCATAATCGATAAGCTGCAACGAAAAGAGAGTCGCCGCGTCATTCGGCAGGAAATAGATTTCAGTGTGGAGTGAATCGAATTGAATGCATGATATACTTCGCCACGGGAAAGGAGACACGATGACCACTGCACTGCGATTTACTTCCGCCCATCTCGAAGCATTCCCCGAAGACGGGAAGCGATACGAAATCATCGATGGAGAGTTGTACGTGTCCAAGCAACCACATTATTTTCATCAACTCGTTTGCTCCAGAATCGGCTTCCATCTCCAAGCCTGGAGCGAAGTATCGAAGGCGGGTCAAGTCACTCTCGCGCCGGGCATCATATTCGCCGAAGACGATGATGTAGCGCCAGATGTGATATGGATAAGCAACTCGCGGCTCGCCCTCGCTCTCAGAGAAGACGGCAAACTTCACTCCGCGCCCGAACTCGTCATAGAAGTTCTCTCTCCCGGCAGCAAGCAGGAGCGCCGTGACCGCGAGGCCAAGCTCATGCTTTATTCGCGACGCGGGGTCGATGAATACTGGATAGTTGACTGGCGCTCTCGCCTGATCGAAGTCCATCGCCGCAATCAGGCGAGGCTTGAGATGATCGGAACATTTTATGAAACGGACTCTCTGGAAACTCCGCTCCTGACGGGCTTCTCCTGCCCGCTGTCAAAAGTCTTCGAAGGAATCCCGTCCGCATAATCTCGCTCATACGATTGCATCAGGTTCCTTCGCGCTTCTCTCTTTCCACCAACTCCACGCGAGAAGCGACAGGGTTGGCACGTAGAGCGCAGCGCCGAGCCACAGAGGCATCTCAGGATAAACATTCGGAATGTACCAGAGTATGTAAAGCAGCACCGCCGCGCCGCTCAGATAAATCCACCCCGCGCGCGGCGCGAAACAAAGGAACGGAAGAATCCATGCGTAATACCAGTGATAGCGCGGCGAGGTGATCAGGATATAAAGCCCTATTAAAGATACGGCCCCTGAAGCCACATCCGCAGCAGTGCGCTTCACTTTGACAATGAGCCATAACCCGGCGCTCAAAAGCGCAAGGGCAGCGAGTAAAAGAAATACGCTCGTCGGCACGGGCGCGACGGCGCGCACGAGACTGAGCAGATAATATCTTTCGCCGGATTCGATGAATCCTTCCTCGCGGACTTCGCCCGGTAATGAATGGAACACTCCCATTCCTATGCCGAAATAAGGAAGATAAGAAACAACTACGGTCGCGACGAACGCCGCCACAACCCACAGATTCGGCTTGCTGAAAATCGCTCGACGCAGTCGTAAAAGAAACGATGAATTTTTCTCTTCTCCCTCCGCGCTGAAAAAGAAAACCGGAAGCACCAACATCGGATAGAGCTTGACCATTGCGGCAAGCGCGACGGCTGCGCCCGCAAGCGCAGGCCGACGATAAGCCCACGCCATCAGAGCCAGCGCGAGGAAGGCTATGAAGGGCGATTCGATGTGGCCCGTGTGCGCGCTCTCGAATATCAAAAGCGGATGCCACGCAAACAGTATCACTCGCGCCATATCGATTCCCAGGCGCGCCAGCGTGAGCATCACGGCCAGCACAGTTATCAAATCGAAGAGCGACATCGCTGATTTGAACGCCGTCACGTTCATAGGCGAAATTTTGTGGACGACGAAAAATATGGCCTGCGCTGCGGGCGGATACGGAGTCGGTTCGTAGTCGGCCCGGTTGATGAGGGGGAATATTTTATCATCGCGAAGCGACTTCAACTCTTCGGCGTTCGGAACGTAGAGATAAGGGTTGATGCCTGCGGCCTGCACCTTCCCGTCCCAAAGGTAACGATAGATATCGGTCGAAAGATATGGTCTTTGAGCGACAAGCTCTGCGCGAAAAAACGCCGCCGAGAAAACGATTATCACGAGCGTGATAAATCCGGCGCGGGGCGAGGTGTCGCGTCTGCGGAAAACCATGTAGCAGGCTATGAGATAAACCGCGAACTGTCCGATGAAGAGGCTGATGTAGGCCGTGACCCACTGAGTGAATCGGTGCAGGTCTCTGGCCCAGTAGTAAAGCCACGCGCTCAGAAGGGCGCAGGCGAGGAGTGCGAGGGGAGTCGTGAAAGCGGAAAAATTATGGCGAGACCGGGCGGGCGCGGAAGAGGCAGGCTCGTTTAGTTCTATCATTGCTCGTCAGTGCGTGTGGTCTCTCATATCGGATTCGCCGCGCGGGAGAATATGATACAGGCGAACATTTTCACCGCTTGATTCTTCGGGCAGTTCAAGCTGTATGGTGACGTGTCCGATGTTGAAATCGTGTCGCAGTTTTTGTTGAAGCGAATGGAGAGCCTCGCGATGCGAAGCGCCCGACTCCAGAGTGATATGCACGGAGAGCGCCTCCTTGCCTGAACTGATGGCCCAGACGTGAAGGTCATGCACGTTTATTACGCCTTCGACTTCGTGCATGGCGGTGATGACTGCCTGAATATCTATGTGCGACGGCGTGCCTTCAAGCAGGATATTCACAGATTCGCGAATGATCTGCCATGAACTGAAAATGATGAGCAGTCCTATGACGACGCTGATGGCAGGGTCGGCCAGAGTCCAGCCCCATTGCCAGTTCACAAGACCGGCGATTATCGCGCCGACTGATCCCAAAGCATCGCCCATCACATGCAGGAACGCGCCGCGCACGTTGAGATTGTCTTCCGTCGCTTCGTGCAACAGCCACGCGCTTACGCCGTTTACGGCGAGACCGCCTGCGGCTATCAACATCATCTGAAATCCGCGCACAGGCTCAGGATTTTGTATGCGATGGACGGCTTCATAAAAAATCAGAATCGAAATGACGATCAGAGTGACGCCGTTTGCCAGCGCGGCGAGTATCTCCATTCGATAATAGCCGTAGGTTTTTTGCGGTGTGACCGGGCGCGACGAAAACCACAGCGCCAGCAGCGCGAGTATGATTGCGGCAACGTCGGTGAGCATGTGACCGGCATCGGAGAGCAGCGCGAGCGAATTGGTCACGTATCCGCCGATGGCTTCGGCGAACATATAAGTGACGGTGAGCGCGAGCACGAAGCTGAGTCGCCGCTTGTTGCTGCTGTAAGAGTGTTTGTGTTCGTGCTTGTGATCAGACATATCAATAGCCGTCCTGCCGCTCGAAAATCTTGCGAGGGTTGTCGACGAGCATCGTGTTGATCTGTTCGTCGGTCACGCCTCTTCGTTTCAAAGCGGGGAGAACGTCGTTGTGAATATGCAGATAATGCCAGTTAGGGATGACTGCGGAAAGGGCGGCTTCGGGCAGCCAGTCGTTGAAGCACGCCGCGTCCTGCGAAAGAACCATTTTGTCGGCGTGTCCGCGCTCGCACATTCGCGCTACGGTTTCGACTCGATCTTCGAATGAAAGCAGAGTGTCAATGCCGAAGCGATCCATCCCTATGTACGAGCCGTCGGCGATGAGATGTTCGAGGTACGCGATATCGGTCGTGTCGCCCGAATGACCGATGACGACGCGCGAAAGATCGACGCCTTCTTCGCGAAAAATTCTCTGCTGTTCCAATCCGCGCTCCGTGCGCGCGTGCGTGTGGGTCGAGATAGGAACGCCCGTTCGACGGTGCGCCTGCGCGACGGCTCTCAGCACGCGCTCAACTCCGGGAGTCAGCCCCGGTTCATCAGTCGCGCATTTGAGTATCGCGGCTCGGACTCCCGTTTCGGCGATGCCTTCTTCTATGTCGCGGACGAACATATCGACCATCAGTTCAGGGCCGTCGAGTATGGTGCCGGGGCCGCGGAAGTGAAAATACATCGGCACATCGTTGTAAGTGTAAACTCCTGTTGCGACGATGATGTTGATACGGGTTTCGCTCGCGATGCGCTCGATGCGGGGGATGTAGCGGCCAAGCCCTGTGACGGTCAGATCAACGATGGTGTCGACGCCGCGCGATTTGAGTTCATTGAGGCGACGGATCGCATCACGGATTCTTTTTTCTTCATCGCCCCAGCCTGCGGGGTAGTTCTGCATTATCTCGGTCGATAGCACGAATATGTGTTCGTGCATAAGCGTCACGCCGAGTTGTGTTGTATCGATGGAGCCGCGAACAGTGTTTATCTGCGCCATGTGTCGTCCTCGCCTCTGACGCATTTTATAATGCCAGCGGCTTTGAGGTACAGTTTACCGCGCGTTGATCACCTGCGAGGCCACGCCGCCGATATGCAGCAGTTTGTGATTTGAAAATCCGATCTCTACCGCGTCGTACAATTCATTGACGAGGCTGGGGCCGTAGCGCGAGAGGAAATAAAAAATGTTCAACTCTCGCTCCTGAAAATTTTTCTCCGGCATCAGAGTCGTGCAGGCGCGCTCGACCTGACGGAAGACTTCCTGATCGCGGCGCGCGCTGGCGTGAACGAATCGCGTGCGCAGATGCTCAAGCTGATAGAGCATTTTTTCTCGCGCCGACTTCGAGGCGTCGGCAAGCGTGCGGTCGGCGCGCAGGAGGGATTTTTCAAGTTTGTCGAATTGAGCCTTGAGCGCGCGCTCCGTCTCGTCGAACATGCGCGAAGAGTTGCGGTCGAGGCTCTGCTCGACCACTTTCGTGATCGCAGGATGAAGGCCGTCGAAGAAATCCCTAAGCTCAAGCTTGTGTTTCTTCATCGTCTTTTGATGTCGGCCTTCTATGAGTGTGAAACTCGCTCGCGGCAGCACGCACGGTTCCTCGCGGGAAAGAGTTTCATACACGGCGCGAAGTTGAGCGAAGTAGGCTATCTCGGCGGGGCCTCCGATGTAGGCGGCAGTCGGCAGCAGCCAGTCCTGAACCACAGGGCGCAGGGTCACGTTCGGGCTGAAACAGTTGGGACAGCGCGTGGCAAGCTCGACAAGCTCATCTTTCGTAAATGATCGATCCGAGTTTTTCAGCGAGAAGCGACCATCCCTCTGAGTCATCGCAATCCTTCGCCCGTCATCGAGTATGAAGAGCGGCACCATATCTTCCGAGACATGCACCTGAGCGTGATATCCGGCCTCTTCAAGTGCGCGGCTGCGCTCGACGAGTGCCAGAGCGATCTCATCAGCTTTTTCGATGGCTCGGCTGTAGAGCGGCGCGGCCACTTGTTTCAATCCTTCGTCCAAAGGGTCGATCAACACGACTCCGTAATCACGAAATATGCGCGCCATCAAACGCGCGAACGCTACGGCGAAGCCCGCGCCTGAAGAATAGCTTTCGCGAATGTCCCGCTCGATTTCCGCGATGAACTCCGAAGGAGGAAGGAAAGAAATGAATTCGTCAATCGCCTGATCTATCCCTTCGCAGATGCGAACGCGGCCAACGGGCGCGTCTTCTTTTCGCTCTGCGGATTCGTAGCGAACCGTTTGCAGATGTCCTTCGCGGTCTACAAGCTTGCAGTGATTGACCTCTTCGTAGTCATGATCCTCGCTTGCGATCCAGAAGACCGGCACGGCTTCAACGCCCTCACGTCTCAAACACTCGGCGAGTTTGATGACCGTCAACGCTTTGTGAATCGTATAAAGCGGGCCTGTGAAAAGTCCTGCCTGCTGGCCTGTGACTATGGCGACTGAACCCGTGCGGCGCAGCATCTCAATATGCTTGAAGGTGAGGTCGGAAGCGTCGGCGCGTCGATTTATGCGTTCGAGCGCGTCGCAAACATTTTCTCGATCAAAGTGCTGCGAGCCGACTCTTCGCGCGTGATCCAGGAGCGGCGAATCCGTTCTTCCGAACGGAGCGTAGAACCGGGAAACTTTTTCGTAGTCGTAGATAAAATCGGTGAAGAGTTTCGATGTTCGGGGGATATCGGTGAAGCGCATGGCATTTTCCATTCGCTTGGAGGCTGCCTGAAGGTCACTGCAATCGGGGTAATCCATGTGTCAGTCGTCCTCTTCTGGCTGGCTGTCGTTAATAATATCGGCACCGCGGTCTGTTTATTCCATGTCAGGGAAAAGCCCGCACTGGCGCATCACTGTTTTTATTTTTTCTCTCTCCGCTTCGCTCGCCTCAGCGAGCGGGCCGCGCGGCACGGTGCCGCGAAGTCCGGCCATCTCCATTGCGGCTTTCAGTCCCGCGACTCCAAGCCCTGCGGTGACGATGTGCGAAAGCGGCGCTATTCGATTTTGCAGATCGCGCGCTCGCATCTGGTCGCCCAAACGAACGGCATTGAACAGTTCGACTGTTGCGCGCGGGGCTGCGCAGGCGACGGCAAGGACTGCGCCTCGCGCGCCCATCATAAGCGCGGGGTAAAGAATGCCGCCGTTGCCGCACATCACACTAAAGTCCGCAGGCGAGAGTCTGATGGTTTCGGAGATCGCGCCCATATTTCCCGAACTGTCTTTGACGCCGATGATGTTCGTATGCGCGGCGAGTCGCGCTATGCACGCGCTATCGATCACGACGCCTGTATTTTGCGGCACGTTGTAGAGGAGAAGAGGCAGAGGCGATCGGTCGGCTACCTCGGTGAAGTGGCGAGCGAGCGCTTCGCTCGTCATCGCGGATTTGTAAAAATAGGGAGTGACGACGAGCGCGCAATGAGCGCCCGCGTCACAGGCGCGACGAGCGGCTTCGATTGCCGCGCGGGTCGATAATTCGTTGACGCCTGCGACGACCGTCATCCCAGAGGCAGCGTTACGGCTGATGGTTTCGATTACCAGCGCGCGTTCTTCTGCCGTGAGGTGGACAGCTTCGCCGTTCGACCCAAGCGCGACATAGCCCGTAAGACCCGTGTCGTTGTAGAAAGCTATGTTTTGCTTGAGGGCTTCGAGGTCGAGCGTTCCATCACTGTTGAATGGCGTTGTGAGTGGCGGGAGTATTCCATCGAGACGAAGTTCAGTTTTATGCATCGCTGATAAATCTCTTCACCCTTTTCTGTAAAACTGGCCGTTTGGGATTATAAGTGTCGCAGAGAGAGATGCGCAACTTTCCAACCGCTGCCCGGTCAATGAAAGATGCGGCGCACAATCATTAAAATCTTTCATCTCTCTTGCGTTCAGGAACAAAACTGCGGGCGGGGTGTCTAATCGGGTGGGAAAGCTCACGGCTGTCTCACTTGTTCGGGCCTCACTTGTCGTTTGCTTCGCTTGTTCAATCTCAAATAGTCAGATGTACGAACACATCGAAAGTATTCGTGTGCTTTGACCAATCAGGAGGTACAAAGATGTTCGAGCTTTTAATCGAATCGACGAGAAACAAGAAGCGAGGTCGCCGATGGACTTACTTTCTGGCGACATCAGCCGTTTGGATGATGACTTTTACGGCAGTCATCATCGCAGGCATAGTCGTAGTCGACGCGCAGTTGGGCGAGTCGGTCGATATAACCAGACTGATAACCCCACCGCCGCCACTTGCGCCAAAGGGCAAATCAAACGACACTCCGCAACGGACGAACAAGCCGCGAGAAAACACGGGGTTTGTTTCGGCAAAAAACATTCCCCAAGACATCCCCCAGCCGCAGATAAAACCACCGACGTTTGACCCTCCTTCAGGCCCGACCGACAACGACGGAGGTGTTGATGGCGGCGATCCGCATGGCGACCCTGACGGCGTCATCGGCGGACTTCCTCCATCATCGGCAAGCACGCCTCCGCCTCCGACCCCTCAACCAAGACCTGATTCTTCGAGGACGGAAACGCCGACTCAGCCGCAGCCGCAAAAACAAATTGTTCGCAGCGTCATCCTTCAAGGCACTGCCGTCAATCGCGTGCAGCCGCCCTATCCTCCGCTTGCTCGAACAGCAAACGTGAGCGGCGCAGTCGTCGTGGAAGTGACGATTGACGAACAAGGCAACGTAGTCACAGCCCGCGTGCTGTCGGGTCATCCGTTGTTGAGGGAGGCTAGTCTTAACGCGGCGCGCGGATGGAAGTGGAAACCGACTATGCTCAATGGCTCTCCGGTCAAGGTCATCGGCACGATCACTTTCAATTTTCAAAAGTGATGTATGACACCCGCAGGGTCTAACCTGCATTGGTCGCCCCGGTTTTAGTATGCACGGGATTTCAACCGGGGCGGCCCTCTCTGGTCGCCCCGCCGGATTATTTGCGCGCATCACTTCAGCGATGATTGCATATTTTATCGTCACGCCCGTTTCGACTCAGTATTTGGAGTGCGGTGACGAAGGGTATGACTCTATCGAAGGGTATGACTCTATCGAAGAGTATGACTCTATCGAAGAGTATGACTCTATCGAAGGGTATGACTCTATCTTGTCACCGCTTTTGTTTGAATGAAAAGCTGCGAGCGTGTCGCCTCCACTCCAAAAAACCCGCTTTCTTATCCCGCTGCACATTCAAATGAAAATCAATCTCTGCTTCGCGTCGAGTGCGATATGACGATGAGTCAATCGCCTTTCGCATAAACTTGACTTCACACAGCGGTTTTAATAGAGTCGGCAGCGGGCATCAATCCGCTTTTTCCGACTTCAAATCAGGAGGCTTACTATGAGGCAGCTAAGGTGGGTAGTCACATTTTTCGTTTCCATAATGCTCGCGCTTCCCCCCGCAGCATTGGCTCAATCCAACATCACGGGCGGCACTATTCAGGGAACTGTGCTTGACCCGACGGGCGCAGTCGTCAACGGCGCAAAAGTCGAAGTCAAAAACCTCGACACCAATTTCTCTAAAACCATCGAGACCGATTCCGATGGCCGTTTCGTCTTCGTTCAACTCCAGTCAGGTCGCTACACTGCGACCGTGACCAAACAGGGATTCGCAACCCTCGTTCAGGCGAACCTCTCGCTTTCGGTCGGTCAGACTATTCCGCTCACGCTGACGATGAAGGTCTCTCAGGTGGAAGAGAAAGTCACTATCGAAAGCGCGCCGACCATCGACACGGTCAAGACCGAAGCGAGCAGCACCATCAACGAGCTTTCCGTCAGCAACACCCCTGTGCTGGGCCGAAAGTTCGAAGACCTGCTCACGCTCACGCCCGGTGTGAGCATCGTGCAGGGGCCGGATGGAGATGAAATCAACTTCTCCGGTCAGCGCGGCATCTTCAACAACTTCAGCCTCGACGGAGGAGATTACAACAACGGATTCTTCGGCGAGCAGTTGGGAGGCCAGCGCGCCGCAATCGATATCCCGCTCGATGCGATCAAAGAATTTCAGGTCGTAGCTACTGGAGCCAGCGCCGAGTTCGGTCGCACCGCAGGCGGAGTCGTCAACGTCATTTCCAAATCAGGCACGAACGATCTGCACGGCAGCGCGTTTTATTTTCAGCGACTCGAAGCTCTCACCGCCGACACATCGGACGGGAAACCGCTCAAGGATTTTCATCGCGAGCAGTTCGGCGCGACCATTGGCGGCCCTATAGTTCGCGACCGGATGTTTTTCTTCGGCGCCTTCGAGCAGATTTTCGAAAACCTCACCCGCCCGAACCTCAGCGAGCAGGTAGGCCCGACGCCCTGCCCGGTGGCGAACCCGAACATCCGTAACAATGAAGGCGCGATCAATGCCAACGCCGACTGTCAGCGGCTCGCGCTCATCGGCTTCATTCGCTCGACCCGCAATCAGGAAGAGGGCCTCCCCATCGAGCGACCCATTCGCAACTCGGCCTTTTTGTTCAAGTACGACTGGAACATCACGGATGCCAACAAACTGAGCGCGTCTTACAACTTCGATTACTCGAAGAACACCAATCAGACTTTCGATGTTGCCACTTATGGAAATTCCGCCAACGGAACCGAAGGCCCGTCGAAGATCAACAAATTCAACCTCAACCTGTTCACTTCCTTCACGGCGACCATTCTCAACGAGGCGCACTTCTCCTACACGCGCGAGAATCGCCCGCGTTCGGCTGTGGATTCCAACGTCCCCGCCGACACCGCTCTGGGATTTGCGACCACCTTTCGTTTCGGCAATCCGTTCTTCCTCGGCCCGAACATCGATGAGCTATTCTGGCGCACGCAGATCAAGGACAACGTGTCGATCATCGCGGGCAAGCACAACATCAAGTTCGGCGGCGACTGGACTCACTCGCTCAACGATCAGATATTCCGCGGATTCTTCGAGGGGCGTTACATATTCGACTCCGCCGCCGGGTTCCTCCGTTACGCTTCACCCTCCGCCGCGGGCGGATTCGGCCCGCGCACGGTCGCCTGCTCGAATGGAAGTTATGTGACCGCTCCTACCAGTTGCCCTGCCGGAACGACTCCGACCGGAGGGCCGCTTTTGCTTTATCTTCAGGGCGCGGGGCCGAGCGGGCCTGCGACCGATGCGGCAGGCGCGTCGAACATCGACAACGAAGAGTTCGCCCTTTTCATTCAGGACAAATGGCAGCTATGGTCGAACTTCTCTCTGAGCTACGGCCTGAGGTGGGAGGCGCAGATATTCCCCGATCCTACAGTCGATCCGCGTGACACGGCCTACGGAATATTTCTCAACGATCCGCGATTCCCCTCCGACGGAACGCTTCCCGATCAGAAGAAAATGTTTCAGCCGCGAGTGGGCTTTGCGTGGGACGTTCTGAAGAATTCGAAATCCGTCCTTCGCGCAAGCTGGGGAATTTACAACGCGCGCCAGAACATGCTCTCGCAGGTCGGCTCTATCACAACGAACGGCGTGCAGCAGCAGACCATTTTCGTCAGCACGGATTTGATTCGTCAGGGATTTGCGACCGGGCCCACGTGGCCGGGGCTTGTCACTCCGACCGCGCAGAGTTGCGGCTCGAATCCGTTTCCGTGCTTCAGCGGCGTGAGAGTCTTCAGCCGCGATTACGCCAACCCGCGAATCTATACGACGAACATCTCCTTCGAGCAGGAACTCGCTCCGAATCTGGCCGTCTATTTCGACTTCACTCATTCGAAGGGCGTTCACCTGACCCGCTTCCTCAACTTCAACCGGAAACTCGATTCCGGGGGCGCTCCCATATTCGGCGACGAACTCGGCGAAGTGATGGTCACATCAAGCCCCGGCAAGTCGCTCTATCGCGGATTCACCGCCGGGTTGAGAAAGCGATTCAGCAACCGATTCCAGTTGGAAGCCAACTACGTTTGGTCGAAAGACGAGGACGATGATTCCAACGAGCGCGACCCATTCACAGACCGCGCATTCGACATCAACAACCTGTCTCTGGATTACGCGCTGTCGGATCGCGACATCCGTCACAAGTTCAATTTCTACACTTTCGTCGAGATGGGCTGGGGCTTCCAGTTCAGCGGTCGCATACAGGCTCGCTCGGCTCAACCCATCACGCCGGGAGCGAGGACGGCCACGAATCGCAACACCGACCGCAAGGACAATGACTATTTCTCCTTCGACTGGCGATTGCTCCGTCCGTTTAAGTTGGGCGAGAGTTTTCAGATCATCCCGGTCTTCGAGATGTTCAACACCTTCAACAACGATAACAACATCAACCCGCTGACGACTCCCGGTCTGTTCAACTTCGACGGCTTTCTGAGAGTCGGCGTAGGCGACCCGCTTCAGGCTCAACTCGCAGTGAAGTTCGTATTCTGATCTTCACTCTCGGAAACAGGAAAGCGGCTTGCAATCAGCACTGCGAGCCGCTTTCGCGTTTTATCGCGCGACAATCGCTCGCTTACCATAAGACGTTGCTTCCTCCATTCGCAGATGGCTTGACGAGCGCGGTGCTGACATTCAACAGATCGCTCAGCCTCAATGAAAGGCTTCAAACACGCTTGTTGCAATGCTTCGAGCCGATCAGCCAGAGCGGTTTGATCTTGGGGAGCGACTCTGAATCTGCCGCCTGATCGACGCAGTCGTATACATGAGAATGATGTGAGGCCACTGCGTGAGTTCCGCCGCTGAATGAAAAACTATCCGATAAATCGGATTCACCATCCGAAATTCCCTACGTCGTTCACGCCCATCAGGAAGAAACCACTGTCAAAACGGGTTTTTTGCAATGATTGATCTGGCACGATAGTTGATGACTTATAAAGCCGCAGGAAAGAGAACCGGTTGTGATGCATCACGCCTGTCCATCAAGCGATGGTTTGATCGCTGAAAACGAAATGAAAGGAGACGCAGGTCATGTTCAAGAGAAACATTATCGACCTGATGGCCAGGATGAAGCGAGGCTATGCAGGATTGCCACGCAGAAAAGTTTGTATTCGGGCTGTGCATCACATCTTCAGATCGAAACTGGATGCCTATGATGGCAGTGAGAAAAATGATGAAGAGCCGCCCTAACTTCCTGCCTCCGCGCGAATCTGGCATCGATTTTTTTCGACGCATACGGGAATCCTGACGGGCCGTTCAGTAAGGCATCAACCCTGAAACGCGAGCCGGTCGAATCCTTCACACGATTGTGAGCTTATGTCGGAAGACGAGGACATCATCATAATCAGCGATTTACATCTCGCCGTCAGTCGAGATAAGGGATTGTTCCAGTCGGACAAAGAACTGGCAGGCTTTCTACGATGGGTATACGAAGAGACCTGCCATTGCCTTTTGATCCTCAATGGCGACGCACTCGATTTTCTGGCTGAGAGACCTGCAAAAGCAATCCTCGATGCCAGAGAATCAGCATCCCGGGCCGATTCGATTATCAGGAGTCACCCTGAAATTTTCGACGCGCTGAAGTATCTCGCTAACTCGCCCGATCACCAGATGCTCATCGTCGGGGGCAATCACGACCCCGAGTTGATTTTTCCTCAAGTGCAGCAGGAAATCGCAGACAGGTTGAAGGGCGACTGCTCGCATCAGCCGGTTCGCTGGATCGTCAGCGGAGAGGCGATCTTGCTGCGAGTCGGAGTGGTAAACGTTTTGATCGAGCATGGCGACCAGTATGACGACTGGAATTACATCGACCACGAATCCCTCCGTAGGCTGGTCAGCCTCAACACTCGCGGCATCGCTGATCGGGGCGTTTACAAGCCGCCGCCGGGGAGCGAGATGGTCATCAAGCGGTTCAATCTCATTCGCGACCGTTTTCCGTGGATCGAGCGATTGCAACCTTTGAACCGCAAGACGCTTTCGCTCATCTCTGAATTGATCATGCCGCAGTTGGAAAAAAAAGAGCGCGGCGTTTTGTGGAGAGCGGTCAGAGAGTTTGCGCGAATGGGAGGGCGCGCGGCGAACAATGCAGTGTTGCGCAGGCTCAAACCGGAGGCGGAATTCTGGGCGGGTGAGGATGAACAACAGCAACTATTCATCGAGTGGTGGGCTGAGGTTGAAAACGAAGATGTATGGAGAGAAGCGGAGCCGAACTTTGACAAAATGATCGCGAGGCTTCGCAAGGCATCCGCGCGAGACGGCTTCTTTGAAATCGAGGAGCGGGATGGATCATTCAAGCCGGTGAGCAGACTCATCGAGATGGGGAATGATCTGGTCATACACGGACACACACATGGGGCGAAGGCTTACAGAGTTGGGCAGGGACTTTATCTCAACAGCGGCACGTGGGGACAGTTGATGCGTTTGCCTGAGAGCGAAGCGAGTGATGAAGAATGGATCGAGTTCGTGACGAGTCTGGCGAGGGGCGAGGCTGACAGTTTTTCGCGCCCGACATTCATTCGCGTCACCGCGCAGGAGCAAGTTACACGAGCCAGACTTTGTGAGTGGAAAGACGGCACTCCGCAGGAGATGTCTGTCTGGCGACTTGGGCAGGACGAGCGCAAATGGAATCAGGAAGGATGAAGCGTGAATGTTATTAGCACCATCGGAATTTCTTGAGCGATTAAGTTCGTTTATCGAAGATCACCAGACAACCGTTTATCTATTAACTTTCGTCATCTGCGCGGTTTTCAGCTTCGCGATGCTGATTTCATATCGCCGCGCAAAGTCCGAAAAGTGGATAAAGTATATCGGAATAGCATCCGGGATACTTGCGGCGCAGTATTTCGTGCTTTTGGCGCTCTGGTATGTCGGCGAGCATGCCAACCCGGAGCCGATACGATACGACTCTCATTTCGTCGTACAGTTTCTCCTCCAGCTTCTTTCCATAGCCAACAACATTTGGTTCATCGCCACGGCACAAGAACTTGAGAACAAGAAGCCCGCTTTTCCGAAATGGTGCTTTTGGCTGGCTGGCTGCGCCTTTCTTGCGGCATTTGTCGGGAACCTCTTCATGGTTCAAGACAACTGGCTGTCGATAGTTGTGGCGCGCAGCCTCGATAACAGTTTTTCTGCCTTGTGCCTAGTACTCCTAGGACACGCGATTTATATAAACATCAGCTTTCGCATCCGCAGATGGTCTGCTCTTGTGGCTATATTCTCGGCTTCGATTTATGCAATCATTCACATCGCCTATTTGTTCAGCCCTCTGATAGCCGATTTTCTATTTGCTGGTACAACTATTCAATCAAAGATGGTGGTGTTCGACTCGTTGTTGAAGGCCATTTCACTACCGTTGAAAATCTCTATTTTTATCCCGGCTTATTATTTGTTGCTGCGTTTCGTCGAAATCCTGAATGATCTAATGAAATTGCAGAATGAAGGCATAGAAGAGAGGCAGGATTACCTTTCATCCACTGGCGTAGTGCGATTGATAAGCGAAAAGTTGAGAGGCGACGTCGCTCTTATAGTTCTTTTGCCTGGTGAGAAAAACCGCCGCATCGCCTCTATTCGCTGGCCTAACGAAGACCCCGAAAAAAAGGTACAAGTATCATCCTGGGAAAAGGCTGATCATCTGATTCATAAATCGTTATTGAAATCAAGCGAGGAAATCACTCCCAGAGAGCTTGGCGCTCCGTTCATCGTGATCGAGCCGATCACAGCTCATGGCGCAGCGATAGGGTGTTTGAAAATCAGCCTTGATGATTATCCTTTCAGCAAGATGGGCGTGCGTCAGATCAAAGCTATTGCCAATCTCGTCTCTCCGGCAGTTCAATCATATAGGGAGCTTGCCGCTTTGGACTTGATGAGCATTCGTTTTGCGGAAAGGCAAAGTGAAAAAGAGACATATCCGCCGAAAGAAGCTGCCCTAATGATAGCTGATATACTGCATGATATCTTTTCGCCTGTCGTTACAAGATTTCATTTGAACTTCGGGTTTCAAAGTATCGAGCCGATTTACATGGGAAATAATAACGCGGCGCAGTCTATGGAAGAAAATATAGACTGGACAGAGTGGAATTCTATACCATCGGATTTCAGCGATCGGAATAAAAAAGACTTCAAACTTTTCAAGAAGAGGCTTACAGCCAAAAGCAAGGACAACGTAGAAAATACGCCTCAATCGGAAAATAACAAGCCGGTCATTGGAAATTTGGTTTTCGCGGTTTTTAGAGATGGGGATGCCATCGGGCATCCTGCTTTGGGTACAAGCTATCTGCATCGAAAAGCCGCAGCTACATTGGCCTCAGACGCCTATCTCGATTTTGCGCGAGATTATTTCAGCGGCCTTTTGAAAAAATTCGGCGTGAAACTGAGTAGGAGAATTATGAGCGTTGTGGAATGGTTTGAATCAGTAGGAGAAATAGCAGAAGAGGCAGGCTTTTGCTGGGCGATAGTAGATGGAAATCTACAGAAAACACTGGACGAATCCGATTATGTAATGTTGGATCGTATCCTGGAAGAATTAAGAGATCCACAAGAAAGTTCCTTAATCCATGAGGAAAGTGGTATCAATATCAAAGTTTCCCTGCTTTCGACCCCTCTGGCGAAGGCTAGGTTTGTCATTGAGCTTGATCTGCCCGGCTCGCAGAAAACTATATGTTTGGGAGTCGAGCGATCCGGTTTTAAGGACGAATTGTCTTTCGCTTCACCTTGGAAAGACTTCCTTCTCGACTTTGCCAAAATTGCTGATGCCGCTCTAACACGGGTTACATACGCCATAGAACTTCAGCGCAAGCAAATAGAGGCAGCGCACTATCAGGGGCTTGCAACAGCTACGGTGACAACCGGCACGATTATCCATCAATTGAGCAACCTTGCTCACGGTCAATCAGCTTCCACATCAGCATTACTTGATGCTCTCGCAGTAGGAAGATTAACAGCTGGCGAGGAAATCCAGAGTCTTATGCGTTCGATGAAACGATCTTCCGAGCAGATGAAAACATTTTTATCTGCCATCACGAACGTCACCAAAACGGATGAGCGCCGACCATCACAGTTGCTGGAAGCTGTCCGACAAGCCGGTAATTTGTTCGAGGCGTCTTTATTGCAGCGAAAGATCGATCTCCAAATCGATGTGGATAAAGACCTGTTGCTGGATGTCCCTTTCAGCGTAGCGA
>Ga0187893_10000890_pt1 | contig 75202 bp, 69 predicted proteins | sample MA1701074metaG_FD_139574 | JGI IMG/M metagenome (GOLD analysis project Ga0187893, IMG submission 139574) | White microbial mat communities from a basaltic lava cave in the Kipuka Kanohina Cave System on the Island of Hawaii, USA - MA170107-4 metaG ...
CGACGGCACACGGTGAACTTTCTGAAGAGATTTGGGTACTTTTGGAGCGAAGGTAAGATTCATCCCTTACCTCAGATTTCCTGACGGCCCCAACCCAGATCTTGGTGGGCCGTCTCTATAGCTGTTTTTTTCAGGCGAGATCGCAGGTGCGGCTTCCTGGTGTCTCCTTTTATCTGATTGCTGGATTTTATCTGGCCCCTCGCTCTCGTTGAGCGTTTGAAGTGTAGCAGGAAACGGGAATCGGGTCTTGAGCGGGGAATTAGAAAATGATTATTAAGTTTTTAGGAGTCTTGTAGCGCAATCTGTCAGCTTGCGCTGCGCCCCGAAAGCAGGAAGATCGGGGACATGGCAAGCTAACAGCTTGCGCCACGATTTCAGAGGGGAAAAAGATGGTGATGCGCAAAAAGAGCGGGCCAGTTTATGAATTCGGGCCGTTTCGCGTCGACGCCCTTCAGCGCCAGATCACGCGCGACGGTCAGGCAGTTCCCATGCAGCCAAAGGTCTTTGACACGCTGCTCGTGCTTATAGAAAACAGCGGGCAGGTGATGGAAAAAGATGAGATGATGCGCGAGCTTTGGCCTGACAGCTTCGTCGAAGAGAGCAGCCTCTCTCAGACCATCTTTCATCTGCGAAAGGCGCTGGGCGAAAGCGGCTTGCAGCATCATTACGTCGAAACCATCCCACGTCGTGGCTATCGCTTCGTCGCAGAGGTGAAAAAGATAGATGCGTCGGAAGAGGACGAGCCGTTCGCACAGCTAAACGGCTCGTATCACAACGGATCGGGCGCAGTTCAGATATTGAGCGATCAGATACCTGCTTCTCCGCAGTCCGCCTCATCCGACACGGCTGCCAGCGCAAGCCGTCGCCAGATGATCGCAGCCCTTCTCTTCATACTAGCCGCCGCTGCTATCGCTGTTGCGATATACGCAATCATTGAGGCGAACAAGCCAGCGCCGCCTTTTCAAAAAATGAAGCTCACGCGACTGACCTCGCAGGGCCGCGTGCTTCGCGCTGTTATCTCGCCCGACGGCAAATATGTCGCTCACGTCATCGTTGACGGCGGCAAACAGAGCCTCTGGGTCAGGCAGGCAGTGACGACTTCCAATGTTGAAATAATCCCTCCAACCGAAGTGGTCTATCGCGGATTGACCTTCTCGCGTGACAGCAATTTCATCTACTACCTCGCCTATGGAAAAAATTACGGCATAGGCTCGATCTATCAGGCGCCGGTGCTTGGCGGCGTGCCGATCAAAGTAATCGAAGACGTAGACAGCCCCATAACCTTTTCGCCCGATGGCCGTCAATTCGCATTCGTGAGGATTTATCCGCGCGCGAGAGAATCTGCGCTGATGGTTGCCGACTCGGATGGCAGCAACGAGCGGTCGCTCATTGTGAAAAAAATGCCGGACGGCCTTTCCGAGGATGGGCCTGCATGGTCGCCCGATGGACGCACTATAGCCTGCTCCGCGCGTCGTATGGATTCAAACGGCGCTCACATAAACATAATCGGAGTCAGCCCTTCGGACGGCTCCGAACGATTGCTGACTTCGCAGCAGTGGAACTACGTCGGCCAGATGGCGTGGCAGGGCGATGGACGGGGGCTTATGGTGATAGGCTGGGAGAAAGAAAGCTGTGTGCTTGCCGATCAACTCTGGCACGTCGCCTATCCCGACGGCGAGGTTCGCCGAATAACCAACGACCTGAACGGTTATAATGGCGTGAGCTTATCGGCGGATTTTAGCGCGCTTGTCACCGTTCAATCTCTCCGCACGTCGAGAATATTCACTGCCGTCGGCGGACAGGAAAGCCAGGCCGCGCCGATCACTTCGGGCGTTGGAGATTATCTCAGCGACCGACTGGGGATAGCGTGGACGCCCGATGGCCGGATCGTTTATTCATCGACGGCGAGCGGCAATCCTGATATCTGGATGATGAACGCCGACGGCACCGATCCGAAACAACTGACTATGGATGCGCGCGGAGATTTTCTCCCGTCGGTCACGCCCGACGGTCGCTATATCGTTTTCGTCTCGGAGCGCGCAGGCCCGACCAACATCTGGCGGATGAACATCGATGGAGCCAATCCCGTGCGATTGACCGAAGGGATGGGCGAGTTCACGCCGAGCCTGTCTCCTGACGGCCAATGGGTGATTTATTATTCCGAGGGCGATCATCCCAGCGTGTGGAAAGTTTCAATCGATGGAGGCGCTCCGGTTTGCATCTACGACGGATATTTCGGGCATCCGAGGATATCGCCCGACGGAAAGATGATCGCCGGACTTCGCCTCGACACAGAAGAGGTGAGATTGAGAATCGTCATCATCGGCGCGGATGACGGACGACTGATCAAATCACTCGGCGAAACGACTATGGTTCATCTGGCATCGCTCAGATGGACTCCCGATGGGAAGGCTCTCACATATATAAAGACGCACGGGGGCGTTTCAAATATCTGGCTGCATCCGCTCGACGGCTCACCCGCGCGACAGTTGACCGAGTTCGGGTCCGACAGACTCTTTCGTTATGCGTGGTCTGCGGACGGAAAACGCCTCGCCTTCGAGCGCGGAGCCGATATCAACGACATCGTTTTGATCAACAACCTCAGATAAGATCAGTGATCCACCAGCGTGCGTATCTGCGCGATGCGCGCTTTGAGCGATTCGATATCCGGAGCGCAGATGGTCACGTGTCCCAGCTTGCGATTGGGCCGCGCCGATTTGCCGTAGAGGTGAAGGTGAGCGTCGAGGGCAAGCACTGATCGAATGTCGGGAATGTGGCCTATGATGTTGACCATCGCCGAAGGCTTTAGTGCCGCCGTCGATCCGAGAGGCCAATCCATTATGGCCCGCAGATGATTTTCAAACTGACTCGTCTCGGCTCCTTCGATAGTCCAGTGTCCTGAGTTATGCACTCGCGGAGCCATCTCATTTGCATAAAGCTCGCCCTCGCGCTCGAAGAACTCTATAGCCATCACGCCGACATAACCGAGCGCATCCATCACGCGCGTGGCATACTCTTCGGCGCGCGATTGCAACGATTGTGTGAGGGCGGGAGCGGGCGCAATCGAAAGTCTCAACATTCCCGCGCGGTGATGATTTTCAACCAGCGGGTAAAATGCCGTCGCGCCTCCTCGACTTCGGACGGCAAGGATGGAAACTTCGCGCTCGAACGCGACGAGGCTTTCGAGTATCAAAGGCACGCCTCCCAAAGACCGCCACGCCGCAGCCATCTCTTCGAGCTTTCTCAACTCGAACTGTCCCTTGCCGTCGTAGCCGAAGCGACGAGTCTTCAACACCGCAGGCAGACCTATTCGCTCGATTGCCTGCTCGAATTCTTCCCACGAATCTACGGCAGCGAAAGGAGGAGTCGGGATTGCGAGACTTTGAAAAAAAGTTTTTTCCACAGCGCGATCCTGACCTTTTTCCAAAGCCACGGGCGGGGGATAAACCGCGAGGCGTTCGCTGAGAAAGCGGGCGGAATCTACAGGCACGTTTTCGAATTCGTAAGTGACAAGATCGAGTCCCGCGGCAAATCTGCGGAGCGCATCGACATCGTTGAAGTCGGCGACCATCAGTTCAGTGAGTTGGCCCGTAGGGGCTTCCGAAGAAAGATCGAGCGTGCGAAATCTCAAGCCGAGAGGATATCCGGCAAGGGCCAGCATTCGACCAAGCTGCCCGCCTCCGAGAAGGCCGATCTTCATGCGCCCTCCGTCGGGTCGGGATGGTCGAGGACACTCTGAGTTTGATTTTCCCGATAACCGCGCAGCGATTCGCGAATTTCCGCGTGACGATTGCCGAGCATAGCGGCGGCGAGCAGGGCGGCGTTTATGGCTCCGGCTCTGCCGATTGCCATCGCGCCTACGGGAATTCCCGCGGGCATCTGAACGATGGAGAGAAGCGAATCGATTCCCTTGAGTGCTTTCGATTCCACAGGGACGCCAAGCACCGGAAGTACGGTTTTCGCTGCCGTCATGCCCGGTAGATGCGCTGCGCCGCCCGCGCCTGCGATGATTATTTCCAATCCGCGCGACTCGGCTGATTCCGCATAAGAGAAGAGAAGATCGGGCGTGCGATGAGCCGACACGACCCTCACTTCATAAGGTATGTTGAGAGCGGCGAGAGTCTGAGCCGCGTGCGACATGGTTTCCCAATCCGATTTCGATCCCATTATCACGCCGACGAGAGGTTGCATATCGATTGCCTCAAGGATTTTTCTGTATAACGGAAAGCCGAATTGTACGATTTACCTGAGCAGTGTGGCAACGTTGAAGCTGTGTGAAGGAGTAGGCATCTAAAACAATGTTAAAATCCCGACGTTCTCATCTGCCTCAAGAGCCTTTATGGCTTCATAGTTGGAGCGCAGCATGGACTCGATCTCTGCCGTGGTGCAGTTGCCTCGACGTATCCATATAACTTTTGGAGGGAAACCCAGCATTACGTTGAGGTCGCTGAAATCCGCGTCTCTGGTTACGACGATGAATTCATTATCCCGCGCATAGTTTCGTATGGTCGTATCGGGAGTCTGATCAAGCCCTATCAAATAAACATGCGTCGAATCGGCGTAGAGATGGCAAGCCGGTTTACCAGGCGTGGAGACAAATTCTGATCGAAAAGTAATTTCACACTGGAACCATCATTTGCTGATGCTCGCGATCCGCAGCATAGCTGAGGCAAGCGAGAATATCTTCTTTAGTCAGATACGGGAAATCATCAAGGATTTCCTGCTCAGTCATACCGGCAGCGAGATAAGACAGCACATCATAGACTGAGATTCGCATACCTCTGATACACGGCTTCCCGCCGCGTTTGCCAGGCTCGATAGTGATTATTTCTCTGTAATTCATACGGGGATGATAGCATAGCCGGTGATCGTTAAACATCCAGACACAGCTATACGGATTTCGATCCCATTATCACGCCGACGAGAGGTTGCATAGCGATTGCCTCAAGGATTTTTCTGTTTCACGGAAAGCCGAATTGTACGATTTACCGAAGCAGTGTGGCAACGTCGGAGCAATACTTGCCTCACCGAAACCGCAGACTATATAAACACTCCATTGACATCGGATCAGGGTTGGGCAGTTAAGTACTGTCTGGCGGCGATGACTTCAGGGATATCCGGATCGGCTGTATTCCAGATTTGGACGAATCGCTGATAGTAGAAGCGAGCTTTCTCGCTCTCGCCTTTTCGCTCGCAAGCCTGAGCCAGATGATAATGCGCTGGCGGATAATTCGGATTGATGTTGAGGATGCGCTGGTATTCCGAGATGGCTTCATCGAGTCGGCCCAACTCCAGATAAGCGTTGGCAAGGCAGTCCTCCACTCCATCGATATTCCAGAGAGGCTGGGGACGGCGCACCGCTTCTTTGAAATATTCAAGGGCTTCGATAGCGCGCCCGCTCCTGATGGTATATAAACCCAAGAAGTAATCGATTCTCTTTTTCAGTAAGAGGTATCTATTATCTGAGAGCCGCTTTTTTAACTTCTCGGCCATCAGCAGATCGCCTTTTGCCAGAGCGACGAGAAAAGCGCCGCCAAGATCATTCTTGCGCCTGACTTCCTGCGCGGCTGCGGCTGCGGCCTCTTTGAGATCGCCTTTTTTCAGATACAACAAAGTCAAACGATTGTAGCCGACTCCCGCATCCCAGTCGGAGGGGGCGAGTTGAAGGAAGCGGCGGTACTGGCCATTGGCCTCCGTGTATCGTCCCAGTATGAAACAGACATCTCCAAGATGCAGACGAGCGAAATGGAAATCCGGATTGAGCGCGAGCGCGCGTTCGAACTCCGCTATCGCCTCCTCGTAACGTCCGGTCTCGATGTAAGTCAGACCAAGGCTGTCGTGCGCATTCGGTTCGACGGGCGCAAGCTGGACATAGCTTCGGTGAGCGGCAATCGCTTCGTCGTAGAGACCCGGAGTCCAGCAGGAAAAACCGAGCGCGTTATATAAGTCCTTCGATTCCGGGTCGAATAGCAATCCCTGTTTGTAGACGGCGGTTGCCTCTTCGATGCGCTCCATTTGGTTCAACAGGTAGCCCAGTCGCAGATAGGCTTCTATTTCCTGCGGGTATCGAGCGATGATAGCGCGCAGCAACTCGATGCCTCTGTCTACATCGCGGCTCGCCAGCGCGTGCCAGGCGTTGATGTAGAGTTTATCCTTCTCTGTGAGGCGGTGCGAAAGTTCGAGCGCCTTTTCCAGATAGGGTATGGCCTTACCATACTCATTTACCCTGATAAGCGCGTAGGTATAACCGATCCGCGCGTAAGCCATAGCGAATTGAGGGTCCAATCGTGTGGCCTTCTCCCAAAGCTTTATGGCCTCGGCAGTGTGATATGCCTGCGCTTTTTCGAGGGCGAGCGAATAGTAACGATAGGCATCCAGATTATTAGTCATCCCGGTGGTGAGGGTTGTTGTATCCTCCTGCTTGTCTGACACCCCGATATGAGAGGCCAGCTTTAAGGAGAGGAGATCGACTTGAGCGAGAATATCGCCGGGTTTATCCGCGTCTGAACTTTCCGACGCGAATAGCTGACCCGTCTGAACCGTGTAGAGATGCATGTTGATGCGAACCTTCTCTCCGAGTCTGGCAAAGCTGCCCAGCACTATCACCTCTGCGCGACTCCTTCGCCCGATCTCTACAGCGTCATCGAGTCTGATTATGTCTGCGTATCTGTGACCGATTCTCTCAAGGAGCAAATGAAGTTGCTGGCGACCCAGCACGGTCAGCCTCTTCGAGCGCGACAGATTTGTGATAAGCATATCGGCCAGTCCTTCGCGAAGCCAGTCGAGGTCGGGGTTTGCAGACTGGTTCTCGAAATACATCACTGCGACCGAACGCTTCCCCGGCAGTTGCGGCAGCGTGACCCCGGCCAATGATTGATCGCGCGACTGCGGTCTCAGGAAAGTAAATAACGCAACTACGCCGACAATGAGCGCGATCACTGCAGATGCCGGGATAACGAGGCGACGAGGCGATGAGAAATATTTATTCCCGTCTCCGCGTCTCTGCGTCTCCGCCTCGTCGCGTGCCTCGGCGGTGACCTCCTCGTATTCCACTTCTACCGAGGTGCTTTCCTCTATATATATGGCACTGATTTCATCGAGGCAAACTTCTTCGACTGAAGCGACGAAGCGGTAGCCAGCTTTCGGAAAAGTCTTTATGAATGTGGGGTGGCGGGGATCATCGCCGAGGCTGCGGCGAAGTTCCTTTATTGATTGAACCAGCGCGTCATCAGTAATGGCTGCGCCTTCCCAGATGGTTTCGATCATCTCGTCTTTGGTGACTACCCGGTGGCGCTGCTCGATCAGATAAACGAGTACGTGCAAAAGTTTTTGCCGGATATATACCTGCTCACCATTGATGCTCAGGCAGCCCTGAGAGAGATCAAGCTCTACGCCTTCAAAGCGATAAACCTGTTTGTCCGATAGTCGCATGATGGAACGAAATGATTTCAGGAAAAAATCATCTTTTCTTCGTTACTTCGCCGAGCGCCTGTGAGATATAAGGGCCGTTTTAGCAGTCGTATCTGAGGATGTCGGCGTTCAGAAGCAACGGCTGGATTATATCATCATTGGGCAAGAGCGAAAGCATGGTGAGACGAATCGCGAAATTTAAAATCACTCGTCGCCGGACGATCGAACTGCGGGGCATTCGGCTGCGCGCCAGATGTCCGGTCTGTGAGAGCGAAGTCGAGACGCTTACAACCGCGCAGGCTGCCGGAGCTTTGGAAGTCGACCGACTGACGCTTGATCGCCTTATCGCGGATGGCTGCATTCACGGGATTCAAACCGTGATTGGCAACTTCCGTGTCTGCAAGAACTCACTGTTTGCAAAATGAAGGAGGAAATTATGAAATCTCTAAGGATACTTGCCTCTCTTATGCTGGCCTCGGTGTTAGCCTTTTCAGCCGCCCCGGCTCCTGCTTTGATTTCGACGGATTCTCAACACGAACCCAAGAAAGAAAAAAGCAAGGACGACTCGAAGAAAGAGAAAGACTCCAAAAAGGATAAGTACGATAAGGCTGTGGATGATCTAGACAAGGCGCTTGAATCAGATAAGAAAAAATCCAAGGAAGACAAGAGCGACTCAAAGAAAGAGAAGGACTCCAAGTCGGACAAAGATGATTCGAAGAAAGAGGATTATAAGCCTTCCGGCGATGAGGATTATGAAGGGACATACAGAGGCGAATCCGGGTTCCAGAGTACAGGCAGTGGGAGAAGCTCCGGCTATGAGATAGCGCTGAAACTTGAAAAGGCGAAAAAAGGCCCTCTTTACACAGTGGGAGGAGCCATAAGATATACTCCTTCCTCGGAAGACTCTTCTGACCCGGAGCTATATAGCGTTCAGGGGAGCTTTTCTCCGAGAACCGGCAAGCTGAGAGCCACCTTCAAACCTAAAAGTGAAAACGCCAAGGGCAAGGGAGAGGTGGATGGAGAGTATAAGGATGGCTCATTCACAGTTACTCTCGGCGGAATCGTCCGCTTCAAAGAAGTAACGAAACAATAAGAGCAAAAGGCTTGAAATCTGTATAAAAGAAAAATGTGATATGTTTTGTCTTTCTGACATCAGCGCATTTAATGCGGTAACGGCTGCCCGATAATCGAAGAGGAGAAAAATCATGAACAAGTTCAAAGTTTTATATGCATCGGCAAAGCGTTTTGTCAGCACCGCGATTCTGATTTCGCTCATCGCGTCCTCAGGGTATTTCGCAACGGCTCGATCTCAAAGCGGCGGTTGGAGGCTGAAAGAGATCAAGGTTTTTACCAAATTGAGCGACTATTCGGCTGTCACTACCGAAACCTATGACAAGTTCGGCGGAAACGTCGAGATCAATGTTGACGGCAGAGCCTTGGGCGCGTGTCCGGGCGGCTCGGAAAAAATAGGTTTCAGGTGGAGCTTTGTGGGCGATATGTCGAGAATCGCCAACGGCGGTTCGTTCACTGTGAATCTCGCGGGCGGCGCTTCGGAAGCGGGCGCTTGCGCCGGGAAACGACCCTTCTCCGCCCTGTCGTCAATGGCTGCCCGTGGCAGTAAAGGGGGTAAATGCCCACTCTCGGATGAGGAAACCAGGTTCGTCGACGGCGAGCGATTTTTTAACACGGAGGATAGGAAATACTATGTGTACGCCTCTGAATCTCAGACCACTTCGTCGACGAGCATTGCAGTATCCGATTATCGCATCGCGCCTCAAAATCCTCTGGCATATTTCGAGATTCAACTCGGAACCCGCGCCGGAGACCTTATTCGCTACGTCTATATTTATCAAATTGACGGCGGTAATAGCGGCGGGAGCATAGGTTGGGGAGAGACGAATTACAATGCGGGTCTCAACGGCAAAAATCTCACTTTCTACCGCGGAACAACTCCCGAACAATGCAAGGCTGACTGCGACAGAAATCCGAATTGCAAAGGATTTACGCTCATCAGACCCGGAGCATATAACGCTAACGATCCGGCGATGTGCTACCTGATGTCCGAAGCCACAAGTTTCGCCCCTTCACCCTGCTGCATCTCTGCCATAAAAAAACGGTAGCAGCAACAGGTGTCTGACCATGACATCGGCCGGAGCCGCGCGGTCGAGCGCGATTGCGCTCATTCACCTCTATCTCGAAAGATGAAGTAAAGCACAACACCAACAATCATCGCCGCCGCGCCCGCTATGGCCTGAGTCAGGTTGATCCCCGTGAGCAGCCAGACCGATATCGCAGCCGCAAGCAGCGGAACAGTCGCTCCGCCCGGAACCCGGAATCCGCGCGGGGCATCTGCGCGACGGCGCAACACAGGCACAGCCAGACACGTCGTTGCGCTGAACAACAGACGAGCCATTGCGCTCATCGCTACCAGCTTCGCGAAATCACCGAAGAGGGCCATCAGCCAGACGATGAGCGCGAATACTACGACCGCCACATGAGGAGTGCGATAACGCGAATGCACGCGGGCAAGCAGGGCAGGAAGTTGTCGACCCTGAGCCAGCGCGTAGAGAATGCGAGGGCCAACCAGAGCAAGCGCGCTGTTGCTGCCAGCGGTCGAAAGTATCGCGCCCGCTGTGATTATGGCTGCGCCCGTTGCGCCTAGAAACGTCCGTCCGGCTGAGGCCAGCGGAGTCTGATCTTTAGCAAGTTCGGGAAGCGTGCCGAGCGCGACGACCTGAATCAAAATGTAGAGTACGGTCGTCACCGTGATCGAGACGAGAAGAGCGATGGGCAGATTGCGCCGGGGGGTCTTCACTTCTTCAGTCGGGATCGAAGCGTTTTCAAATCCGCCGAATGCGAATATCAAAGCGAGGCTGGCCTGCCGCACGCCTCCCATATCGGGCAGCGTGAAAAACTCGTAGCGGCTGCTATCTACGAAGAACAACCCAACGGAGACGAACAACAGGAGTGGGAGAAGCTTCGCAACCGTGAACAGATTCACCGCCCACGTCCCATATCGAACACCGATCAGATTGAGCCACGCCAGCACGGCGATAAGTAGCGTGATAGCAATGGCCCGCCCCGCTCCGCTGCCGAGTGGCGGCCAGAAATATCCGAGATACAGAGTGAAAGCGTCGCTGATGGCGGCTCCGGCTGCGAGTCGCGATAGTAAAAACATCCAGCCGACTTCGAATCCGAGGAAGCGACCGAACGCCTCGCGCGCATAAAGGTAAGGCCCGCCCGTCCGCTCGAACAGGCTCCCCGCTTCGGCGAAGCACAACACGATGAGCGTGATTGCCAGAGCCGCGATGATGTAAGCCACGGGGCTTGCCGCTCCGACGAGCGCGGCGACCGTTGCCGGAAGCACGAAAATACCTGACCCGATGACGCCGTTTACAGAGATCGCCGTCAGCCCGAATAATCCGACGGCCCGCACAAGTTCGGGAGCCGTCGACTGAGCGGCGATTGATTCAGGTTTATTCACTGACTCCGTCGGGATGCTAAACGTTATTGAGAATCGAGAGCGCGGTGAGGCTGAAAATCCGCTGCTTCTCGCGCTCCGGTATGCTCAGGTTTTCGATTGAAGAAACTGATCGCTCGATGGAGCCGAGCATGTGCGGATAATCGCTTCCCATCACCATTCGATCCGCTCCCACCAGATCGCGCGCCATCCTGAGATTGTAAGGACTGAAAGTTACAGTGTCGTAGTACAACTCTTTGAGGTACGCGCTTGGCAGTTGATCGATCTTCACGCGGCATTCGGCGAAGTCGCGGTATCCGTTATCGAGTCGCTCCATCAGGTAAGGTATCGCGCCTCCGAGATGGCCTATGATCCAGCGAATGTCGGGGAAATCGCGAAACATTCCATCGAAGCACATGCGCGCGACTGCAAGCGTCGTGTCAAAGGGAAATGCGACGAGCGGCCCAAGCACATATTCGCTGAAAGCCTCGGTGTTTGCCGGAAGCATCGGATGCAGAAATATGCAGAGCCTCATTCGATTGGCTTCTTCGAAAAAAGGTCGATAGTCGCGTGAGGTCAAAGGCCGTCCTCTGATGTTGCTCAACAAAATGACGCCGTTCATCCTGAGTTCATCGATTGTGCGATGAAGTTCGGCAATCGCCTCACCGGGTGCGTCCATGGGAATCGAAGCGAAACCTTTGAAGCGATCCGGGTGGCGCGCTATCAATTCGGCATAAGCGTCGTTTACCGCGCGGGCCACTTCAGGCTGTCGCGTCTCATCGGCGAAAAAAATGTTAGGAGTCGAAAGCGATAGCACTTCCACATCTATCCCTACGCGATCCATGTCTTCCAATCGTTTGACGGGATCGGTCATCGGCGGGGTGATGCCGAAGAATCGGGCGTTGCGATGCTTGATGATAGTTCGCCCCGTAGGGTCTTTGTCGAACGAAAATTCAGACGGGGTGTCTCGAATCATCTGAAAATAAGATTCGGGATAGTAGTGGGTGTGCAGATCGAGCTTCATCATTTTCTCTCCTGCGCGCAAGCGTAATCGCTTCTCTCGACACTCAAGCTAAGGTCTTGTCGAATCGCAGGGCGAACATTGCGCAATGCCCGCCCTGCGATTCGATAGCGCGTCACTGGCGCGTCACCTGTACGACTGCGCCTCCGGGTTTGGCAGCGCTGTTGATGAAGGCCGATACATCTTTGTGAAGCTGCTCGCGCGATTTCTTTTCGATGTACATCATGTGTCCGGCTTCGTAATAGGTGAAGCTGATGTTCTTGCGGATCGGCGGTTCGAGATTCATGTGCGCGACCGTATGTTCGATGCCATTGAAGGGTGTGGCAACGTCGTAATATCCGTTTACGACCAGCACCTTCAAATGGCCCTGCTGAGTCATCGCCGAACGCAGCGCCTCGGCTGCCTGACCGGGCTGTCCCTGCTCCCACGGCTGAACGCGCGCGCTCAGGGTGTAATACATATCCGTGTTCCACTTCAAATCGCGGCGCACATAATCCTGAAACATCGCGATGTACGCGCCGTTGTAGGATGCGAGGCTTGAGTCATATTCGTAACGCTCTCCGGCGGCATCCGCGTCCATCCCCAGGAAGCGCGAATCTATTCGCCCGATAGTGCGGCGTTTGTCGCGCATCAATTCCTTGAACCATCGCTGCGGACTGATGCGAAGATTTGTCTGCTCGATGTACTCAGGCGAAAGCGCGGTCAGGCGGGCAAGACTGCGGACGATTTTCTGACGTTCAGCCTGAGGGAGTTGATCGCCCTTTTCGAGCGCCGCCGCGTATTCGCCGTGCGCGAACTGGCGAGCCTGTTCTGCTATCTCGGCGATGCTGAGTTTTTGCAGATCGGGCGCAAGCAATCGGTGATACCACGCCGAAACGACGAAGGTGGGAAGAAAAAATATCGTGCGATCATCCGCGCCCCAGTTGCCGAAACCCACGGCGGAGACAAGCACGATGCCGCTCAGATAAATTTGATGGCGCTGCTGCAATACGAGCGAGAGTTGCGCGGATCGAGTTGTGCCGTAGCTTTCACCGATCAGAAACTTCGGCGAAGTCCATCTTTCGTTGCGGGTGAGGTACTGATAGATGAAATCGGCGAAGTAGGTTGCGTCCTGCACGAGACCGTAAAACTGCGCCGTATTTTCGCCCGCCACTGGGCGGCTGTAACCCGTAGAGATTGCATCGACGAATATAAGATCAGTGGTATCGATAAATGAATCGCCGTTCTCCGTGATCGAGTAAGGAGCGGGCATCCCCTGCCCGTCGTCGGTCAGCACTACTCGCCTGGGGCCAAGCCCCATGTGAGTGTAGGAAGAAGCGGAGCCGGGGCCGCCGTTGTAGACGAACGACAACGGGCGTTTGGAAGCCTCTGCCCCGTCCTTAGTGTAAGCGACGAAGAAGAACGTCGCTTTGGGAGAGCCGTCATCGGCCTTGATTACATAAGTGGCGGCGGTCGCCGTGTAATCGATCTGCTGTCCGCCGATGCGCGCGGAGTGACGTGTGACGGAAGATTTTTCTTCGGGCGGAGGCACGCGGCGCGGCTGTCCTTCGGGCTGTTGCGGTTGTTGAGGCTGCTCGCCGCCGCGCCCGCCGCGCTGCGGATTCGCCTGTGCCAGCGCGAGGCATGCGATCAGCAAAAGGGTGACTGCTCCTCCAAGTGTGCGACTGATTCTCATGGTCTCTCCTTATTTCCTGTAGCGTCATTGCAAGCCGACGGAGCTTGCAAAAAATTCCACTGGATCGTTTTCCTGCCGCGCGTTCGGCTGCGGCGGGATGATGGAAGTTTCGAGCGCAACTCTTTCTATCAGTCAGGGCTTTTCATATAGTGACGACGGCTCGATGGAGCGAGATATTATCACAATGCGTTTCAGGATTGAACAAAGAGATGCAGTTGTTGCAGGGCCGCGAGGCTGCCGGACTCCCTGATAGAATCGTCCGCCGTGGGAGTAACTTTCCTCTTGACTCTGGAGTTAGCTCAAGGGTGTACACTCTTTCATGATGCAAGCGAGGCTTCGTATAGGTGAAGTAGCCAGCCGTGCCGGTGTCAGCGTTGATACGGTTCGCTATTACGAAAGGCTAAAACTGCTGCCGCGCGCTCCACGCTCTGAAGGCGGCTTTCGTCTCTTCACGACGGAAGCCGTCGAGCGAGTGCAATTCATCAAGCAGGCGCAGGATACAGGTCTTTCGCTCGATGAAATCAAAGAACTGCTGATGAGCGGCGGGGGCGCGAAGGAATGTGAACGTATGCGCGACCTTCTTCGTGCCAAGCTTACCGAGGTCGATGAGCGCGTGAAAGCATTGCGCAAGTTCCGCCGCGCGCTCTCCCTATACCTTGAAGCGTGTGAAGACGAACTGAACAAGCGCGAAGCAGCGGCAAAATGCCCGGTCATGGTTGAAATTTCACAAAAGGAGAAAAAGCGATGAAATCGTTGCGGTCGACACTGAGCAGGTATTTGTTATCTGCTCTCGTGGTGAGCCTCTGTAATGTAGGGCCATCAATGACGGCTACAGGTCAACGCGGCACAGTCACGAGGGGCGGTCGCAATGCTGGCGTAACCGAGTTGCGCAACCTCGATCAGTTGAGAGAAGCATTCCAGCGCGACAGCGGCAAGGTGCGATTGATAGCTCTTCTTTCTCCTACCTGACCCATGTGCCGTCGGGGGTTCTTCGACATGGAAAAAATACTCAAGGAAAATCCTGATGATCGCTTGAGGGCTTACATCGTCTGGCTGCCGATTTTCGGAGGCGACTTTCAGGGAGAATCTCGAAAGCTCTCCCGAAGGTTCCCCGACAAACGGGTAGCCTATTTTACTGACCCTGATTCCCTGACCGGCAATGCATGGGAGCGCGTTCTCAATACTGGCAGAGAGATGGCCTGGGATGTCTACTTCCTTTATGGAGCCGCCGCGAAATGGGAGGGCGACCCGCCGTTGCCTGATTTCTGGATGCATCAGCTAGGAGGGGTCACGAAGGCTCCGCGTTTGGACACAGCGGAATTCACAACGCAACTGAAAAAGATGTTGAGCGAAACTCCAAAGCAGGATGCAAAGCAAAATATAAAAGGCAGAGCTAACATGAAGATAGAGTTTCTTTACTTCAAGAGTTGCCCATCTCATAAACAGGCGATTTCCAATCTGAAAGCAGCTTTGAGGGAAAGCGGAATCCGGGCAAGCCTGACGCTGATTGCTGTTGAATCGCCTGAGAAAGCCGCGCAGGTCGGCTTTCAAGGATCGCCTTCGATTCGGATCAACGGCAAAGACATTGAGGGAAAAAATGACGGCATCTCTTATAGCTGCCGCATCTACCCGATAGGCGGAAAGATGACCGGCGTGCCGACGAAAGAGTATATCAGGGAAAAGCTCAGGCAGTTTCAGCCTGTTGTGACTGCCCGCTGAGAATTGCCAGAGCAATTCTGAAGCAAGAATCAACCCGGCTCCGTTTTCAATTGCTGAAACCGGCGCAACTCTTCATGGACTTCCACTACGCGCTTGCGCGTCTCTTCGAGAGTTCCTGTTGTGTCTATCTCATAATCGGCATACTTGCGCTTTTCACTCGATGACATCTGCGCGCCGATGCGAAGCTCGGCTGCTTCGCGCGAGAGATTATTGCGGCGCATAAGTCTCTCAAGCTGTGACTGAGCATCGCAGAAAACGACGATGAGTTTGTCGAATCGTTTGTATCCGCCTGATTCGATCATCAATGCAGCGTCGATTATCGCTATCCCTTCGGGCGTTCGCTGTTCGACTTCTCCCAGCAGAAAATTTTGTTCTTCGATGACTCGCGGGTGGACGATTTCATTGAGCCGCTTTCTTCTCTCTGCGTCTGCGAATACGACCGCGCCGAGTTTCGCGCGATCAATCATTTTGTCCGCCGCGAGTATTTCTTCTCCGAATTCATCGACCACATCGCTGTAAGCCGCGCGCCCCGGCTCCATAACCGCGTGCGCTATTTTGTCGGCGTCGAACACGGCGCAGCCCAACTCACGGAAGACCGCAAGCACGGAACTTTTGCCGACCGCTATGCTTCCTGTGAGTCCGACTTTGAGCATAATTCATTCCCATACTTCGGGAGGATTCTGAATGGTCATCACTTTGCCGAGCGCGGTCTCGCCGCCGAACGACTTTACTATCAGATCATCGAGATCGTCGGCGACTCGCGCAATCGCAGCCACCGATCCGTAAAGCTCATCTCTGCCCATCGTGTCGGCTAAGATAGTATTGGTCAGTATCACTGTGCCTTTGCCCTGTTCGTCTATCGTCAGCCCGAATGCGCCGAGCGTGAGACGCAGGTTGTATGTGAGCAGAAAGCGCATCAACTCTTCAGTCACAGCGATGTCGATTACGACGTAGGAAAAAATTTCGACGCCTGATTTCTTCTCGCCTATCGCAAAGGGGCGCAGATAAACGAAAGTAGAACCTTCCTGAAGTATGAAAGCCTCGTCCATAGTTTTGACGTTCACTTCTCCAAAGAGCGTGTGAAGATAGCTGCGTGTGGTTTCGTATGCCTGTTTATGAGCCTCAGTCTTGAATTCCATCGCGCGCTATTGTAGAGCAAACCGCCGCGCGACTCTAGCTCAAAGCACAACCTTTTCATTAACACCGCGATTGATCGCGGTGAAAAGCGAAAGAACCTAAGCACAAACTGTTTTAACAGTTTTTCCGTTTGCGCGCTGAGCGATAAAGCTGCTCGGTCAGGAGATCATCAGTGAGTCGGATATTCGAGAAGTGGCTTGAGGCGCATCAATCTGGAAACTGTTAAAACAGTTCCCTGCGCCTCAATCGCAGTTTTCACCGCGATTAATCGCGGTGTTAATGAGAGCAACTCTCATTCGCCCATTTGAATACTTCTATACTGCTAGGAGACTAAACCGCAATAAAATGATCATGGAGTACTCCGCCAAAAACAAAGTCGCAATATGAAGGCGTTACCCACACGAAATAATGAGGTGTGCCATTATGTTCAAGGTCTACGCAGATAGCATCATACGTTTTATCTGTTTTGAAGTTTCTATACTCTTCGACACATTTCAATCTCAAACGCAACTCTATTGGATAATTATCAATGTTGCGTTCTAATAATGTCCCTTTATCTAAATTCATAGTTATTGCCCTTTCTTATCCTTGATTTAGTTTCTCAAATCTCCTCAATTTGAAGAACCTCCGTAGCTTAGCAAAGATAAATCAATCCTGGCCTCCATCGCCGCTCTCATCTCGCGCAGGCGAACGATGCCGGGTGAAGGGTTGCGCTCCTGTTCTTCTCTCATCGCCCGTCCCCACTCCAGCCATTCGGCGAGATAAGCAGACACCGATTCCGTGTTGTGAAGGTAGTAAAGAATGGTTGCGTAAACCTGCTCAAGCGTGACCGTGCGAAAACGCTCGGCTATTTCTTCGGCGCTCCGCCCGCGATGTATGTGTTCGTAAAGAATGCTTTCAATGCCGATGCGCGTTCCCTTGATGCGTATGTCATCGGGACGTTGAAAGTCGAAATAGTCTTCAATCTGCATAGCCGAAATGTAGACGCTCGCTTTTATGCTGTCAATCGCTGACGGATTCCTGAATATTTCACAAGGCCAGCGTCAAAGCGCGGTGACTTTCACCTGTCCGCATTCGACCGAAATCGACACTTCGGTTCGCGCGCCTTGCGGAGTGTGATGGATGCGAAGATGAGTGAAAGGTATGACGATGGTTTCCTGCCACAGTCGTTCGAGATGAGCCAGACTCTTGCGCTCCGTAGCCAGCCGTTCGGCAAAAAAAACTGCAAGGTCGGGCGCAAGCCTTACGCGAACAGGCTGCGCCGATTCGAGACGCGATTTCAATGATTCCAGTCTTTCGGCGAGAATTTTTTCCGTAGCCTCGCGATCCAACACCTGAAACTCGACCGCTTCATCTATCGCCGCGACGAGCGAGTCCGAAAGCCCCCAGCCGGTTCTCGATTCGCGGCTCAACTTGCCGACGGTCGAGCGGCGATCTTCTTCATCTTCCGAGCGCGCGGTGAATCCCATCTGCGCGGGCTTGTGGCTCTCTCCCCATCGCGAAAGCGACATCACTACGGTCGTATTCGAAAGCGAAAGCCTTCGCCCTTCGGCGTCGGTGAATTTCCCGCGCTCGAACGCCTCTCCCAGGAATTGTTGAAGCACCTGATTGGCAAGATCGATGTTGCGAAAATACAGCACCGCATGTGGGTTGTCTTCGACGGCCTTCGACAGCAATCCGCTGCGGTCGCCATAGCCGACATATCCCGGTTCCGCGCCTATCATCCGCGACATAGACCACTGCTCAGTGAACTGGCTCATGTCGAAATCGATCATCTTCTGCTCGGAGCCATAGAGAAACTTCGCAAGCTCGGTTGCCATCTCGTGCTTGCCCACTCCTTCGGGGCCGAGAAACAAAAACACGCCGTCGGGCTGTTCCGGCCTTAGCTCAAGTCCGAGTTTGGCTATGCGAACCACGCGGGCGACATCGCGGGCGGCTCGCGCCTGACCCGGCACGGCGGAGTTGAGAACTTCTTCCAGTCGTTCGAGTCGTTGGGCCGGGTCTTCATCCATGATTTCAAGCGGCAGCCCTGTGGTTTCCGACAGCGTTTCGGTGATGCATTCGCGGGTCAAACGATCAAGCCCCGCTATCGTGGCTTTCGCAGCCGCTTTGTCCATCAGATCGAATGCCTTGTCGGGAAAGCAGCGCGAATGCAGATAGCGGTCAGTCAACTCGACGATCATCGTTATCACATCGTCATCGATTTTCACCGAGTGATATGACTCGAATGCTGTGCGAGCTTCCGAAAGAATTCGCCGCGTTTCTTCCAGAGAAGGCTCTTCGATTGTGATGGTGCTAAATCTTCGCGCGAGGGCTTCATCGCGGGCGATGTATTTGTAATATTCGGCGAGAGTGGTCGCGCCTATGCAGGTTATCTCGCCGCGAGAGAGAGATGATTTCAACAGGTTGGCCACATCACCCACGCCGCTCGATCCTCCCGCGCCCAGAAGAGTGTGAATCTCGTCGAAGAACAAAATCACATCGCCTGCACGCCGCACTTCTTCGAGCAGAGTTTTCAGTCTCTCTTCTATCTCGCCCGCGAATTTCGCGTCCGCAAGCAATCGCAATCGAGACACTTCCAGAATCCTTTTGCCGCGCAAACGATTGGGAACTTCGCCCCGGCGGAGTCGGACAGCTATGGCTGAAACGAGCGCGGTTTTTCCCACGCCCGGTTTGCCTATGAGCAGAGGATTGTTTTTCAGCTTGCGGCAAAGCGTTTCCAGAATGGCTGTGATTTCGCGCTCGCGCCCTACGAACGGATGAGCGGCGGCGGATACAGCCTCTTCAGCCATATCGGTGCAGAACTCGCTGAGCGCGCCTGCAAGCGGTCGCGTCGCGCGAGATTGCGCGACGGTTTGAAAATCAGTTTGTTGATGAATCGCTGAGAGCATCTCCGCGATTTTTTCAATGCCGAGAGATTCTTTGACCAGAGATTGTTCGACGGCTGCGCCAATCACGTGCTGAAGGGTCGCAAGCGAGCATCCTTCCTCGTGAGCCAGTCGAACGGATTGGGCGAGCATCGATTGAGTTTCTTTCGTGACCGTGATCGATTGCGCAGGCAGAGGGAAGCGAGAGGCGAGCGCCTGACGCGCCGCCTCGAAAAGATGTTTATGTTCATCCGTCTGCGCGGAAACGATTTCGAGCGCGGCGACGAGCATGTGCAAAGGCGAAAGAGCGCCCCCGTTTAGGCGAGCAAGCTGACGAGCGCGGTCGAATGCGGCAAGCGCATCGGGGCTTAAACATTTGAGAAGTTCTTCTTTACTCATCACGTCAGGCATCCGAGTGAAAGCCTATATCGCTCGTTGTCGAGGGTCAACCGCGAGTCATTGAATCGTTTCGGACGAAGCTATCGACTGCGGAGCGTTCATATTGGTCACGGTGAGCGACTGTTCAGAAAAGACGTTCGAGTTGATGAGCGTTTGCAGCACATAATTTCCCGCCGCGGGAAAGGTGATGTTGGCGAATATGGTCACGTTGTCGGCAAAGCCGTTTGCGGGAATCTCGAACGGAGATGGAGGCGAGACGGCGATGGGCTGATGCCGGTCGGGAGTCAGCAATCGGACTTCGGAAAGGTACTGCCCTTCGCCCGACCAGTGATTCAAAACGACTATCTTCAACACGGTCACGGGCAGTTGCGGAACCTGAATAGAATAAAACACTCCCATAAGACTGAGCTTGTGATCGATTTCAAGACGGATGTCTTCGCAAAGCATCGTGTAGTGAAGCCGCAGATTCGATGTCATATCGTCAGTCAATATCTCACACCGCCCAGCGGCATTCAAGATAGCGTTGGCCTAAACGGGGATGAATGAATATAATCCACTCGATCAAAATCATAACCGGAGGAATAGATAATGGTTCGTAAAATACAGGCGCTTTTAACCGTGATGGCTCTTTGCGTGTTTGCGACAGCCGCTCAGAAGTCCGAGCATTTCGGCGAGGCGTTTACTGACGCCAAATCGGTTTCACTCAAAGACGTGCTCGCGGATGTCGGAAAATTTTCAGGCAAGACGATAAAAGTCGAAGGCGAGATAACCGAGGTTTGTCAGGCGAAGGGATGCTGGCTGGTTGTCACGGACGGCAAGCAGGAGATGAGAGTTAAATTCAAAGACTATGGATTCTTCGTGCCTAAAGACGCTTCGGGCCGAAAAGTCATACTCGAAGGCATCGTGGAAAAGAAGACCATCAGCGAAGATCACGCGAAACACATCGCTCACGAATCGGGCGGAAAACAAGACCCTGAGAAGATCAAAGGGCCACAGGAAATAATTCAAATGACCGCTGCGGGCGTCGAGATATTGAATCCTTAAACCCAGAAGAGTCTTTGATGTAGTGCAATCTGTCAGATTGCGCACGCCCCGAAAGTATGAAAATCAGGGAGCCCGCAAGCTAACAGCTTGCGCCACTTTTTCGGAGGAGGAAATAGTGACCAAAGCTGTTTTGCTCTACCTTTCTACGAGCGAGGGGCTGAAGAACTTTCTCTCTAGATTCAAATCTTTCAACCGTGTCACGCGCCGATTCGTCGCGGGCGAAGACCTCCTCGCAGCAGTCGAAGCCATTCGCCTGCTCAATGAGAAAAACGCAAGCGCGTCGTTCGATCATCTCGGCGAAGCGATCTCTTCGGAAAAAGAAACCAGAGACGAAGTGCGCGAGTATATCCGCGTACTCGATTCGATTGAAGAAAACGCGCTCGATTCAAACGTCTCGGTCAAGCTCACTCAACTCGGACTCGATATCGACCCGAAACTTTGCTTCGAGAACGCCCGCGCTATAGTCGAATCCGCCGCCCGTCGCCGAAACTTCGTTCGAATCGATATGGAAGATTCGACCCGCACCGATTCGACTCTTGAAATCTTCAGAAGATTGCGCGGCGAGTTTGAAAACGTCGGCATCGTCATTCAATCCTATCTCTATCGCAGCGAGAAGGACATCGAAGAACTGCTCCACGAAGGCGTGAGGATGAGATTGTGCAAAGGCGCTTACAAGGAACCCTCTTCGGTCGCCTTTCCGAAAAAGAAAGATGTCGATGCGAACTACATCAAGTTGATGGAGGCCTTGCTTCGGTCAGGCATCTATCACGGCATAGCGACTCACGATGAAAACATGATCGCGGCGACTCTTAGGTTCGCTTCCTCGCGCGGGATAGCCGCCGACAGGTTCGAGTTTCAGATGCTCTATGGCATCAGGCGCGACCTTCAGGAACGACTCATCCGTGAAGGATGGCGGGTGCGCGTTTATGTGCCTTACGGTCGTTCGTGGTATCCGTATTTCATGCGGCGACTGGCCGAGCGTCCGGCCAATGTGTGGTTCGTGATGAAGAACCTGATGAAGGGCTGAAAGAAAAAGCCGCTTCTGGTGAGGCGGCTTTTTCGGGCTGGAGCGTCAGAGAAAAAATTTCAGGCCGCGGCTTTCACTTCGTTTACGGGACGGTCTGAAGCGGGATTATTATTGGCAGCGCGTTTCTGCACGGCTGCGCCTTTTGCCGCTGTCTGCTTGAGAATTTCGACGGCCTTCTTCAACTGAACATCTTCGACCGGATGATCCGGCTTGGGCGGAGCGACCTGCTGCTGAGGCTCAGGCTCCGCGCCTTCTTCTTCGTCATCGCCCGCAGGCAGCGACAATTCTTCCTCAGCGGGGCGGTCGACTTTGACAGTCGGGGTGACGCTCTCTTCCATAAACGGCTTGCCCGTGGCGGGCGCATACTTGGCCGTCGTCAGCAGCAACGCTCCTCCGTCCGTCAGCGGGAAGAGTTGCTGTTCGCTTCCGACTCCGAACGAGCGTTCGCCTATGACTTCGCCGCGCTTCTGATCCTTGACGGCAGCGGCTACGATCTCAGCCGCGCCCGCAGTGCTGCGGTCGATGATGACGGCCAGCGGCCCGTTGAAAACTACTTTGGCCGGATCAGCTTTGTAGGTTTGAGTCTCTTTGCCCTCTTTGCCTATCGCGCGGGCAAGCAGGCCGGAGCCGATGAAAAAATTTGCGACCGCGACACCTTCAGTGATGCTTCCGTTGGCCGATCCGCGCAGGTCGAGGACTATTTTCTGCGCGCCTTTCGATAGGAGATCGGCGAGTTGAGTTTTTATCTCAGCGGATTTGTTTGGAGCGAGCGTAGTTGCCTTTATGTAGCCGATGCCGGTTTCTTCCATGCGCGACTCAATGGCGGGTTGGACGATCTTTGCGCGAGCGAGCGTTATCTTGCGCGACTGGCCGCGATGAAGTATTCGAACCTCGACTGAAGTTCCAACCTGTCCGCCGAGAAGTTGTTCGGTGTCATAAAGGCTGAGATCGCGCGAAGGAACCTTGCCGACATATTCGATCACATCGCCATCGCGTATGCCCGCCTGATCAGCCGGAGAGCCTTTCAGCACCGAGATGACATAAGAGTAGCCGCTCAACTTCGACAGTATCATCCCCGTTTCGCCGCGAACCGATTTCGGGTCGTACTGCTTGACCTGCTCCGTCGTCAGATAGGCGCAATAAGGATCAAGCCCGTCGGCAAGCCCGCGAAGGCTTCCTATGCGCACCTTCTCAAGATCAGGCTGATCGACGTAGTCGCGGATGATGTGGCTGAGTACTTCGTTGAAAGTGTTGTACTGTCCGTACTGACCGCTTCGCGCCACTGCCTGTCCCGAATGTGACATGAAACTGCCGATGATGGCGTAGAAGGCAATGATCGAAGAAAAGACTACGATGGCGATCTTGGTTTTGAAATGCATTCCTTGCTCCTTGAAGCCTACTTGTCGCGCAATTGATATTAACGCGGCGCGGCGGGAGGGCGCAAGAATAAGGCGGATTTTTTCACACCGCTTCCGTTATCGTATCGCCGTTCACGGCTGATTCTATGGCGCGGAAGAGTTCTTCAGCGCGCACAGGCTTAGACACATAATCGTCCATACCGGCTTCGAGGCATCGCTCGCGGTCGCCCTTCATCGCGTAAGCCGTCATCGCTATTATCGGAATGCGTCTGGAAGTCCCGTCTTCGCGGGAGCGAATCTCTGCACTGGCTTCAAAGCCGCTCATCTCCGGCATCTGCACATCCATCAGTATCAGATCGAAACTGTTTTGCTCGAAAGCCTCGACTGCTTCCCGCCCATTATTTGCGACTGTGACCTTGTGACCGCGCCTTTCGAGCATACGCACAGCCAGATGTTGATTGACCGGATTATCTTCGGCAAGCAGCACGCGCAGCGGGCGACGGGCGACAGCGAATAGATTTTTCGCTACCGGAGCCGCGTGTCTTTGCGCGTTATGCGCGCCCGGAATCCGTGCCAGCGCCGCTTTCAACTCAGCGGGCTTGACGGGTTTTATCAACTGGCAGGTGATAAAGGGATCGCTCTTCGATGCGCCGACCGAGCGGCCCTTGACGGCTGAAACAAGCAGTATGGCCGAACGCACGGTCTGCGGGTTTTCTTTCAACAGCGATATGAGCGTCAATCCATCCAGCCCCGGCATATCCGCATCGACTATCGCCACATCAATCATTCTTCCTTCGACTCTCGCCTGCATCGCTTCTTTCAAAGCCGCGCCTGCGCCTTCGGCCAAAACGACGTTAGCCCCCCAATACCTGAGAGCTTCTGCCAGCACGCCGAGCGTTATCTGATTGTCATCGACTACGAGCGCGTTGAGTCCCACGAGAGCCGAATCATTTTGAATCGTTGCCTCTTCGACGCCGAATCGCGCGGTGAAATGAAATGTGCTTCCGCGTCCCGCTTCGCTTTCGACCTGTATGCTTCCGCCCATCAACTCGACCAGACGAGAAGAGATTGCAAGCCCCAGCCCCGTGCCTCCGAATCTGCGCGTAGTCGATGCGTCGGCCTGCGTGAAGGCTTCGAAGATCAAACGCTGTTTTTCGGGAGGGATTCCTATCCCTGTGTCGCGGACGGAAAAATGCAGTATCGCTTCTTCTTCCGTTTGACACTCGACTTCCACGCGGAGCGCGACCTCGCCCGATTCGGTGAACTTGATGGCGTTTCCGAGCATGTTGACGATGATCTGGCGCAATCGCACCGCGTCGCCTGTGAGCGAGTCAGGCAGTTGAGGGGCGATCTGTAAAATCAGTTCGAGACCTTTTTCGTGGGCGCGCGGAGCGAAGGTCTTCATCGTATCGCCGAGAGTGTTTTGCAGGCTGAAAGGCGCGGAGTCGAGTTTGAGTTTGCCCGCTTCGATCTTCGAGAAATCCAGAATGTCGTTGATGATCTCAAGAAGCGAATCGGCTGAGAGGCGAACCATTTCCAGATACTCGCGCTGCTCACTGTCGAGCCGTGTATCGATGAGGAGTTCCGTCATGCCTATGATGCCGTTCATAGGGGTGCGAATCTCGTGGCTCATATTGGCGAGGAATTCCGACTTGGATCGATTGGCTGCTTCGGCGGCTTCCTTGGCCTTCACCATGACTTCTTCCATGTGCTTGCGCGCAGTGATGTCTGTGGCGATGACGAGTTTTGCTGACCTTCCTTCGAATATGAACGGCTGGGAGATTATCTCTACATCTATAACTGTTCCATCTTTCTTCTGATGTTTCCATGTGCCGTGATTCCCCGATTTTTCAGGATGTGATTCCACCAGAGCGATATATTTCGGAAGTTCTTCGACGGGTCGTATCTGGGTGGTTTTCATCGAAAGGAATTCTTCGCGCGAATAGCCATAATGCGCTATCGCCGCGTCGTTGACGGCGAGGAAGTAGGAGGTTTCAGCGTCGTGAACTAATGCAGGCAGCGGATTATGCTCGAACAGTGAGCGATAACGCTCTTCGCTCTGGCGGATATTCTCTTCAGCCTGTCGGCGCTCGGTTACGTCGCGCGCCGTAGTGTGTATGACCGGGTGGCCTCTGAAAATCATCCTGCGGTTGCTGAACTCGGCAGGAATTTTTTTGCCGCTCTTTTGCAGGATCAAGGCTTCGGAGGTCACCTCCTTGCCCGACAGTATGGAATCGAAATAAGTGCGGAAAGCCTCAAGGTCTTTTTCTTCATGCAGGTCGGGTATGCTCATCTCTAGCAACTCTTCGCGGCTGTAGCCGGTCAACTCGCAGGCTGGACGGTTCACCTCGACAAACCGCGTGTCTTCTCCCACGAGGAAGATGGCGTCGCGAGAGCCTTCGAATATTTCCTTGAACCATTCTTCTCTTTCTCTGAGCGCATCTTCAGCCTGCTTTCGCTCGGTGATGTCGCGGGAATTTATAACCGCGCTGCGCACCGCCGGGTTGCCGAACATGTTATTGCCTATCGCTTCCATCACTCTCCACGAGCCGTCCTTGTGTCGATAGCGATACTCCAATTTTTCATGGCCGAGAGTGTTGTTGAAGCGATCCATCACTTTCGCAATGTCGTCAGGGTGTATATGCTCGAAAGCATCGTGTCCGACAAGCTCATCGGGTTTGTATCCGAGCGCCCGCTCCACCGAAGGGCTTGTGTAAATAATCGTTCCCTGATCGTTGACTATCGAGGTGATATCCTGAGCGTTTTCTATCAGCGCGCGGAAGTATTCTTCGCTCTGGCGCAACGCCTCCTGAGCCTGCTTCTGCTGGGTGATGTTGATGCTATTAGTCAGAACGCACTTCTGCCCCGCGATCTCTATCATATCCGCCGAGAGCAGCACGACTATCACTTCGCCTGATTTTTTGGCGAACCTGACTTCCATCTTGCTCACGAACCCCTGCTCCTTGAGCAGCCGCAATACTTTTTCATACTCTTCATCATCGACCCATATGCCTAAGTCTTTCGCCGTGCGGCCTAAAATCTCTTCGCGGGCATAGCCGGTCGAGCGAGAGAAGGTTTCGTTGATGTCGATGTATATTCCTTCTCTGGCGGTGAGGATGGCCATGCCGGAGGAACTGGAATTGAACGCTTTGGAAAATCTTTCCTCCGATGCGCGAAGTATTTCTTCGGCCATCCTGCGCTCGCTGATGTCGGCCATCGCGCCCAGCATGCGCACAGGGCGATGGCCGTCATCATAGATCACATAGCCGCGATCCATGATGAAAGCATAAGTGCCGTCGGCCCGACGATAGCGATACTCGCCCGCCCACGACTGACCCCCGCCGTTGATCACTTCGTGAACGCTCGAAACTACTCTTTCCTTGTCTTCCGGGTGGATGTTCTCATACCACCATTCGGCATCCGGCCCCACCTGCTCCGCCTCGTATCCGAAGAGCGTCCTGACCCCTTCGTTCCACCAGACTTCATTCGTCACAAGATTCCAGTCCCAAACGGCATCATTGGTGGCCTGCGCGACGAGTTGAAAACGCTCCTCGGTTTTTCGCCTCTCTTCATCAGCCCGTTTGCGCGCGGTTATGTCGAGCAGGGTGCCGAGGATGGCGGGCCGGTCGTTGTATGTCACTTGCGTGCCGAAGCTCTCGACGTGGCAAATCGTCCCGTCCTTCCGCACACCGCGAAACTCCTTCGAGTTCGGGTCGTGGTCGCCGGAGAGTCTCGTCCTGATGGCGTCGACCATCTTTTCCCTGTCCGCGCTGAAAATCATGTCGAACGGAGTGATGATGTCGATTATTTCTTCCGCCTTGTAACCGAACATGCGCGCATAGGCCGGATTGACGTAGCGGAATTTTCCATCCTGAATCACATAGACGCCGAGCAGCGATTGATCCGAAAGTATTCGATAACGCGATTCCGATTCGCTCATCGATTGATAAAGCGCGACGTTCTTCTGCTCAAGCGCCTCAAGCTCGAACATTTGATCCCTGAGCATCATCTCGCCATGCACTCTTTCGGTCACGTCTTCTATGATCGTCATAGTCCCCGTCACCCGGTCGCCTTCCCAGAGAGGAGCGATACGCGCGCTTTGCTGCATGAACTCGAAATCGATCACTCCCGCTTTGGGCGCGAGGCGAAGCAGATACGTGTGGAAGCGTTGCGAGAGAACCCGGATGCGGCCCCTCAGAGCGTCGTGATAACAGCGGTCGAGTTTGCGTTCGACCAGATCGGGAAAGACCGCGAGCAGATTGCGCCCTGTCACTTGGTTTGCACTAAACTCGCTTCGCTCTTCGAGCCACCGGTTCCACCCTCTGATGTTCAACTCCGCATCGGTCACTACGATGCCGAGCGGAGCGAGATCGGCAAACTCTTCCAGCCTGGCTGTTTCAATCGAGGTTTCTGCTTTTCTATCATTCATCGTCGGCAACGCCTCAATTCTCAGACTTCGACGTGTAATTTTTCCCGCCGCTCGACCTCTTGCATCAACCGGTCGAACGAATCCAACCCGAACGCCATCACTATGCGCCCCTTCAAAAGATGATCGCGCAATACGAACGACACCCGGATGACCAGCGCGCCTCGACAGTCCTCTTTTACTGTCGTCAGACGGTTGAGCAGATCATCGAGGCTTTCCACCTTCAGGCGCGGAACAGAAAATATCACCTGAGACTGAAAAAGATCTCCGAGCGCGCCCGCGCAGTCATTGAGCAGTAGATTCCCGGTTTCAGTCAGAGCCTCGCAATCCGATTCATTAAGTTGCTTCGTCAGCGATTTTTCATTCGCGAGCAGTTCCAAAAACCGCGCCGCGTCCTTGCAGTCGAGCAGCAGGAATGCGTCTGCTGAGACAGGGCCGGTCATCGATTGATGAACCGAAGCAATCTCGCTTCGCGAAAAGCCGTTGAGTTTGTCCGAAAGAGTGTTTGTCTCGCAGACAGTCATCTCCGTTGCGCCTATCTGCGCGGGGCAGCCGGTCAGTTCCGAAATCGAAGCGGCTGTGCGAGCGAGAGACCGATTGATGAGATCGGTCAAAGTCTTGCTGTGATGTTGAGTGAGCAGCATTTAATTCTCTTGCGCGAAAGTCCGTCGTTCGGAGAGCAGCCTTTCTATACAGGCGATCAACTCGGCTGATCTTACGGGCTTCATCAAAACATCATCAGCCGCGCACGCCTCTTCTTTTTTCATCTCTGTTTCGCCTGCCGTCAGCAGCACGACTTTGGGCGGCGACGCGAGGCTCTTGATGGCTTTGCAAACAATCAGCCCGTGTATATCGGGCATCAGACCGTCGGTCAGTACAAGATCGGGTTTTTCCATCGCGGCCTTTTCAATCGCGCTTCGCCCGTTTTCTGCCGATATCACCTTGTAACCTGCGCGCCCCAGCATCATACCGAGCATCATTCTCATCAACCGGTCGTCATCTACGACGAGGATTTTTTTAGATGTTGTCATAGAACTCTCAAGCCCCCTGCTCGCTCGCCACTGTGACGCTCGAGAACAGTATATCGTTATGGATCAGTTTGCTGAGGGAGCAAGCCTCTATCCATAAGATCATCCATTGACGGCCAGAAAACAGGTGCAAGCCTTATGCCCGCGAAGCGATTTCGACGCAAATCCCCATGTTTGTGATGAGATGTTCGATTTCAGAAATTATCTTCGAATCGTGCGGATTGATGCCGAGGGGGTTGAGGAATAAAGCATCAGCGATTGTGGACAGCGGGTGAGGCATAATGGCCCGACAATCGGCGCTGCGGAATTCTTTGGCGGCGGAGTGTATCGCTTTGCAAAGGCATGAATGATGAAGGGGTACTCGACGCAGAGACGCAGAGATTACGCAGAGAAGATTTTTTATAAGCCCGCGATTGATGCGAGAGGTCAGACCCGATTGGTTTCGATGGGCGTCGGTTCTGTCGGCACAGGTGGAGATGAGGATTGATCTTTGATCCACTCAGGCACAGCTTCGCCCGTGGCCTCTAGCCACGCGGCGTCGAAGTTCTCCGCGCCCCATTCGGCGCGCAGTTTTCTTAGATCATCAATTGCAACTTGCGCATCAGGTGATCCTAGTTCAGTAAAAACAGACAGAGCAAAAAGCGAATTCTCGAACGCTTCTTGGTAACGCCCTGTTCGAGCGAAAAGCTCTCCGATTTGCCCGCGTGAAGCAGCTATGCCTGCGTGATTGCCAAGTCTTTCTTTGATTTTGAGCGATTCTTCATACTTCGCTAGAGCCGTTTCATACTCTCCGCGCAGATAATGAATATTTCCGATTTGATGTAGTGAAATGGCCACCATTGCGTGGTTGCCGAGTGCTTCTGAAAGTTTTAGCGCCTCTTCATATTTTGCCAGTGCCGTTTCATACTCTCCGCGATTCTGATGGATTATCCCGATTTCATTAAGTGAAGATGCCACGCCCGCGTGGTCGTCGAGTTCTTCTACGATCTTGAGCGACTCTTCATACTTGGCCAGAGCCTTTTCATACTCTCCGCGTTCCTGATGGATGATGCCAATATTATGAAGTGAAGAGGACATGCCTGATAGATCAACTATTTTCTCCGCGATCTTCAACGATTGTTCGAAATGTGTCAGAGATGCATCATGATATCCGAGGCTGCCTAGCAAAACCCCTAACCGCTCATGCAATCGCACCTCTGATTTATAGTTGCGACGATCAGGCGGCAAAGCTGCATAATCCGCGAGCAGGCTTTCAATCGCTTTGATACGCTCCTGCTTTTCAGACCGAGACAGATTCAACGTCCCATACTCATCCCCGTCAGTTAAAAAGCGAGCAATGCCTGCCGTCTCATCAACGGAAGCCGCGAAGTAATACACCCCCGAACGAATCGAGAAAAAATCCGGCGCTCTACGAATCATCGCTGTGAGCGCGTACTCCGGCAGCCACAACACGACGGGCAACGGTAAACTCGTCGGGAATGAATTGCGCGAAGCATTCAGGTTCGCAATGAAAGGCGACGCCAAAGCCTTCTCGGATGTCGGAAGTGATCGCTCCAACCCCGTGACCATCACCGCGTCAGGCGCAGGCGCGCTCACTCGCTCGCGCAAGGCATCGAGAAGATGCTCGACCGGCTCCGTGAGATGAACCTCCTGAATCGTGAGATCAGGCAATTCTTTTCTCACCTCATCGATCAGCTTCCGTTGCTGCGCGGGCTGATTGCATCGAGCGAAGATCAGTTTGAATCCGCTGGCAAGACCGATAGCCTGCGCCAGCGTGCGTAGTTCGACCATCTCGTCCGGCGCAGACGGGGCGAAAGGATCAGTCTCGATAGCAACGTCTTCGCTCATCGCTTCTCTTCGTTTGAAAGCGCGATTGCAGCCGCTTTGAATTTCTGCAACTCACGCACTATCGGATTGACCGCATACCACGGCTCGGCGTCTGAAAAGATATCCTTCTCTCCGCCGTTGAGGTATTCAAGCACGCTGAGGTTTTCGAGCATCACCAGATAATCCTCATCGTCGTTTGGAATTTTCTGATCAGTCGAGCGGTCGAGTTCAGCGAGTTTTTCCCAGTGGCTTTCAGGAATGGCTGTGCTGTAGATGCGAACCGTTTGCTGAACGGCGCGCTGAATAGCTGAAAGCGTGATAGGCAAATCCTCCGAGTAGGTGCATGCGCTCTGCACGAACGACATCACATTGCGCGCGTGTCCGCCGCTGTAGTTGAGCAGAAAATCGAGCGCGTCTTTTTCGAAGACTTCTTCGACCTTGTGTCCGCCGAGTCTTTTTTGAAGCAGGCGGCGAAGGCATTGCAATCCCTGCTCGAAAGCGTGTCGCGTGCCTCGCTCGCTCACCTTTATCATCGGCAGCACGAAGAGCGGGCCGTATCGCATCTCAAGCTGCGGGCCTATGGCCGAGCGCGCAAGCCTCAGCGGGACTGTGTAAATCACATGCGCTCGCATGCTGGTCAGTTGAGTGTATCGCTCAAGGAAAAGCTCGCGCTGAGATTCGAGACCTTCTTTGAATCCTTGAATCTTGCGAATCTTTTCCAGATTGTCGAGTATCAGCACGAAGTCCGAATACGGTTTTCCCCCTTTTGGAACTTTGTGTTTTTTAACAGCCAGCCGCGCTTCATCGAAGACTGTGTTGATCTCTTCGAGCATGGTTATCATTTTTGGCTCAAGCTGCAAGCGAACTTTCTTTCGCGCATCAGGGTCGCGTCTGAGACGCTGGATTTTTGCCTTCATGAAGCCAAGCTCCAACTCGCCTTCATTCACCTCGACTTCACTCTGAAGGAATTCCCTGATCTCGTTTATCCGTTTGGTGAAGTAACTATCTTTAAGCTCTATGTTCAATTCATCGCGCAGGGTTGCTGCAAGCTCAGTGACGATGGCCAAAAGTATATCCGTAAAAGATGAATCATAATCGTCGAGATACTCACTGACGTTAAGCAGGATGGGGAAATATCGTTTTCGATTCGGGCTAGGTATCTTCAACGCCTCGCACAATCGCTCAAGCTCGGATGATTTGCCGCAGCCTATGTGACCTGAAAACAAAAAACGGATGTAGTCATTGGCCAGATTGAGGTGGCTCAAAAACTGTTCACTCAGCGCGCCTTCTCCGCGAGCCTCGCCACAATCGAAATAGTATTCGGCAGTCGCAGGTTTGATTGGATCACATGCGTTGTAGATGTGTTTGAGGAGTTCATTCATTTAGCTGATCCCCTTGATGAGCGGATTTTATCACGTATCCTGAAAACGAGCAGCATTCACGGGGTGCGCGAGGAGCGAAAATCCTTGAGAGTTTTTCGCATGAGCGGAGCGAGCAGGGCGGGATGAATGCGACTGAGCCACCAGAAGAGCCGCGCATAAAACGGAAAAATGATGATCGCCTTGTTGCGACTGATGCCGCGAAGGATTATCTCAGCCGCGCGGTCTGCCTCGACCAGACGGAAAGGAAGATTCTCCATGAAGCTTTCTTTTTTGACATTGATCAATGTCGCTGCGTCATAGATTCCCGACTGCACGAACCCCGGACATACGGCGCTCACTCTGACTCCGAAATCAGCGGCCTCGGCTCTGAGCGCATTCGAAAGTCCGACCACTGCATGTTTGGTCATCGAATAGGGAACCATGCCGGGAGACGCTATCAGCCCCGCGAGCGAGGCCGTGTTGACGATGTGGCCCGATCCCTGTTCGATCATCACTCGATATGCGGCCTTCATTCCGTAGATCACTCCCAGAAGATTTATATCGATTATGCGTTGCCAGTGATGGAGATCGATTTCATACGCTTCGCCGCCGACTCCTATGCCCGCGTTGTTGAAAATATAATCGAGTCTTCCCCTATCCGAGACGGTTTCCCGGACGAGTCTTTCGACATCCTCCGCGCTCGATACATCCAAAAGGACTGCGCGCGCCCGTCCGCCTTTTGCGTTTATCTCTTCGGCGACCCGGTGCGCGCCTTCATAGTTTATATCGGCGAGAGTGACTATCGCCGCGCGCCGCGCGAGTTCTTCAGCCAGAGCTCGCCCGATGCCTGATGCCGCGCCCGTCACTATAGCTATTTTGTCTTTGAATTCGTTCATAAGGAGTCAGGAGTCAGCAATCGAATCTGACTGACATCTAACATCGGTTTCATCCTTGAGGATTTCTTTCAACTCATCCGCGCTGATCTTATACGTCGCGTTGCAGAAATGACAGGTCAACTCCGCGCCGCCGTCTCTGATGAGCATATCTTCAACCTCGTCGCGGCCTAGCGCCGAAATGATCAGCCTCGCACGCGCGGAAGAACACTGACACGCGAAGCGAGGCTCTTTCTCTTCGAGCGTCACGAGGCCTAAATCGCCCACGAGCGTCCTGAGCATCTCGGCAGGCGTCATCCCGCCCGCGATCATTTCAGTCGAAGCGGGAGCAGTGGAGATGGTCTGCTCGACTTTCGCTATCAGGTTTTCTTCCGCGCTCGGCATCACCTGAATGATGAATCCGCCCGCTGCGCGAACCCTTAGGCGTTCGAGCGCGGCCTCGACCGATGACAGAGATTCTTCACTCGTGCCATCTTCGAATTCCACAAGCACGCCGAGACCCACGGCGGAATTTATCTGTTCGGATTTGGCGAGATAATAAGCGATGTCTTCGCCTATCTCGCCCGACACTATCGGCACCATGCCGCGATAGGGTTCTTTCATCAATCCTATTTCAAAACCTGCGTCGCGAATGACATGAAGCATCCCGCTGCCGACTATCGCCCGCACGTCGAGCTTGCCGCGTGAGTTTCCGTTTATGCTGTCTGCCGCCGGATTCGACACATACCCGCGAACCTTTCCGTGCGGGTCGGCCTGAACGATGATGTTTCCCAAAGGCCCGTCACAGTGAAACTGAAGTGTGATTTTTTCGAGGTCTTTCGATCCGGCCCCCATCAGCAGCCCGCCCGTCAAAGCGCGACCGAGCGCGGCAGAAGCCGTAGGAAAAGTGCCGTGACGACGACACGCTTCCTCTACGAGCCGGGTCGTGACTGCGGCCATGCATCGAAGCTGACCTTCTGCGGCCAGCGCGTAAACGAGTTGATCGGTCATCCCTCGCTCCGTTATTTCATCCTGCGCATTTGGGCGATTGATCCGTGAGCAATCCGATGGCGTGAGGCAGCGAACTGCGGATCGCCGTGAAATTTTCGACTGCTCCGCGACGGCTTCCCGGCAAATTGATTATCAGCGTCCGCCCTCGTATGCCGCACACGGCGCGCGAGAGCGGCGCAAGCGGAGTCGAATCCAAGCTTCGCAATCGCATCAGTTCGGCAAGCCCCGGAGCTTCGCGCTCTATCGCATCGCGCGTGGCTTCAGGCGTATTGTCGCGCGGAGCGAAGCCCGTCCCGCCTGTGGTCAGTATCAAGTTTATCTCGCCGCCATCGGCAAGATGGCGAATGCGCTCGGCGATCAGATCGCGGTCATCAGAAATTATTTCCGCAGCGACTACCGCGCCGCCGAGTTTTTCAATCTCGGCTCTGACGGCAGGGCCGGACTCATCGACGCGCTCGCCACGCGAGCAGGAATCGCTTATGGTCAAAACTGCGGCAATTATTTTGACGCGCATACGGCAATAGTATTGCAAGCGGCGGGCGAGGTTTGCAAAAGGTTCATCGCCGAGGTTGATCGATATTGCCGAGTTTTATGATCGCGAGCGGCGTGTAAATCGATCCCGCGGAACTTAGTTCGCTTCGCATAACGATCACTTCGCGGGCAAGGAAACTTTCAGGCGCAAATCCTGTCGCTATCAGTTTTTCGGCTAGTAGCGCGGCATTGCGCAAAGAGCGAAGACGGGCGATGGTCAGATGAGGCGAAAATTTTTTCTCATCCCTGGCAAATCCTGAGCGCGCAAGGTTGTTTTCAACCGTGCGGTGAAGTTGTCTGAGTTCATCGGCGATGCGGACGAGTCCCACCCATAGCACTCGCGGGTTTTTTGGTGAAGGAAATGCGCCCGCGCCGCCGATTTCTATTTCAAACGGGCAGGTCTCAAGGGCCGCGTCCGCTACAGCCTCTGTCACCGTTTCGATTCGACCGCGCTCCACATCGCCGAGGAATTTCAATGTGAGATGGATGTTCTGTACTCGAACCCAGCTTGCCTGAGCATCAAGGGAGCGAAGAGTGCGCTGCAACTCTTCGATGCGCCGACGAATGTCCGCGGGGATTTCGATGCAGATGAATGTTCGCACACTCTCGCCGCTCATGAAGTCAATGTGTCTTCGAATGAGTTGGAACTGTAGAAGCTGAGAAAGTGCGCCTGACTATCGACTATCGCCTCTCCCGGTTCAGGGCGCACGCGGACATAAGAGCCGTCGTCGATGAGCCTTCGCGCTTTGACGTTATCGCTGAGGCTGACTTCGAGAATTTCCTTGAGATGCTGCTTCGACGCAGGGTCTTCGATGGGCGTCATCAGTTCGACTCTTCGATCCAGATTTCTCAGCATCCAGTCCGCGCTGCCGATGTAGATGTCTTCCGCTCCGCCGTTCGCGAAATAAAAGATGCGACTGTGTTCGAGGAATCGCCCGACTATGCTCGTCACCGTGATCGTATCAGAGAGACCCTCGACGCCGGGACGAAGCGAACAGATGCCGCGAACGATCAGTTCGATAGGCACGCCCGCCTGCGACGCTCCGTAAAGCGCGCGAATTATCTTCGTGTCCGTGAGGCTGTTGACCTTGACGATGATGCGGGCCTCGCGCCCCTCCTTGAAATGCTCCGTCTCGCGCTCGACGAGTTCGGTCATCTTCTCGCGCAGATTGACGGGCGCGACCAGAAGCTTGCGATACTGAGTCTGACGCGAAAATCCTGTCAGGTAATTGAACAGGTCTGTGGCATCCGCGCCTATGGCTTCGTTGACGGTGAAGAGTCCCATGTCTGTGTACAGACGCGCGGTCGCCGGGTTGTAGTTTCCCGTGCCTATGTGAATGTAGCGGCGCAATGCGCCCGATTCCCTTCTTACAACGAGCGCGAGTTTGCAGTGAGTCTTCAACCCCAGGACTCCGTAGACGACATGAACGCCCGCGCGCTCAAGTTGACGCGCCCACTCGATGTTGTTCTCTTCATCGAAGCGGGCTTTTAGCTCGACCAGCACGGCCACCTGTTTGCCGCGCTCACTTGCATTGATGAGCGCGCGCACTATGGGCGAATCCTGTCCCGTGCGATAAAGCGTCATCTTGATGGCCAGCACATCCGGGTCTATGGCGGCGGTGCTGATGAAATCGACTACGCTCGAAAACGAGTTGTAAGGATGATGAACCAGCACATCCTGAAGACGTATGATATCGAATATAGGCTCATCCGAACGAAACTGCGGAGGCACGGAAGGCGTAAACGGGCGGTCTTTGAGTTCCGGCCTGTCGAGCCGATATAGAGCCATCAGGTCGGGCGCATTGAGCGGCCCGTCGACTGTGTAGACATCTTCTGCCGTCAGATTGAGCGAGCCTGCAAGGTAGCGCACCATCTCGCCGGGCATCGTCGAAGAAACTTCCAGTCGGATGGCTGCGCCGAATCTGCGCTTGCGAAGTTCCATCTCCATCATTCGCAGCAGGTCGTTGGCTTCATCCTCGCGGATTTCTATATCAGCGTCGCGCGTGACTCGAAAGACGTGAGGCTCGCCTGCCTGCATCCCGGCGAAGAGTATGTGGACGTTGGCCGCGATGAGTTCTTCGAGCAGAGTGAATTCCATGCCGGAATCCCCCACCGGAACGAGTCGCGGGACGATGGGGGGAACTTTGACGCGGGCGAATCGCGGCTGAGTCATTCTCGACGTAGGCCCCGGCAGGGCGGTCTGCCCGGGTTCTATCATCACGCCGAGGTTGAGGCTCAGGTTCGAGATGTAGGGAAACGGATGACTCGGATCGACGGCCTGGGGCGTAAGCACAGGGAATACGTTCTCGGTGAAGTAATCGTTGAGCGCGCGGCGCTCGCGATCCGGTAGCGTGCGATAAGGCGTGATGATGATGCCGCATTCGCTCATCTGAGGAAGAATTTCTTCCTTGAGGCATCGCATCTGCTCGACGACCATCGGCAGCAATCGGGCGTTGATCTGTTTCAACTGCGCGGTAGCGGTCAGCCCGTCGGGCGAAAGATCGGATATGCCCTGCTCTATCTGCTCCTTGAGTCCCGACACACGAATCATGAAAAACTCGTCGAGGTTGGTGGAAAAAATCGAAAGGAATTTGAGCCTTTCCAGGATAGGCTGCGACGGGTCGAGAGCTTCTTCCAGCACACGGCGGTTGAACTCGAGCCAGCTTACCTCGCGGTTGAACAGGAGTTGAGTGTGCAGGTAAAGCGTAGTGGGGAGCGCGAGGCTTCCTTCATCGCGAGCGATTTGTTTTAATGGGTCGGACATATCGAACCTTCCTCTGAAGAGTCTGGAGTCTGGAGAGTCCGAGTACTCAGTTCCTTTTCCTGACTCAGGACTCCCTCGACTCGATAGACTCTCAAGACTTGCGGTCGAGCGCGCGACGCAAAGCGTCAAGCACTCTCGAAATATTTTCGCTGCTGCTGCCTGAACCCATAAGTCCTATGCGAAAGATACGCCCTTTGAGCGGCCCTAATCCTCCGCCTATTTCTATGTTGTCTTCCGTGAGCAGTCGAGCGCGCACGCGAGCATCATCCACTCCTTCGGGCACGGCCACGGCGTTCAAACTCCACAGCCTGTCGCTAGGCGCGACGAACATCCTGAGTCCCATCGCTTCTACGCCTTCGACCAACGCGCGATGATTTGCCTCGTGCCTCTGCCAGCGGGCTTCGAGTCCTTCTTCGTGAACTATGAGCAATGCCTCGCGCAGCGCGTAATTCATCGATATAGGCGCGGTGTGATGATATGTCCGCTCGCCGCCCCAGTATCGCTCGACCATAGTGAGGTCGAGATACCAGCTTTGAACTTTCGTGCGACGATTGCGGACGCGCTCGATGGCGCGCTCGGAAAAAGTGACGGGCGCGAGTCCCGGCGGCGCTCCCAAACATTTCTGCGTGCCCGAATAACAGACATCGATTCCATTGCGATCAACTCCCACCGGATGCCCTCCGAGCGAAGTCACCGCATCGACTAGAAGCAGCGCGTCGCGGCTGTGCGCCAGGTCGGAAATCCCCGCGAGATTTTGAAGCACGCCCGTAGAAGTTTCCGCGTGAACCAGACACACCGTTCGAGCCGAGGAGGATTTCAAAGCGTCTTCGATTTTGTTCAAGTCGAGCGCGTGTCCCCAATCGGCGCGAACCGGGACGGGCTTGCCGCCTGAGCGCGAGACTATATCGAGCATCCTTTCGCCGAACACGCCGTTGACGCAGACGACCACTTCATCACCCGGCTCGATGACATTGACGAGTGCCGCTTCCATACCCGCGCTGCCCGTGCCTGACAGCGGGATAGTCACGCGATTACGTGTCTCGAACGTGTAGCGAAGTAGTTCCTGAATATCATCCATGCACTGAAGGAAAAGCGGGTCGAGATGTCCGACGAGCGGGCGGGACATAGCGTCGAGTATGCGCCTCTCGACAGGGCTGGGGCCGGGACCGAGCAGCAATCGATCAGGCGGATTGAAAGTTTCGTAGCGACGATCATCCATCGCCGGTTGCGCCGTGTCGCTCATCAGATTCTCCTTCGAAAAAGTGGCGCAAGACGAGCTTGCGTGGCTCCAAATATCGTACTTTCAGGGCGGGCAATCAAATATATTGAAAACGAAAAAAACCGACTTTTTATTCAACAAGGCAGCCCTGTTTCATCAACAACTCTGCGATCTCAAATCGCAGAAAAATTCAAAAACTTAGTTTCCAGCGTACTAACCACAGTATTGCGCCATCATATTCCTCTATCTTATCTCGCGCTCGCCTCTGACCATATTGGACGCAAATTCTATCGGCGTACAAAAAGTTATGTCTTCGGCTGATGCGACGTTCGACGTGAGTATCCCTATCACCTTGCCCCGGCTGTTGAGCGCAGGGCCGCCGCTGTTGCCGCGATAGGCACGCATGTTGAGTTGTATGAAATTCTGATTCACTCGGCCCACGACCCCCATCGAAAGCGAAGTCTCTATGCGGTCTTCGAGCAGATCCAATCCCAACGGATAGCCTATGACGGCAACCTCTTCGCCTTGAGTAATAGCTTCAATACCCGAATCGAGACCCTCTACGACCGGCATACCGGGCAGCGGATTGATTTTCAGAATCGCCACATCGATATCTTTGCTCGCCGAAAGTTTATAGAGCGTCGCCGTCACAGCATCTCCGATTCTGCGACCCGGAAAGACCACTTCGATCTTCAGGGTTCTTCCGCTCATCCCCGCAGGCGGCGCGGTGTACTCCCAGTCCTGAATCAAGTGGCGATTGGTGACGATCAACCCGCTCGATGAAATGACGAACCCCGATCCGCTGCGAGCATCGGTCGCCATAGTCTGTCCGCTTGCGTCTACAATAGCGAACTCGGTGCGAATGAAAACGACGGCGGGGCTGTTGCGCTCGGCGACGGCGGAAAAGCTCGTCCGGGTGGTCGAGAGTCGGGCCGAAAGCACCACGCCTGCAATAGCGCCGATGAGCATCGATGCCACGACCGACAGTATCAGCCAGGTGTTGCTGCGCGCAGGCGCAGGCGGTTTTTCTCTGAGTATGAGCGGCGAGGTGTCGAATGTCGCCTTCATGTCGTCAGGGATCATGACTTCTTCAGTCGGCGTGATATCGAGATCGCTTTCGATGGCGAAGCGGGCGACCGGGCCGCCCGCTCCGAATTCTATGAGGTCGTCATGATGAAGCTCGCTGATGACCACACGCCGACCATTTATCATCGTGCCATTGGTTGATCCAAGATCGCGGATGACGTACTGCGAGCCGTTGCGACGTATCTCGGCGTGATGAGCCGAGACCCTTCGTTCGCTGTCGCTGAAGACAAGGCGATTGTCAGGCGCGCGACCGACCGTTATCCGCTCATCGGCGAAAGCGTCGATGTCGCCCTTTCTCAAACCTGAAAGATAAGTTAAAACAGCCCGCATTTAAGTAAAAAGGCAAAAGCAGCTTTCCTGCTTTTTCATTTTGCCTTCCTCTCCGACACCGTAATTTAATCCATCCCTCGGTTGCGCACAAGCAGCGGTCGGCAGTCGGTATAGGTGACAGGTTACAGGGAACAGGTTACAGGCCCGGAGATTTCCCGTCTGTAACCTGTTCCCTGTAACCTGTCACCTCGCGACTCCAGACTCATATTGGGGTGAGGGTTTCTATCAATTCGTCGACCTGTTCGTTTTCTGCCTCGTCCGTGAGCCGGAGATGAATCAGAAATTCGCGATTGCCTTCCGCGCCCCGTATCGGTGATGCGATTACATCAATAGCTTTCAATCCGACTTCCGCCCCCTGACGTTTGACCTCGCGAAGCACGCGACGATGCTTCGCCGCTTCTTTGACGATGCCTTTCTTTCCAACCTCGCCCGGTCCGACTTCGAACTGAGGTTTGACGAGCGCGATGCAATCGGCTTCCTCGGCGAGCAGACGGACGACAGCCGGAAATATTTTGCTCAGAGAAATGAACACGACATCTATAGTAGCAAGGTCGAATAGAACGGGGAACTGATCCGGTTCGAGATAGCGCGCATTCTGACTTTCGATCACCGCGACTCGAGCATCTTGCCTCAGTCGCCACGCGATCTGATTATGACCGACATCTATTGCCCAGACGCGCGCCGCGCCGTGTTGAAGCAGGCAATCCGTAAATCCGCCCGTAGAAGCTCCGATGTCGAGGCAGTTCTTCGTCGATGGGTCGATGTGAAATTCCCGGAGCGCGGCTTCGAGTTTCAGCCCGCCGCGGCTGACGTATTTCAACGGCTCGTCCTTGATGCGTATTTCCGAATCCGCATCGACCGCCTGCCCCGGCTTATCGATGCGCTGCTCGCGAACTAAGACCTGACCTGCGAGTATCAACGCCTGAGCGCGAGCGCGGCTCTCGACCAATCCGCGCTCGACCAGCAACTTGTCCAGTCGCTCTTTCATAAGAACAGAAGAAGTCAGGAGTCAGGAGTCAGGAGTCAGGAGTCAGGAGTCAGGAGTCAGAAGTCAGGAGTCAGAAGCCGGAATGAAGAATCAGGCCTCAGTCTCTAACTTTCTTTTCGAGACGAGCATCGATTACGTTTAGACACTTGAGCCTATGACGTGGTTTTTGAAACCTCGACTCTTCCGGCTTCTGACTTCTGACTCCTGACTCCTGACTCCTGACTCCTGACTTCTGACTCCTGACTTCTGACTCCTGACTTCTGCCCCAACATTTTTCGTATCAGCCGCTCATCAGGCGGACGAGAATCGGCGAATACGAAGACGTGAATGTGATCGCGCGTCTCTCTGAGCGCCTCGACGCGGCCTCGTGATTTTAACCGCGCTACTTCACTCATCAGCCACTCCTGTTCGGCTGCGGTCATGTAGCGATAGTAGATATCGAAAGCCAGTCCCGTCGTATGCGGGGGCGCAGCCGTGCGCGCGGCATTGGGATTGGTTTCGCCCAAAAGCCTTTGATACTGCTCCGAGCGCACGAGCGATGTCACGGGCAGAGGTCGAGCGAACTGCGCATTGTACCCGCGAGCTATTTCCATCAAAAGATCGCGCGCTTCGGGGCGAAGATAACTGAGCAGTCGAATCTTGAACTGACGCCGCTCTGAAGGGTTGCTCAGATCATAACGCTTATCGCCGAAATGACTGGCGAATTCGTAAATGAACTCGCGCTCCGCTATCAGTGCTCGCAAGCGATGCGGGTCTTTGTAAAAATAAGCCAGCGTGTCTGCTCTCCTGATCTCCTTTTCAAGCGAGAGGCGCGCGTCGGCGAGTTGTGTAGAGAGAGTTTTTCGCAAAGCGCGGTCTTTCGTTGCGCGTCTCAGTTGCAATTGAAGATCGATGACGGTTTGCTTCTTTTCTCCTATGGATTCGACCATTCGGTTGTATTCGGCTTCATACTCGTCGCGTCTCTCAAGGAGCGGGATATCTTCGCCCGTAGCGCGGTCGAAGTGAGTCATCCCGTCTTCGGTCGCGCTCTCGCCCGCGCCATAAAGTATGTAATCCGCGCCGAGCGGCTCCATCTCGATTAACTGACCGCGACGCACTAAATCGATCAAAGCAGCATAGTCGTGAGGAATCTCATATTTCTGCTCTTCGCATTCTGCCGACTGCACGGCGAGGAATCGGCGGCGGTCGCTGTAGTGACGAAGCTCCGGCGGGACTTCGACTCGCGCATCACGCCCTGTGGGTTCGCCGCGGTCTTCGGCCACTCGTTCAGCGGCTTCTTTCCACGGATCAGGTTTGATCGTGACTTCGATGATGAGCGCAGGGGCGAATATGCTGCCCGGTTTGATGAAGAAGATCGTCAGTCCGAGCAGGGCGAGAAAACAGAAAGACAGGGTGACGCGCGTTTTTCTGTCGCTGAGTATGATTTGATTGAACCACATCGCCTGCTGGGGAAAGATTAACTCAGTATAAACTCTCGCGCTACACTTTCCGTATAAGCCTGGGGGCGCACGCATCTTGCGTGCAAGGCTTCAGGTATCGAGCGATGCGCAAATGCGTGAGACTGGCAGGCAAGATGCCTGCGCTCCCAGGGCAATCTCTCAGGGCTTGTAACCATTAGCCAACGGCAGTAAGCTTTGACCATTGAAACGATGAGGCGAGGTGAAGCGATGTTTTGTCCAAAGTGCAGCAGCGAAGTAGTCGAAGGCCAGAAGTTCTGCAAGGCGTGCGGAACCAATATGCAGCTTGTCACGGACGCCATCAATCGCAGCGATGACACGCTCTCTCAATTCGGCATCGATGTCGAAGCTCTCAAACGCAACGCGACGGAATTCGTCAGAAACATGAAAGCCGGAATCGTAGTAAAAGGCGACTGGAAGAACAAAGAGCGTGTTGAGAGGCATCTTGAGAGACAGCGAAAGCGCGAAAGAGAGCGTCATTTGCCCAAGCCGAAAGACTGGCTTCCCTACTCGTGGCAGCACAACCTGAAGCACGGACTCATCAGTCTGTTCACGGGCGCAGGGTTAGGATTTCTGCTCTACTATATTGGCCGGGTGATGATCAACGAAGGCACGATTGCCGACATAGAAGCGGCGGCGGGCCAGCACATTCGCGGACTCGAAACGCTTATGAGCCTGCTCTGGATGATCGCATTGATACCCGTTTTGAAAGGGTTGGCGCAGATAATTTACGCCGCGTTTTTCGGCGAGTCGCTCTCGAAGCTGGCCGAGAAATTCCTCCCCCCGCCGCAAGCGGAACCAGAGCGGACGACCGCAGGATTTGGACGGCTCGAAGAACCTATGCCTAGCGTGACCGAAAACACGACTCAATTTTTCGAAGAGACCAGCCGAGAGCCGCGACGCGAAACGCAATGACGCTATCGCGTGAATCTGAAAGTGACATAACCTATGACTTTTGCCGGAGCGCCCGGAGACTTGATAGGATCGAATCGCCATTTGCGCGCGGCTTCAATCGCCGCCTGAGCGAAGATATCATTTCCGCATTTCACTTTTGCATCCGTCACCTTGCCCGTTTCGTCTACGACCACCTCGATGACTATGGCTCCCGTTATGCGCGCGCTTTTTGCCGCTGGAGGATATTCAGGCTGTTCTGTGTGTACAGCATTTCTCCGCATAACGGGGAAGGGAATGTTGACGCCGTCGGCACGAACACCAGCGCGGAATCGAATCGTCATCGACTGCATATCAATCTTGTTCGCTTCCATCTCCTGCCGGTTCAGTCTCATCACGCACGCGCACTGCTCAAGGGCATCAGCCGCCTTGATCTGATTGTTTCCCGGCAGCTTTTCCCACATCGCTGCGATGCGTTTGTAAAGAGATATGCTTTTGTCATACTTGCCAGTTCTTTGATAAAAGCGGGCGAGGCTTTCGATTGCCTGCGCCGTTTCCGTATGATCCGGGCCGAGGTTTTTTTCTTTTATCGCGAGGGATCGTTGCAACAGGCTCTCGGCTTTGCCGTTATTGTTGGCTGCGTAATTCAACCAGCCGAGATTGTCGAGCGCGTCGCAAACTTTCAGACTGCCTTCGCCAAGCGCCTTCTCGTAAATCGACAGTGCTTTTTCATATTGCGATTGCGCGTTGCCATAGTTTTTCATCGCCATCAGCACAGCGCCGAGATTCGCCAGCGCGTCGGCCAGGAGCGGGTCTTCTTTTCCAAGTATTTTTTCTCTGATCTCCACAGCGCGCTTTGCCAGCGGCAGCGCCTCGTCATACTTGCCTTCGTTGTAGAGACGGATAACCTGCTGACTCAGTTGAGAGGCTTCCTTCAAGGCATCGTCTTGAGATTGCGCCGATGCAGAAACGACAAGCAGAAAAGCGGCCAGCAGAACAGCGATTGTTTTCATACCTGCCTCCTGTTGATTGCAGAGCTTGGTATAAAAAGGGGCAGCCTCACAACCCCATCCAAAAACACACCGCATCTTCGATCAAGGAAAGTTGATCAGGTTTAAGAGCGCCTAATTTCGTCCTCAAAAAAAATCTCTTCCGTGCTTGACACCATCTCATCCGCTGAGAGCGGGGGTAAATCGAGGTTCAGAGCGCGACGAATGATCGCGTATGCTACTTCTCTTTTTTCTTCCTCCGGCAGAAGGTCGAAAGAATCCAGAAGATTTTGCGCCGATGTTGACATGGGTGGTGTCCTTGATAAATGTAACTACTCAGCCGCGTATGCGGCCCGATGAATTTAGCCGTGTACTTCAGTGCACGGTGAGTAGAAGGCGATATCGATCTCGTCGCGTCAGCGACGGTTGAATCTTTTGTCGTAAGAACTCAATCGTCGCTCACGCGACGCGGATTCCTGTTTGTGCCAGTCTGTGTACTAAAGTACACGGCTAAACTCAACCAGCCGCTAACGCGGCTCGATAGGCTGAGTGGTTACTTATAAGCACCTATGCGGCTTATCACAAGGCTACCGCGAATGAACCGGGCTGAAACTCATCCGGCTCGCCGCGAAATCTTTCACCCGTGAATAAATTCCGTCAGCATCAAGTCCGTACTTCGCCAGCAATAAATTCTGTGGGCCGTGTTCGATCAGTTTATCAGGAAAGCCCAGTCGCAAAACGCGAACGTCGCTCAAGCGATGCTGCTCCAATAGCTCCATCACCGCGCTGCCGAATCCGCCCATCAGATAGTGATCCTCTGCCGTCACTATCGCCCCATGCGAACGCGCAAGCGCAAGTATCAACTCTTCATCCAGAGGCTTCACGAATCGCGCATTCACCACCGTCGCTTCGATTCCATCCATTGCAAGCTTTTCTGCCGCGCGCAGACAATAACTCACCTCCGAGCCTATGCCTAAAATCGCAACGTCTGTTCCTTCGCGCAATATCTCGGCCTTGCCGATTTCAATCGCGTGAATCTCCGCGTCCATCGCAACGCCCAGCCCGTTGCCTCGCGGATAACGAACCGACGCGGGGCCGTTATAATCAACCCCGGTCTTGAGCATATGCCTTAGCTCGTTTTCATCCTTAGGGGCCATTATCACGAAGTCGGGCATCGGGCGAAGATAAGCGAAATCCATCAATCCATGATGCGTCGGCCCATCCGCGCCCGCCACTCCCGCGCGGTCGAGCGCGAAGGTCACGTCCAGGCCCATCAGCACTACGTCGTGAAATATCTGATCGAACGCCCGCTGAAGAAATGTCGAATAAATCGCCGCGACGGGCTTCAATCCTTCGGTCGCCATTCCTGCGGCGAATGTTACAGCGTGCTGCTCGGCTATGGCTACATCGAACGTGCGATCAGGGAAAGCCGCCATCACTTTGTTAAGTCCCGTGCCGTCGGGCATCGCGGCGGTGATCGCCACTATGCGCTCGTCCGCTTTCATCAAATCGATAGTCGCTTGGGCGAAGACTGCCGTGTAGCTGGGCGCGGCTGAAGGCTCTTTGATGAATTTGCCTGTCGATATTTCAAAAGCCGAGGTGCCGTGCCACGCGGCTTTGTCGCGCTCCGCAGGCCCGTAGCCTTTGCCCTTGACCGTCAGCGCGTGAATCAAGACGGGGCCATCTACCTTTTTCGCGTCTTCGAGAGTATGAAGAACAGAGTTGATGTCGTGTCCGTTGATCGGCCCAAGATATTTCAGGCCCAACTCTTCCCACAATGCGCCGGGGATGAATGCGCGGGCCAGCGCATCTTTGAGCGCCTTGGCGCGCGTGAGCATCATCTCGCCGACAGCCGGGATGGATTTGAGAATTTCTTCTACTTCGTGCTTGAACTCATTGAAGGGGCGGGCCACACGGATGCGATTCAAATATCCTGAGAGCGCGCCGACGTTCGGAGCTATCGACATCTCGTTGTCGTTTAAGAGAACGATCATTTTCTTTTTGAGATGCCCGACCTGATTGATTCCTTCCAGCGCCATGCCTGCCGTCAGCCCCGCGTCCCCGATGAAAGCGACTACCTCGAAATCTTCCTCTTTGAGATCGCGCGCCGCTGCTATGCCGAGCGCGGAAGAAATCGAAGTCCCCGCGTGCGCGGCGTTGAACACATCGTAGACAGATTCTTCGCGTCGAAGAAAACCGCTCAACCCGTCGTACTGGCGAATAGTTGGAAAACGGTCGCGGCGATTGGTGATGATTTTGTGCGCGTAAGCCTGATGGCCTATATCGATGACGAGCTTGTCGCGCGGAGTGTCGAAGGCATAATGCAGGGCGAGTATAAGCTCTACAGGGCCGAGGCTTGCGCCCGTGTGTCCGCCGATCTTCGAGAGGACTTCGATCAGGTAGTCGCGTATTTCGTCCGCGAGAGGCTGCAATTTCGAAACGGGAAGACGGCGGAGATCAGACGGATCGTTGATTTGTGAAAGCAGTTTCATATCGTGTATTGATTCCCCGGGAATGATGTAAAAAACAAAGCGTGACGCGCGCGAGTTTTTCATTCATCGCTCATCACTCATCACTGATGAGCATAACCGCATCACGAAGACCTGGCAATGACGAAGCGGGCTATGCCTTCAAGCGCGTGGCTTTCGATATCGAGAGCCGAAATTATTCCGACGGCTTCATCTACGAGCGTGCGCGCTTTCAGACGAGAGGCTTCCAGTCCGTGAACTGCCGGATAAGTCGCTTTGAGGGCCGACTGGTCTTTGCCCGGAGTCTTACCCAATTGCTCTCGCGTCGAAGTCACATCCAAAATGTCGTCGGCTATCTGAAAAGCCAGCCCGATTCGATTAGCGAACTCAGAAAGTTTTTCTATCTGCTCTTCGCGCGCGCCCGCGATTATGGCGCCCACGACGACTGACGCGCGAATCATCGCGCCGGTTTTCGAGCGATGAATGTATTCGAGCGCAGCGGAATCAACCTCGCGACCTTCATTTTCGATGTCAGCCATCTGCCCGCCGATCAGAGCATCGACCGATCCGGCTGCTTCTGCTATTTCGCGTATGACTCTCACTTGTCGCGCCGCGTCGCGATGAGGAGAGTCTGCCGAAAGCACTCGAAATGCCTGCGTGAGCAGCGCGTCGCCCGCGAGTATGGCTGTCGCTTCGCCGAACGCTTTATGACAGGTCGGCTGCCCGCGTCTGAGGTCGTCGTCGTCCATCGCAGGCAGATCGTCGTGAATGAGCGAGTAGGTGTGAATCATTTCGATGGCGCAGGCAGCGGGCATCAACTCATCTGTGTCTGCTCCGAGAGATTCGCCGGTTGCAAGCGTGAGCGTGGGGCGAAGCCGCTTGCCGCCCGCAAACAGGCTGTAGCGCATGGCGCGATGCAGAAGGCTCGGCTCGACCATTTCCTGCGGCACGAGGGCATCGAGCCAGCGATTGATTTCTTCGGCGCGTCGCGCGAGGTAGTCTTTCGTCGATTCAGTCATTCTTCGGTCTCATCGAACGGGACGGCGCGATGAGAGCCGTCTTCATTTTTGAGAAGGATTTCGACCTTGCGCTCGGCTTCGTCCAATCGCTTCTGGCATTCGCGCGAGAGGCGGACTCCGCGCTCGAAGAGTTCGAGCGATTGTTCGAGCGGCAAATCACCGGCTTCGAGTTGAGCGACTATGCGCTCAAGTTCCGCAATCGACGCTTCGAAATTTTTATCTTTCGGCATACCGCACCTTTTCATCATTCAGGAAGAAGCCCGCGCCTCTCCTGTGTTTACATCGAGCGGGCGACCTCGCGCGCAACGCGATCAGCCTCTTTGACGCAATCTCCCGTCGAAGGGCCGCGCAGATAATTTCCCGCAATATAAAGCCCTGCATTCTGTCTGATCAACTCATCGATCCTCCTGACTCGCGCGGCGTGTCCGAGATTGTATTGAGGTATCGCGCGCTCGTATCGAGTGATGCTGATCGAGCGCGGCTCGCCGCGTATTTTCATCGCTCGCTGAATCTCGCCGTGCGCAAGCGCGACAAGCTCATCATCAGCGAGCCGAGCCGCCGCAGGATTGCGCGCCCCGCCGATGAAGATGGTCATCAAGGCTTTTCCTTCGGGCGCGCGGCCCTCGAATAAACTTGTGTTCCACACACAGCCCAGCACGCTCAAACCGTCGCGCGGCGCGGCCAAAAATCCGAACCCGTGAAGCGAATGCCCGATCATTGATTCGTCATAAGCGAGATAGACGATTGCGAGCGGCGGGTACTCTATTTCGCCGAGCAGACGGCTCAGTTCTTCCGAGACCGTCGCGACGAGGCGAGAAGCTGCAAACGCTGGCGTCGAGATGATGACGTTTTTGCAACTGATCTCTTCGCGGATGCCGGAGCGAGAAAAGCTCAATTTGAAATTTGATATTTCAGATTTGAGATCGATACCGAAGGAGCCTTTGAAATTTGAGGTTTCAGATTCGAGATCAACATCCGAACCGCCTGTGAAATCTGAAATCTCAGATTTCAAATCAATGTCAGAGCGTCCTGTGAAATCTGAAATCTCAGATTTCAAATCAATGTCAGAGCAGCCGAGCATTAAATCTTCTCCGATTATTTCAGCCAGCGTGTCGGTCAGAAAGCTCATGCCCCGTCGAAAAGAACATGAGCGACGGCTGCGCGGGCCGCTCGGAGCCATACTCTTCTTCTTCGCTTCTTTCGCTTTCGCGAACATACCGCGAAACAGGCCGCCATAGCTCATTTCAAGGTTCACCATTTTCGGAAACGCCGCCTGCACGCTCAACTTTTTAGCATCGCCCGCATAGATTCCCGAAACGAATGCCGATATCATCCTTTCGGCTCCTTCGCGCCCGATCCTGCGTTCTGCGAATGAAAAGACACTCTCTTCAGATTCTTCTTTTCGGGCAGGGACGAAAAATTCCCGGATCAAACGCAGCTTGCCCCGCGCGCTGAAAAGTCGGCTTTTCAAAAACGCGCCCGCACTCATCGGCACCGCGTGAAGCTCCCCGTTGTGATAAATATAAGCCGGGGCTTTCGGATCGCCTTCGACAATCTCCTGTGCGATGCCAAGCTCATCTGCGAGAGCCATCAATTCTTCCGTCCCCTGCGAACTGTTCGGCCCGCGCTCGATCAGATAGCCGTCAATTGTTTCGCTTCTGATGACTCCGCCTGCGCGCCCCGATGTTTCAAGCAGCAAAGCGTCGACGCCGAGCGACTTCAACCGATAAGCCGCTACCAGTCCTGAAATCCCCGCGCCGACGATTACAGTGTCTCGCATAAGAAGTGATGAGTGATGAGTGATGAGTGAAATGCTTTCCGGAGACGGGGCGATTTTCGTCTCGCGCATTACTCATTGCTCATCACTTTCTACTTTCCCTTTGACTAGATGCGCGATGGCTTCGATAAAGTCCTCGCGGCAGTTCAAAGCCGGAGCGCGGCGATAATGCTCGAGACCGATCTCCTCGGCCACATCGCGATAAAGTATATCCAATTCGTAAAGCGTTTCGATGTGTTCGGACACGAAGCTCACAGGCACGAGCAATATTTGCTTCGCCCCTTCGCGGGCCAATCGTCTGAGCATCTGATCGGTCGAAGGCTCAAGCCATTTGACGGGGCCGACCTTGCTTTGAAATGAAAGCGAGTGCGGGCGATGGCCTATATGCTCTATGACTTTTCGCACCGTCTGCTCGGTATGCTCAAGATATGGGTCGCCCTGTTCGATGTAGCTTACGGGGACGCTGTGCGCGCTGAAAACTATGTGCGCGCTCGCGGGGTCGGGAAATCGGTCAAGCTCTTCGCTCACGGTTCGCGCAAGCGATGCGATATATCGCTCGTCCTCCTGCCAGCTTTCGATGATCGAAATGCGCTCGAATCTATGATCGTTTTCTTTGATGATTTCTCTCATCCGGTTGAGGCTCGACCCTGTGGTTGAAATCGAAAACTGCGGATAGAGCGGCAGCACGATGAGATGTTGTATGTGATCGCGGCGCATCTCCTCGAACGCTTCTTCGATCAGCGGATTCCAGTAACGCATGCCGACATAAGTGCGCGCCTGAATACCCATCGCAGAGAGAGCTTTTTCCAAAGCGCGGGCCTGTTCATCGGTTATTCGACGAAGCGGCGAGCCGCCGCCTATCTGTTCGTAGTAGCCGCGCGATTTTTTATAGCGGCTCGTCGAGATGATCCACGCCAGAGGTTTTTGCATCGCCCGCACGGGCAGGCGAATGATGTCGGGATCGGAGAAAAGATTGAACAAAAACGGGCGCACTTGTTCGAGCGTCTCCGGCCCGCCGAGATTGAACAACAACACGCCTGTTCGTTCTTTGTTTTGCGCTGACTCGTTCATACCGCTGTGCAGAATCATCGACTTGTTTCTGAAATCACAGTCAGGCCATCGATCCTTGCGTAGTGCCTTCTGTTATGAGTGACAAGCGGGAGGTTGTAAAGCAGAGCCGTTGCCGCTACCCAGGCATCTGAAGTATGAATGGGGAGACCTCTACGCCGCGCGCTTTGTATTGCTTCTGCCCACTTGAGGCAAAGATCGCGATTGGAATGAATCACGATAAAGTCGTTCAAAAAATTCTTTAATTTTAACTTTCTGGCCTCACCCCAGTTTCTCTCCAGCGCCCATCGGTCTGTCTCGGCCAGAGTCATAAATGAAACGGCTGTTAATCTGTCTTGGATATGCGGGCGATATAAATCAGCGCGAGTGTCCTGCTTAAAGAGGAACGAGAGAATATCCGTATCTACCACTATGCTTTTGATCAAGGCTGTTCCCTCTGATCCTCTTCATCCCGCCATCGTCTTACAGTGGCGATGAAATCATCTATGCTTTCGTCTTCAGGCCAGAAATCAGCTTTTGCGCGGAGCGAGTCGAAGTCCAGAGGCTTAACCCCTTGTTGTTTTGCCAGTGCTTCAATGCTGGTTTTCTGAGCATCGTTTTTTCTGTCGCTTGTTTTTCTTGACATGCTTCTCTCCCTGCTGCCGTCATGCTACCACACTCTTCGCCGCATCGATGAATGCCCGCGCGTTTTCTACAGGAGTCGGGGGAAGTATGCCGTGTCCGAGGTTGAGTATATGGCGATGCCCGCCTCCGGCGCGGATCAACTCGCGCGCTTTTTCAGTGACGATTTCAGGCGTGGTGAGAAGCACGCACGGATCGAGATTGCCCTGAAGCGTTATATCATCGCCGACCCTCTTTCGCGCTTCCGCAAGATCGATTCGCCAGTCGATGCTCAACACATCGGCCCCCGACGCGGCCATCTTTTCGAGAAAGTTGCCGCAGCCGTTGATGAACAGTATAGCGGGCGCTTTGTGGCGATTGATCGAATCGAAGATTTTTCGCTCGTAAGGCAACGCGAATTCTTCATAATCGCGGCAGGAAAGTTCGCCTGCCCACGAATCGAACAACTGAACGACCTCGGCGCCTGCTTCTATCTGCGCGTTGAGGTAAAGAATCACGGTATCGGCGATCTTGTCCATCAGCGCGTGAAAAGTTTTGGGATCAGCGAACATCATTCGTTTGACCTGCGCATAATTCTTCGAGCCGCCCCCCTCGATCATATAAGCCGCAAGCGTCCACGGCGCTCCGGCAAAACCTATGAGCGGCACCGCGCCGTCAATCTCTCGGCGGAGCGCTCGAATGATCTCCATAACGAAGCCGGTCTTCTCCACAGGGTCAGGGACGATCAACTGATCGACCATCTGGCGTGTGCGAATCGGCTGGGGAAGCTCCGGGCCTTTCTGCTCTGTGAGCCGAACCTCCTGTCCCATGGCTTCTACGGGGATGAGAATATCGCTGAACATAATCACAGCATCGAGGCCGAGCAATCGGTAGGGCTGAAGCGAGACTTCGACCGCCAGATCGACCGTTTTGCAGAGCGTGAGAAATTCTATGTCTTTTCTCACTGCGCGATACTGGGGCAGGTATCGGCCCGCCTGTCGCATCATCCACACAGGGGTTCTTTCAACTGACTGGCCGCGCGCCGCGCGTATGATCAAATCGTTTTTCATTATTGTTTCTCGATTCAATGCTCTCGATATTCGACGACGGATTTTATCAACGCGACGGATGAAGGCTCAAGCGCGCAGGCTTCATCGCTCAACGCGCAAAACATGCAGGCAGCGAGCCTCGGCTCCCACATTCTCACCTGCTCACAAATCTGTTGCCCTCTTCGTAGAATCTCCACTCAAGCTCTGTGGCCGCCGTGATTCCGATTCGCGCGCTCGAAGTGACGCGCCGCTCTTCACTTCTTTCTCTGACTTTGATCTCGCGGCCTATCTTCGTTTTGTTAAGACTCAAATCGATTCCGAATGCCTGACACAATCGCCCCGGCCCGCTTGCCAGTTTCCTTATATCTTTCACGCCTCGACGCTCGATCATCCCTTCGACGCCCTCCAGAGGCTCGACTGCGCGAATCAACACCGCGCCGGGGCCGCTTTTGTCGGACGTAAAGTTGAGGCAATAGTACATTCCATAGATCAGATAGACGTAGACGTGACCGAAGGTCTCGCGCATGATCTGCGCCTGATTGCGACGGGTGACGGCATGCGAAGCCGCGTCAATGGTATAAGCTTCGGTTTCGACTATGCGACCCGCGCAACGCCCAACGACGAGCGTCGTCCCGATCAGATCGCGCGCAACCGTGAGGGTGTCGCGGGCGAAGAAGTCATCCGTGAGGAGCGGCGGGCGGCGGGCGGTCGACAGTGGGCCGTTATGAAAAGCCATGAGTCAGAAACCGAATATACCGGCTGACTGATGCTTGCCGCAATGCTCACCGCCCACTGCGGTTATCCGCATACTCGCGGCGCTTGGTCGGGTTTGCGGAAAATAGTGAAAGCTCACTTGCTCCTGATGAGATTTTCCGTATCCTGCGGCACGGCGATGAAGGGAAGGTTGCGATACATCTCGCTTACGTCCAATCCGTAGCCGACGACGAAGTGATTCGGGATAGTGAAGCCGATGTATTTGGCATGGGTGTCGATTTCATGGCGGTCTGGTTTGTCGAGCAGCGCGGCTATCTGAAGCGAGTTCACCTCGCGCGAGCGAAAAATATTTGCCAGATAATTGAGCGTCAGCCCCGTGTCGATTATGTCTTCGACCACGAGTACGTCTTTGCCCGCGAGGCTCTTGTCCAGGTCTTTGGTGATTCTGACTTCGCCTGATGATTTCGTCGAAGCGCCGTAGCTCGATATGCCTATGAAATCCAGCGTCAGCGGAAGATCGATAGCCCGCATCAGGTCTGAAAGAAAAACGCACGCGCCCTTTAGCACCGCCAGCAGGTGAAGATTTTTCCCCGCGTAATCGCGCGTTATCTCCGCTCCCATCTCTTTGACCCGCGCCTGAATCTCTTCGGAAGCGATCAACACCTTCAGATTCGGGTCGTTCATAAAAGGGGCTTGCCCGGTCGTTGACATGGCGTTCTCCTTCGAAAACAGTTTTCAGTTCTTCATCATTTCAAGGCGTCGTTGAAAATGAGATGAAAGACTCCTCGGATTTTTTTTGAAGTGGGACTATACGAAACCTGCGGAGGACTGTCAACGCGCCCTTTTTGATTGTTTATCTTCGATTGGAAAACTAAAATCTGAAATCCGAAATTCGAGAGGTGAATCGATGAGCATAATTGATGAACGAGGCAAGCGCGTAATCACCGAGCGCGAAATAAAACAGGCCGCCCGGGGCGACACTCTGCGCATCGATGAGAGCGCATTGCTTACGCCGCTTGCCGCAGACGTTGCGCGCGAGCGTGATATTCAAATAGAGCGAGTGCAGAGACGCGGGGCTGCGCGGAGAAAAAAGATAGCTCTGGCGGCTGATCACGGCGGATTCGAAATGAAGGAAGAACTCAAGCGCACGCTCGCAGACCTCGGTTATGAATTTCAGGATTTCGGCACGCATTCGACCGACGCAGTAGATTATCCCGATTATGCTCACACGGCGGCCCGCGCGGTCGCTCGCGGAACCTGCGACCTGGCGATAATCATCGACGGCGCAGGCATAGGCTCCTGCATGGTCGCAAACAAAGTTCCCGGAGTGCGCGCCGCGATGTGCTACGACGCGGCGACGGCTCGCAACAGCCGCGAGCATAACGGCGCGAACGCGCTCACTCTCGGAGGCAAGATGATCACCACTGAGCGAATGCGCGAAATAGTCGAAGCGTGGCTTTCAACCGATCTCACCGAAGACCGACACCGCCGAAGAGTGGCCAAGATCGATTCCATAGAACACGAATACACAAAAGAATGAAACGGGTGCAAAATCTGAAACTCGATATTCGAGAGATGATGCTCCATGTGCATCATGGTTTATGAGCAAGTGAAGAGTAAGTTTCCCTCGCAGCGTGAAAAGACAGAAAACAGATTTCAATAAAGAGTGAAGGCCCGACTTCATACGGGGAGATTTCTGTCTCTTCCAGGGGCGACCTCCCATCACTATCTTTCAGATCAAACTGCGCATTGTGACAGTGGCTAAGGCCGGAGTCTGCCCTCAAGCGTGAATGCGCTCAAGCGCGGACTCCGAAAGCCGGAGGTGTGTCTGCTGCGCAGTTCGATGAGGACGCCTTCGATGCTTATGAAAAAATCAACCCTGTCGCTCTTTGTGTTTATGCTTGTTGGCTCCTGCTCGATAGTCTCTACGAACAAAGGTCAGTCGCAACAAAAACCTAACGTGCTGTTAATCATGATGGACGATCTCAACACGGATCTCGGCTGCTATGGAAGCCCGGTGGTCAAGACTCCCAACATTGATCGCCTAGCCGCGCGAGGTGTGCGATTTGATCGCGCTTACTGTCAGTTCCCGCTCTGCAATCCCTCGCGCACATCCCTGCTCACAGGGCTTCGGCCTGAGACTACGGGAGTGATGGGCAATTTCACTGATCCGCGCAGCGAACTCGGCGACCGTCTTTTTATGCCGGAGTATTTCCACGCGAATGGATACTTCACGGCTCGCGTCGGAAAAATCGCGCACAATCTTTTCATGGATTCCGTATCGTGGGACGTGTCGGAAGGGAAAGAGAATCTCGGCGGCATCGATAACGAAAGCTCTCCCGAATGCAAAGATCGAACCTATTGCAAGACCGACAACCGCGATGAGGATGAACACGACGGTCGCATAGCTCGCAGGGTCGCACAGTTGCTCGATGAGAATCGCGGCAGAACATTTTTCATCGCCGCCGGGTTCGGACTCCCGCATTCGCCGTGGTACGCTCCTCGGAAATACTTCGATCTTTACCCTGTCGAAAGCATCCCGCTGCCGGAGGGCGCGAGCGGCTATAACAAAAAACGACTGCGCCAGTGGAGAGCCGCTTATTATGCCTCGGTTTCGTTCGTCGATGCGCAGATCAAAATCATACTCGATGAAGTCGATAGACTCGGTCTGGCCTCGAACACGGTGATAGTTTTCTTGAGCGACCATGGCTTTCTGCTGGGCGAACACGGAGGGATATTCGACAAGAAAAAACTTTTTGAAGAAGCGGCTCGTGTTCCGCTCATCGTCTCCGTTCCGGGAGGGCCGAGAGGCGTCGCCTCGTCGCGCATCGTCGAGCTAGTCGATTTGTACCCATCGCTCATCGAGCTTTGCGGACTGCCGCGCATTTCGGACCTCGAAGGCACAAGCTTCGTGCCTTTGCTCACAAACCCGGAAAGGGAGTGGAAGCGAGCGGCCTTCGGCGCGACGAAGGGGAGCAAGCGCAAGCGGTTTCAGTCGGTTCGGACCGAGCGTTATGTTTACATCGAACGGACGGACGGAGCGGACGCGGAGCTTTATGATCATCAGACTGATCCTCACGAACTCACTAATGTAGCCCGCGACCCGCGATACTCGGCGACGGTGGCTGAAATGAAAAAGATTCTGAGCGAAGGATGGCGCGGCGCTCTGCCGCCGAACGACTGAGCGCGCGACATAAAAGAACCTGCTCTGGCGGCGGGCGTTTGTCATTATGCAAACGCCCGCCGCGATTTTTTTTGAGCGGGCGAATTTTTTTCTCAACGCTTTTCGACAAAGTCGGGTAGATAGTAAATGAATGGACGGAGAAGAAAAATGACAGGCGAGATTGTTGAGACTCTGTTGATGATGGAAAACTTCACCGTTGAAAGCGCCGCGGGCGAGCCTGTCACGCTGCTCATCGAACGCGCACGAGCGGGCGAAAGAGAAGCCTTCGATCAACTGATGATCCGCTATCAGCGCAAAGTCGTTTCGACCGCGTGGCGGATGCTCGGCAACAGGGAGGATGCCCGCGACGCGGCGCAGGAAGCCTTCCTGCGAGTCTACAAATATCTCGACCGATTCCGAGCGGATGAGGACTTCGCGGCGTGGCTTTATCGAATAGTCATCAACGCCTGCCGCGACATCGCGCGAAAACGAGCCAGCGCGAGCCGATTCGTTTCTCTCGATGCAGAGGCGGAGCGGATAGAAAAACTCGCCGCGTCGGATGATGTCGAACACAGCGCGATCCTGTCTCAGGAGCGATCTCTGGTCGCCAGCGCGCTCGGCACGCTTACGAAGAAGGAGCGCGAGGCTCTCGTTTTACGCGACCTCGAAGGGCTGACGACTGAGGAAGTCGCGAGGGCTATGGGATCGACTCAGACCACCGTGCGGTCGCACGTAAGCTCGGCGCGGGCGAAGATACGAGAGTTTCGCAATCGCGTTTTGAAGAGGAGCAGGTTATGAATTGCAGGCGCACACAGGATTTGATCCCGCTTTATGTGGGAGGCGATTTGAAAGATGCTCGCGCGCTCGAAGTCGCTTCCCACCTCGACTCGTGCGACGAGTGCAGAGGCGTGATGGATGAATTTTCCGAGAGCCAGCAGTGGGCGCGCACTGCGGCGGAGCCGGATTTCGATGAAGCCTTCTTCGATGATTTGCGTCAGAGCGTGTTTGCGCAGATCGAATCAGCAAAAGCGCGTCCCTCTTTTTTTCAGTTTCTGAGAGAGCGGATGTCGTTGAAGCCTGCGCTTGCGCTAACGGTCGCGCTGATGATCCTGGCAATGGGGATGGCTTTTTATATCTATTCAGGCGGGACGAAGAATGATTCGAGAAACGGTCTTACAGCCGGGGATAAAGAAAAGAAACAGGAGGAGCAGACAGTCGCGCCTCTTGAAAAAGAAGAAAAAGAATTCAGGAATCATCGCCCTCGTCGTCCGCGCGCGCGACAGCCGGATGCGATAGCGGTGAAAAGGCAACAGCCCTATCGATCTGCGCGACAGATTGTTTCCAAAAACGCAGACCGGACACGTCTCGAATGGCAAACCTCTGAGCGCGAGACTATGCCGGGAGGTATGACGCGAATAGAGTTTCATACCTCTGATCCGAATATTCGCATCATCTGGCTCGCGCCTAAAGAGAAGGATTCAACAGAGTCGAAGCCGTTAAGCAAGGAGTCAGGAGTCAGAAGTCAGAAGTCAGAAACAGGTTTGATGTTGAGGTCGGCATTTTGATTTCTAACTCCGGGCGATTTGATATAGCAACTTCAGTGTGTGAGACAGTAGCGCAGGAAAAGCATTCTGACTCCTGACTTCTGGCTCCTGACCACTTTCCAGGGAGGTTATTTCAATGAAGATAAGAATTTTGACAGCCATAGTTTTAACGATGTCCCTCGCAAACATCGCCTTCGGGCAGCAATCGCAAACGCCGCCGCCTGCTCAGAGACAGCAGGAATTTGTCGAAGAGAAAGGATTCAAAGGCCGCGTCTTCGAAATCAAACATCGCAATCCGAGCGCGCTCATCAACGCAATCGCGCCGCTCGGCAGCGGCTTCAAAGGCGCGACCCTGCGACCGAGCGATGAGTTCAACACGATAACCGTGCGGGATTTTCCCGAAAATATCGCGGCGATGGAAGAGGCCATCAAGCGACTGGATGTGCCTGATGCTCCGAGTCCCGATATCGAGTTTCACGTTCACGTGCTGATCGCTTCGAACTCGGCGACTGTCTCCGGCGAGTTTCCAGCGGAGTTGACAGATGTGGTGAAGCAGTTGAAGGCGACGTTCAGCTACAAAAACTATGGGTTGATGACTTCTTCCATACAGCGGGGCAAAGAAGGCAGGCGCAGCGCTGCAGGATCGGGCATCGCTGAGTCGAAGCTCTTCGAGATAGCCACTCCTGAAAGCAATCCGATCTTTTATAACTACCGACTCAGCAGCATAATCGCAAACCGATCTGCTTCGGGAGTGTCGACGGCACAGATAGATGAGTTTTCCTTTCACATGCGCGTTCCGATCAATGTAGGTTCTGCCTCTAAATCATCGATTCAGTATCAAGACATCGGCTTCAATACTCCGGTCAGCGTGCGAGACGGAGAGAAGGTCGTCGTCGGGACGACCGCGGTTGGAGACAAAGGCTTGATCGTCGTGCTGATAGCGAAATTCTTGAAGTGAATTTCGACTCCGCGGATGAGAGCAGTTCAACTCTCATCCGCTTCCTTCTCTTCGATCACCTCGACCGTATCCTCGCTTTCGTGTACGGATTGCTCCTTGAGGAAAATCATCTTGGCTATCTGAACGGCGGAAAAATTTCCGCGCGTGTAGGCAGGATGAGTCGTTGCATCGAAACGGCCCTCGAATAATTCATCGCACAACTGATCGATCCTTTGCTGAAAATCGGCATCCGTAGAACGGAACCCGTCAGGTTCGAGCGCGTGAGTGATGGGCAGTCGCACGAGCAGATCATAAGTATTCATCCACGCCATGCAGTAAGCGCGCAGGGATTCGAAGACCGGGCTGTTGTTGCCGAACCGACGGACATAGTAGGCGAAATTATCCAGCACCGAGCGGTCGCAAACTAAAACGTCTGAGCGGGGAGTTTTTTCTATCTCAAGCTGAATCTGTCGGGCGATGATCCACTGATAAGCCTCGCGCGTAGCCTGTTCATTGAGCGGGAACGGGCATTCGCGGGCCGTCTCGGTTATAAGCTCGACCGTCTTGCCCGCGCGTTTGAGTACGCCCGCAAGCTCATAAGCGATGGTCGTCTTGTTGACCCCGTGCGTGCCTACCAGCGCGACTTTGAACAAAATATCCTCCTTCGAAAAGTCTAAAGTCAGCAGGTTACAGGTTACAGGTTACAGACCCTGAGATTTCTCGCCTGTAACCTGTTCCCTGTCACCTGTCCCCTACTTCGCGCGTTTCAGCAGCCAGTCGGATATGGTCTGAAGCGCGACGGGCGCGAAGGTCTCTTCTATCTTCGCGTACTCGTCGGGCGTTCCCTTCTGAGAGTGTTGAAAGAGGTGATTGAGATTCGGCAGACTGATCATCGTGTGATCCTTGTTCTTTCCCTCTTTCAGAGCCGCTTCGATAGCAGTGAGGTTTTCTTTGTAAGGCACTTGAAGGTCAAGTTCGCCGTTGATGGCAAGCACGGGGCAGCGCACCTGTTTGAGCGAAGGGCGCGGGTCATAAGTGAGAAAGTAGCGGAACCAGGTCGAGAGATAAGTTCTGACCTGCGCCGAGCCTGCTCGTTGCTGCTCAGGGGTGGTTGCTCCGTTTAGCTCCAGAATTTTCTTTTCCGCCACGGCATCGTCTTTTTCCTGTTTGATGACGGCGAAAATCTTTTCCTGAATGACGCGATTTGCGGCTATCAACTCATCCTTTGCGCCGTTGGCGCGAGCTATGAGCGCGCTTTGCAGATAGATTATCTCTTCGCCTGTAAGTCCCGGCCCTGCCATAAGGACTATGAATGCAATATCGCCAGAGCGGCTTGCGGCAATCGGCGCAACGAGTCCGCCTTCGCTGTGACCGATGAGTCCTATTTTTTTCGGATTGATTTCTTTGCGCGATTTCAGATACTCGACTCCCGCCAGCACATCGCCCGCAAAATCGTCCGTAGTCGCGTTGGCTATATTGCCGGTCGAGCCTCCCACCCCGCGGTCGTCTACGCGCAGTACGGCCACTCCGAGGCGCGTGAGGTGATCAGCCAGAACGAGAAAAGGCTTATGGCCGAGCAGAGCTTCATTGCGATCCTGCGGGCCTGATCCTGTGATGAGCAGTGCTGCCGCAAACGGCCCTTTCCCGCGTGGAAGCGTCAGCGTTCCGGCCAGACGGACGCCGCCCTTCGTGTTTTCATAACTGACATCTTCTTCATCGTAAGGGTAAGGCTTTTGCGGCTCCTGCGGGCGTTTGACTGCCGCCTTCGGCGGAGCCGCGCTGCTTTCGGATGTCCGCGTTTTTTTCTCGATCTTGAAGGGGAAGGTCTGACCTCCCTGCGAGAAATCGCCCGCGATTGTTTTGCCGTCTTCCGACAGCTTGCCATTGAAGGTAGGATCGCCCGGCACGTTGAGTATCACGAACGAAACGGCTGGCGGTGTGACAGTGATAGAACCGAGAGGGAGTCCCTTCGCGCCCTGAGACGGGATATCTATCGTGCCTGCCCACGAGCCGTCCTCTTTGCGAGTGAGATCGATCAGGAAGGCAAGCTCTGCATTAGGGAGAGTGATCGCGCCTTCCCATCGGCCCCGGACATCGGGCTGACTTCGGGCAGGCGCGAAGAGGGAGAGTTGAAAGACAAACAATATTGCGAGAGCGAGTGAAAAGAATCGATTCTTCAAAGTGTTTCTCCAATCGGATATTTTCATCGGCCTGAGCCTGTTGATCGTCAACCGAGAAGTTTACAACGGAATCCATTTGAAGCAAGTTCGAACTGACGGCTGAAGTTCGCGCAGACATTGAGCTTGTGAAAGAGAGCGGGCGATGAGTATAATTTTCGGTCACTCGCGGGTCTTCGGAGACTGCCGGATAATCTGAGGAAAGGGTGACGAGTCCTGCCTGACGCTCGCCATTTAGCTTGCAAGGATTCGCCCAATTCGGTTTCTATATTGGTAGGAATACAATCAGCAACATATTCGAGTCGCATCAGCGAAGAGGAAAGAATGGTATGAGGAAAGTTTTAGCAATTTTAATCGCCGCAGGGATAGTCGCAGGCTGGGCCATCACGTCTACGGATAGCTTCGAGGTTCTCGCTCAGGAAGGCGCGCCGCGACTTAATCGCATACGTCCGTCCCGCATTACGTCAGGCGCTCCCACTTTCACAGTGCTGCTCGAAGGCAAACGATTCGTTCAGGGCGCAAAAGTCCGCCTCGATGGAGTCGATCTGGATTCTTCGAGAGTGGCGAAAGACGGCAAAGCGATACTGGCCGAAATCGATCCTTCGGTCGTAGCCGCGCCCGGAACTCACACCATTGAGGCCGTCAATCCCGACGGCATGATCTCCGGTACGGAAACTCTCACTGTAGTCGATCCTGACCCTGAACTCGTTCTCCAACTTGATGCCAGCAACGCCGCCGAAGAAGATCAGCAGTTCCCCCTTGTGTTCCCCATCTCAGGAGAGGGATTCAGCAAAAGATCGAAGGCGCTCATCTGGGGCAAGGCTTCGCCTGAGACAATCTTCATTTCCGACACTGATCTTGATGCCGTCTTCGGGGCAGGGTTTACCGAGCATCCTGCGCGCGTCCCTATCATGATCGCAAACAAAGGCGGGAGACTCTCGAATGTGCAAATCTTCTTCATAGTTCCCCGACCAGCCGTCATAGATGGCATTGATCCAGAGAGCGTCGAAGTAGGGGACGAAGACCTTGAAATAGAGGTATTCGCAGGCAACCTCAGACCCGACGCCGAGCTTGTTGTCAACGGCTTCCCGGTCGAGATAACCCGGCGAAGGGATGCTCGCCTCGAAGCCGTCATACCTGCTGCGCTTCGCGCCCAGCCCGGTCTGATCTCTGTTCGCATCCAGCAGGACGGCATTCAATCGCAGGACTTCACCATAACGGTCACTCCTACGGACGACCCGTTCATATACACCTCCGCCCCCGCTCTCATACGTCAGGGCGACACGCGCGAAACTATAGAGATTGTCGGCGCAAACTTCACCAGCAGGCATACAGTGTTGCTCGATGGGGAAGAGGTGAATCCGAGGAATTCCACCCGCCGCCGCCTTACGATAGTTCTCAAGAGAGAGTTGCTCTCGACTACAGGCACTCACACGCTTCAGGTCAAAGACGAGGATGATAACCTTTCCAACATCGTTTCATTCTCAGTCGTGCCGGATGTAACTGTCAGCACTGTTGCAGGCGAGCTTATAGGATTCAACTTCGATGTCGACTGCGTCAGTTCCGAAGAAGCGCGATTCCGCCGCCCCAGACGAATGGCGTTCGGGCCTGACGGATTGATCTATGTGACCGATCAGCAGAATCACGCCATACGAACTCTCAATCCCGCGACCGGCGAAGTATGCACGCTTGCAGGCGCGACAGGGATATTCGGTTATAACGACAGCGGAAATCCGAGAGATTTCCCCGTATCCTTTTCGTTCCCGAACGGAGTGGCCGTGGCGTCGAACGGAGATGTCTTCGTGACTGAAAACGGCAACCACGTCGTGCGGGTCATCCAGGGCAGAGGTGCAGCGATGACCGTCTCCACATTCGCGGGGCGATTCAGGGAGGAAAGCGACCGCGACCGTCAGAACCGTTTCCAGAGTACCCGGAACGGAAAAAGCGGCTACTTCGACGATGAAGTGAACCGTTCGGCTTTCAATCTGCCCGACGATATCATCGTCGCGCCCGACGGCACGATTTATCTGGCCGACGCCAACAACCATTCCATCCGCCGTATAAGGCGCGATGGAAGCCAGTTCATAGTCGATACGATCGCAGGAAATGGCGTTCCGGGATTTGCCGACGGATTCGTGCCGAACGCTCGCTTAAATACGCCGACTGCTCTCGCGCTCTCGCTCGACGGGCAGTTTCTGTTCGTAGCCGATACGAATAATAATCGCGTGCGCCGTCTGGAATTTGCCACCGGACGGGTGACGACGGTCGCAGGAAGCGGGTTTGGAGGCACTTCGGACGGTCCGGCTATGGAAGCGACCTTCTTCCAGCCCATAGGACTTGCGATAGATTCAGAAGGAATTCTTTATATAAGCGAAGTGACCGGAAACCGCATTCGCAGACTCGACACAGCGGGCAACATCACGACAGTGGCGGGAGGCGATGGAGTAAAATTCAGAGACGGCCCCGGACTCGAAGCCAGATTCAACAGCCCGCGTGGACTGGTGATAGACAGACAGCGGGGAATGCTTTTCGTCGCGGACACGGAACACTTCAGCATACGAGCGATACAACTGCCCTGATCGAGATGAGCAGAGCGGGGCCGAGCGGTCGGCCCTTTTTTGTTTAGCTCCTGTGACGGTAGGTTATTCGGCCTTTGGTCAGATCGTAAGGCGACAACTCAACCGTGACCCGGTCGCCCGGCAAGACCTTGATGAAGTTCTTTCGCATTTTGCCTGACAGATGCGCAAGTATCTGGTGTCCTTCGGGTATCTGCACCTTGAAAGTCGCATTGGGCAGCGACTCTGTGACGATTCCATCAACAGGGATCATTTCATCTTTCGGAATAACTCGCACCTCCTTTCCGGTGTCGCCTGACCACCCTGATCTTCAACCCCAGTGGCGATTGACCACTAAGAATACCTCAATATCAATCCGCGAGTAAATCGCAAGTCAGAACTCTCGCCGGATTTTCCGGCTGATTGACGGCAGGGAGAAAAATAGAACGCGTCGGACGCGGATCAGGCGGGTTTACGCGGATCAGACCCGCGCTCATCCGCCCAATCCGTTCGATCGGCGTTCTATTTCCTAAAATTAAATGGCCCTGTATTGACGGCGGTGCAGAGGGTGACTAATATCAGTCGGTCGCCAAATCGTATCGAAAAACGATTCGGTCAATGAAATATCGACCTCAGTTTCAAGAACATCGCATTATGAAATCTTTTCAAAAAATTTTCGCAACCACCGCCCCTCCCGCCGTGATTCTGATTCGAATCATACTGGGATCGGTTTTTCTCTCCGAAGGGATTCAGAAGTTTCTCTTTTCAGACGAAGTCGGGGCAGGACGCTTTGCCAAAATCGGAATTCCATCGCCTGAGTTCACGGCCCCGTTCGTAGGTGTCGTCGAAACGGTGTGCGGAGCTTTGATCCTGATCGGGTTGCTTACGCGGCTCGCGGCTGTTCCTCTGATCATAGTTATGCTCGTCGCCATTGTTTCGACCAAAATTCCGATTCTTCTCGGCTATGGATTTTGGGGCTTCAGTCTCCGAAATGTTCCTTACTACGGTTTCTGGGGCATGGCGCATGAGGTGCGCACAGACTTCGCTATGCTGATGGGAGCGATCTTCCTTCTCATCGTCGGAGCAGGGGCGCGGTCTCTGGACGCACGGCTTATGAGAGATTCAGAGAATCGTTCCGTAAGCTGAGGCTGTAGACACGCAACAGCAGGCGAGTCGTCGCCTGCGATTCGACAGGAGACAGATCAAATGTTGATGAAAAGCAGATTTCAACGAACGATCATCATGCTGATCTTCGTCGCGCTCAACATAAATGCTTTGACCGCCAGCGCGCGAATGCAGGAAACAGCGGCAAGTCAAAGACGCCCGGTCAAACGCGCCGAAAGTCGTGAGCAATGGTACGCCGACGGTCAACGCGCCGTCGAAGAGGCGAAGCGGTTGAGGGCCAACATCGCGCGGGCCAAAAACATCATCCTGTTCGTTGGCGACGGCATGGGAATTTCTACTGTGACGGCTGCGCGAATACTCGAAGGCCAGATGCGCGGCGAAAGCGGCGAAGAAAATCTGTTGAGCTTCGAGCGATTGCCCTACGTGGCGCTCTCGAAAACCTACAGCGTCAATCAGCAGACATCCGACTCCGCCCCGACCATGACGGCCATCATCACTGGCGTCAAGACCGATGACAGTTTTATCTCAGTCGATCAGGATACCGTGCAAAGCGATCACACTACGGTCAAAGGAAACGAGCTACCGACTTTTCTTGAGCTTGCGGAAGAAGCGGGCCTCTCGACCGGAGTAGTCAGCACGGCCCGAATAACGCACGCCACACCAGCCGCCTGCTATGCGCACAGCCCCAATCGCAGCTGGGAGTGCGATTCTGATATGTCATCATCAGCCCGTGATGGCGGATTCCCCGACATCGCCCGACAGTTGATCGAATTCCCTCACGGGAACGGACTGGAAGTGGTACTGGGCGGCGGTCGCAGTAAATTTCTGCCGCGCACAGCCTCAGACCCGGAGGACACGGGTCGGACGGGCGAGCGCACGGACGGGCGCGATCTCATCAGCGAGTGGGTGAAGAAACGCCCCCGCTCAGTTTATGCATGGAACAAGAGCCAGTTCGATGCGGTCGACCTCCGCACGACGGATCGCCTCATAGGACTCTTCGAACGCTCGCACATGGAGTATGAGCATGATCGCCCCAAAGACACCGGAGGCGAGCCGTCGTTGAGCGAGATGACTTCCAAAGCAATCGATCTTTTGGCGAAGAATCGCAAAGGTTATTTCCTGATGGTCGAGGGCGGGCGAATCGATCACGCGCATCACGAAGGCAATGCCTACCGCGCGCTTACTGACGCGGTTGCGCTCTCGAATGCGGTTAAAACTGCGCTGTCGAAGACCGATGCGAGAGATACGCTCATCATCGTCACGGCAGACCATAGCCATGTGTTCACAATGGCAGGCTATCCGACGCGAGGCAACGATATTTTGGGTCTCGTTGTAGGGAATGATGCACGCGGCAATCCTGATAGCAGTTTTGAGAAGGACAGCCTGGGGCTGCCCTACACGACGCTCGGTTACGCCAACGGCCCCGGTTATACGGGCGCTTCCAGACAGCAGCCTGAAGGCTCCAAACGCCGCCCTCATACCGGAATCGGATATTCAGGTATTACCAAAGGGCGACCTGATCTCTCAAGCGTCCCCACGACCGATCCCGATTATATGCAGGAAGCAGGGGTTCCGTCCGTGGCTGAGACGCACGGCGGAGAAGATGTCGCCATTTACGCGGGCGGGCCGGGCGCTTATCTAATTCACGGCGTGCTGGAACAGAATGTCATCTTTCACGTCATGCTCGAAGCCTCGGGGTTATCTGCGAAAAAACCGTCAAGATCGAATACTCGCACCCGGAGGAAGCGATAGCCCAATGAATAAATAAACAGGCTCTTCCCTCATCTGCTCACTTAAAACGGTTGCCTTAGTCTAACTCGCTTATCTGCCGAGTTTACTGCGCGTCCGAACGCTCGCTCCTTCGATCCAGAAAATAAAAATTGACAAAGTTACACTCATATTTTATGCTGTGTCCGTCGCAGATTTTGAAGATAAATTGCTGGATTGGTAAGGGTGAATGTCGGTTAAGTTCAGAGATTATTATGAAATTCTCGGTGTTAAGCGAGATGCGACCGAGGATCAGATAAGGCAGGCTTTCCGTAAGCTTGCGCGCAAGTATCACCCGGACGTGAACCCTGACGACAAGACGGCTGAAGACAAGTTCAAGGAAATAAACGAGGCATATGAAGTTCTCTCGGACTCGGACAAGCGCAGGCGGTATGACCGGCTCGGAGCGAACTGGAAAGACGGAGCGGAGTTCACTCCGCCGCCCGACTTCACTTATTCACAGGGCGATGTGAGTGACATTTTCAGCGGCGGCGGCGTCTTCAGCGATTTCTTTGAAATGCTGTTTGGCGAAAGCTCACAACCGCGGAAAGCGAGAACTGCGAGGGGCGAAGACGCGCAGGCTGAGATGACCATATCGCTTGAGGATGCTCATCGTGGCGGGATTCACCGCCTCTCGGTTCAAAGCGTGCGCAGATGCCCGGATTGCAACGGGGCTGGCGCTTCAAGCAAGAGAATCTGTGTGAAGTGTCGCGGAGCGGGGCGCGTCGTGACTCCTCGCTCGATAGATGTGAAGATTCCGCCGGGCGCGCGTGATAAATCGGTCATCAAGCTCTCAGGTCAGGGTCAGCCCGGATCGGGCAGTGGGCCGTCGGGGGATTTGTATTTGACGCTGAGGATCACTCCCCATCCTCTGTTTACGGTTTCGGGAGATGATGTAACGGTTGAATCGCCCATCGCGCCGTGGGAAGCGGTTCTGGGAGCCAGAATCGAAGTGCCTACGCTCGATGGCAAAGCTGAGATGAAAGTGCCTGCGGGGTCGCAGGGCGGACAACGCCTGCGGCTGCGCGGACAGGGACTCAACAAGCGCGGCGGCGGGCGCGGCGACGAGTATGTGAAACTCAAAATCGTCGTGCCGACCTCTCCGACCGAACGCGAGCGACAACTCTTTCGCGAACTGGCTGCTGACAACAGCTTCAAACCGCGAAAGTGAATATGGGTGATGGGGGTTAGGTGATAGGTGGCAATAAAGCGACACGGAACAGATGATGAGGGGATGGGCAGACATTTCGCCCATCCCCCATCCCCTATCCCCTATCCTCTATCAGAAGGGGGTAGCATTCATAATGGATATAAATCGTTTTACCGAAAAAGCGCAGGAGGCGGTGCGAGCCGCGCAGACTCTGGCCGTCCGCAACAGCAATCAGCAACTCGATGTCGAACACCTGATGTTTGCCCTGCTCGAACAACAGGGCGGGCTTGTGCCTTCGATACTCACGAGAGCCGGGGTCAACGTCGAGCCGCTGCGCGAGGCCGTTGGGCGCGACATTGATCGCATACCGAAAGTCACAGGCCCGTCAGGGCCGGTCGATCAAATCTATATCACGGCCCGTCTCAACAAGGTTTTCGTCGCGGCTGAAGACGAAGCCCGCAAGCTCACGGATGAATACATCAGCGTCGAGCATCTTCTTCTCGCTATCATAGGCGAAGGCGGCGCAGCTTCGCGCTCGCTCAAAACCGCAGGAGTCACGCGCGAGCGAATCGAGCAGGTTCTCATTCAGGTGCGGGGCCATCAACGTGTGACTTCGCAAAACCCGGAAGCGACTTATGAAGCGCTCGAACGCTACGGGCGCGATCTCACGAAGATGGCAGCAGCGGGCAAACTCGACCCGGTGATCGGTCGCGACGACGAGATTCGCCGCGTCATTCAAGTCCTCTCGCGGCGAACTAAAAACAATCCCGTGCTGATAGGCGAGCCGGGAGTGGGAAAGACTGCGATAGTCGAAGGACTGGCTCAGCGAATTATTCGCGGCGACGTGCCTGAGAGTTTGAAGAACCGCCGCATAGTCGCGCTCGATATGGGCGCGTTAGTCGCTGGGGCGAAGTATCGCGGTGAATTCGAAGAGCGGCTCAAGGCTGTGCTCAAAGAAATCCAGGCGGCTGAAGGCGAAGTCGTTTTGTTCATCGACGAGATGCACACGATAGTCGGCGCGGGCGCGGCTGAAGGATCGATGGATGCATCGAATCTGCTCAAGCCGATGCTTTCGCGCGGCGAGCTTCACTGCATCGGCGCGACGACTCTCGACGAATATCGCAAGCACGTCGAAAAAGATGCCGCGCTCGAACGAAGGTTTCAGCCTGTGATGGTCGATCAGCCCACGGTCGAGGATACTATCTCGATTCTTCGCGGACTCAAGGAGCGATACGAAGTGCATCACGGGGTTCGCATCAAGGATGCCGCGCTCGTTTCTGCCGCAGTGCTTTCGCAACGCTACATCTCAGACAGATTTCTTCCCGATAAAGCTATCGATCTCGTCGATGAGGCGGCAGCGAAGCTGCGAACTGAAATCGATTCGATGCCTGCCGAGCTTGACGAGATTTTGCGCCGTGTGATGCAGCTTGAAATCGAGCGCGAGGCTTTGAAGAAAGAAACCGACGCGGCTTCGCGCGAACGGCTCGCTCGACTCGAAAAAGATTTGGCCAATCTCAAGGCCGATGGTGACAGCCTCAAAGCGCAATGGCAGACCGAAAAGGAAGGCGTTCAAAATATTCGCGCCATCCGCGAGCAGATCGAACAGACGAAGGTGGATGTGGAAAAAGCCGAGCGCGAATACGACCTCAATCGAGCAGCGGAGCTTCGATACGGGAAGCTCAATCAGCTTGAAAAGCAGTTGCGCGATCATGAAGAGAGCCTCGATCAGCAACACGCGCGCGGGCGATTGCTCAAGGAAGAAGTCGATGAAGAAGACATCGCCGAAGTCGTCAGCCGGTGGACTCATATTCCAGTCTTGAAACTGCTCGAAGGCGAGCTTCAAAAATTGCTCTCGCTCGAAGAGCATCTGCATCGACGCGTAGTCGGTCAGGAAGAAGCCGTCAGCGCCGTGAGCGATGCCGTTATTCGCGCCCGCTCAGGGATCAAAGACCCGAATCGCCCCATAGGGTCGTTCATCTTTCTCGGCCCTACGGGTGTGGGCAAAACCGAGCTTGCGCGGGCGCTGGCTCAGTTCCTCTTCGACGACGAACACGCGATGGTTCGAATCGATATGAGTGAGTATCAGGAGAAGCACACCGTCGCGCGGCTGATCGGCGCGCCACCCGGTTATATCGGATATGAGGAAGGCGGACAGTTGACGGAAGCCGTCAGGCGACGGCCTTACTCGGTGGTGCTGTTCGACGAAGTTGAAAAGGCGCACTCGGATGTCTTTAACGTGCTGCTTCAGATACTCGACGACGGACGATTGACGGATGGGCAGGGCAGAGTGGTGAATTTCAAAAACGCCATAATCACTATGACCTCGAATATAGGCAGCCAGTTGATACTTGAGTATCGCGGACGGGTGGAAGGCGAGCAGTACGAGAGGATGAAGGAGCAGGTATTGGGCGCGATGCGCAATCACTTCCGCCCGGAATTCCTCAACCGCGTAGATGAGACGATAGTTTTCCATTCGCTCACGGAAGAGGATTTGAAGAAGATCGCCGACATTCAGCTTGAACGACTCAGAGCGCGGCTTGCAGAAAGGGGCATCCGGCTGGAGTTGACCGACGCGGCCCGCTCGCACCTTGCGCGAGTCGGATACGATCCGGTCTATGGCGCGCGACCCTTGAAGCGCGCGATTCAGCGCGAGATAGAAACTCCGCTATCGCGTATGCTGCTTCGAGGCGATGTGAAAGACAACTCGTCGGTTCGAATCGAGGAAGCGAACGGCGAAATCGTATTTTCGTCCGAGCAGATGGCGGCTGAAGTCGCGGGATAAAGTTGAAGTAAGGCTGGGAGCGCGAGCAGGTCTGAAGAATTTGCATGTGGGAGTTGATGTGTTGCGCAAGCGCAGGAGCGCAGGCGCAGGCAGGCAAGTATCCTCGGCTCCCAGCTTGTGCTATTATGCGGATACCGCCCTTTGACAATCGGATAACGGAGGTTCCACTCGTATGAGCCAATACTTCGTGATGCGTCGGGCAAATGGCGACCTTTTCGCAGAGCGAGTAGACAACCATCTTTGCATTCCAGTCTGGTCGAGGTGGGAAGAGACCGAGCGATACAAAGTGCATAATCCTGAATTGATGCTCTTTCTACAGACGCGGCTGACTCGCTCGCTCGTCGAAAAAGCAAAGACCGGAGGCGAGGAAATCCGATTCCTTCTGCTTTCCGAAGACGCGCCGGACGCCCCTTTGGACAAAGGCAGAGAAATAACTCCGGAGGAGATTTTCTCCGCTCAGTCGGCTGCCGCGGGCTGAGAAGCGCGCTCGCGGGGCAAAGGAGGAAGTGTATGATCTCTTATGATGAACTGCGCCAGTTGCAGCAGTATCCGTCTGGCCCCGACACTTCAGTGCTGAGTCTTTACCTCGATGTCGATCAATCGAACGCCGCCAATCTCAATCGCGGCTTCGAGACGGCTGTTGAAAATCTTTTTCGCCGCATGGCCGACGGGGGCGAGAACAATAAACACGCGCTTGAATCGGAATGCCGTCGCATTCTGGATTTCCTGCGCGACTACACGCCCCGCGGCAAAGGGCTTGTAGTATTCAGCGATTCGCGAAGCAATTTCTGGTGGCAGCGCGATTTTCAGGCGCAGCTTCCGACCGACGCGCGATGGTCCCCAATCCCGTGGGTTCGCCCGCTGCTCGAAGTCGTGGAAGAACATGATCGATTCGCCGTCGCATTGGTCGATAATCAGCGAGCGAAGATATTCGTCGGCGACGCGGCGGGTCTCGAACTCATCGGCGAAATCGCGTCCGACGTCCCGGGCCGTCACGCGACGACAGGAACCGATCATATCTGGTCGCAAAGCCACATGGATCGCGACCGCGCTAATCACATTCGCACGCACGCGCGTTGCGTGGCCGATGAACTCGGCTCAGTGGTCGAGCGAATGAGCCTTATGCGAGTCATCATCGGCGGGCCGGTGGAAGCGACCTCGATTTTCGAAGGCGAGCTTCCGCGTCGAATTCAGCAGATGATAGTCGGAACCGTTTCCGTGCCGCTAGATTCCGCTCAGGATAAACTGTTAAGCGAAGTCGGAAGAATTCTCGAACGAGCCGAGCAGGAAGACGAAGCCCGACTGGTCGAGGCGATGATCACGGCGGCGATGAAAGGCGACCGCGCGGCACTTGGCATCAACGATACGCTTGCAGCCATCAACGAGGGAAGAGTTCATCGCCTCGTCGTGGCAAAGGGCTATCACATTGAGGGCCGTCAATGCCGTTCGTGCAATGTGCTGGTGACGGACGATGCGAAAAACTGCTCCTACTGCGGGGGCGACCTTGCATCGGCTCCCGATCTCATAAACCGAGCCTCGCACAAGGTGCTTGAGCAGTCGGGCCGCGTGCAGATAGTATCGGGAGCGGCTGCTGAAAAGCTCAACCCTGCGGGCATTGGAGCGGTGTTAAGATTTTAATTGTCTTTCGTCCCTCGTCCTTTGTTTTCATTCGTGATTACAAACGACGAAGGACGAAGGACGAAGGACAAACGATGGCATTCATACCGACTGTTGTAGAAACGACAGCCAGAGGCGAGCGTCACTATGACATCTTTTCGCGGCTGCTCAAGGAACACATAATTTTTCTCGGCACGCCGATAAACGATGCCGTGGCGAATCTGATAGTAGCGGAGATGCTCTTCCTCGAATCGGAAGACCCCGACCGCGACATCTCGCTCTATATCAACAGCCCCGGCGGAGTCATCACAGCAGGTCTTGCCATCTACGATACGATGCGATTCATCAAACCTGATGTGATGACGATATGTATGGGAGAAGCGGCATCGATGGCGGCAATTCTTCTCGCCGCCGGAGCCAGGGGGAAACGCTTCGCGCTGCCTCATGCGAGAATGGTCATCCATCAGCCATCGATTCACGGGCTTGGCGGGCAGGCGACCGACGTGAAAATTTACGCCGAAGAGATGCTCCGCCTCCGCGCGCTTCTGACTGAGATAGTCGCCGATTCGACAGGGCAAGCAGTCGAGAAAGTCGATTCCGATATGGAGCGCGATTTCATAGTGACCCCCAATCAGGCGGTCGAGTATGGAATAATCGATCAGGTTCTCAGATCGCGCGAGCTAGAGCCTGCCGATCAGTTGAAAGCAGGAGTGATCACATAATGGCGAAAAGCAAAAAGATAGTCATCGAGCGGCTGTCGGAAGAATGGCCCTACCGCCGGACGAGCGGCCCGCTGTGGCAACCAGCAGTCGATATCTACCGATGCCCGCAGGGGTGGAAAGTGAAATTCGATCTCGCCGGGGTTTCTCCCGATGATATTCAGATTCTCCTGTCCGGCGATCATCTCGTCGTGCGCGGGGTGAGACGCGATTCGGTCATCACCGAAGGATGGAGCTATCACCAGCTTGAAATCACCTACTCGCGCTTCGAGCGCGTACTCAAGATGCCGGTCGATTTGTCGGAGGCGCAAGTCCGCAGCGAATCGAAAGACGGCTGGTTAATAATTCATATCGATTCGAGTTGCTAGAAAGAGTTGTCATTAGTCATTAGTCATTCGTTGTGATCGAATCTTCACCGACCACCAACCACTGACCACTGACCACTGAGGTATAAAAATAATGACTGAAAATCAAACGATGGATCTCCCGATTCTGCCTTTGAGAAATACTGTGATATTTCCTTCAGGCATTTCCCCACTCGCTGTTGGCCGCCCCCTCTCGCTTGCCGCAGCCGAAGCTGCGCTTGCTACGGAAGAAAAACTTCTGGGAGTCGTGGCCCAGCGCGAAGACAACGATGCCGAACCGACCGCCTCGACTCTCTACGACATAGGAACGGTCGTCGTCATCAGCCGCATGATGCGCTCGCCCGGAAACGAATCCATGCTTCACCTCATAGTTCAGGGGCAGGAGCGATTTCGCGTCATAGGATTTACCGAGCAAGCGCCTTACCTTAGGGCGCGCGTCGAGATACTTCCCGAACCCGCGCGCGAAGACACTGTAGAGGTCGAAGCTCTGCGTCAGAACATCAACGCCTTGGTTCAGAAGGCGCTCAACCTTCTGCCCAACGTCCCGAACGAGGTTCGACAGATCATACTTTCTGCCGAAGATGCCGTGCGCCTCTCTTATTTCCTCGCTTCCGTCCTCGACCTCGAAGTGACTCAGGAGCAGGCTCTCCTCGCGGCAAGCACCGAGGGAGAAGTGCTGAGACTTATGCATTCGTATCTCTCTCACGAAGTCGAAGTGTTGGAAGTCCGCAGCAAGATAGCCGAGCAGGCGCAGGAAGAGTTGGGCAAGTCGCAACGCGATTACATACTTCGCGAACAGATGCGCCAGATTCAAAAAGAGCTTGGCGAGGCCGAGCCTGAACAGGCCGAGATTTCCATGCTCAAGGAGCGAGTAGCCAAAGCCGATCTTCCCGATGATGTGCGCAAGGAAGCGGATCGCGAACTGCGTCGGCTCGAAAGGCTTCCATCAGCCGCGCCCGATTATCACGTCATCCGCACTTATCTCGAATGGATTCTCGATATGCCGTGGAGAGTTTCGACCGAGGACAGCCTTGATCTCACGAACGCCCGCGTCGTGTTGGATGAAGACCATTACGACCTCGATGACATCAAGGAGCGAATACTCGAACACCTCGCGGTCATCAAGCTCAACCCTAAAACCAAAGCGCCGATACTTTGCTTCGTAGGCCCGCCCGGAGTCGGCAAGACCAGTCTGGGACAATCGATAGCGCGGGCGATGGGGCGCAAGTTCGAGAGGATGTCGCTTGGCGGGATGCGCGATGAAGCGGAGCTTCGCGGGCATCGCCGCACTTACATCGGCGCTCTTCCCGGAAGAATAATTCAGGCGCTTCGTCGCGCGGGAGTGAATAATCCTGTGATGATGCTCGACGAAGTCGACAAACTCGGCATGGATTTTCGCGGCGATCCGGCTTCGGCCCTTTTGGAAGTCCTCGACCCTGCGCAGAATTTTTCGTTCCGCGATCACTATCTGGATTTGCCGTTCGATCTATCGAAGGTCTTCTTCATAGCGACGGCCAATTCTTTAAGCCCGATTCCGATGGCGTTGCGCGACCGAATGGAAGTCATACGTCTCGCGGGCTACAGCGAAGAAGAAAAACTGCACATCGCCCGTCGCTACCTCGCTCCTCGACAGATCGCTGAAGCGGGTCTCACCAACGAACAGATTCAGATAACGGATGAGGCGATTGGGGCGATCATCAGCCGCTACACGCGCGAAGCGGGCGTGCGCCAGCTTGAGCGATCCATAGGAAGGCTTGCGCGCAAGATCGCGCTCAAAGTCGCGCAGGGAAGCGGCGAGAAGTTCACGATCAAGCCTGAAGACATCGAAGAATATCTCGGAGTGGAAGCGTTCTTTCACGAGTCGGCGCGCGAGCGTCTTCCACTCGGTGTGACGACAGGCTTGGCGGTGACGGATATGGGTGGAGAAGTGCTGTTCATCGAAGCGGCATTGCTTCCGGGGTCGAAGGGATTGACTCTCACCGGTCAACTCGGCAACGTGATGCAGGAATCGGCCAAGGCGGCGCAGAGTTATCTCTGGTCGCACGGCGCGGAGCTTGACGTCGATTGCCGGAATACATTCGAGAACAACGGCATACACATACATGTGCCTGCGGGGGCGACTCCCAAAGACGGCCCTTCGGCAGGCGTGGCTATAGTCTCGGCCCTCGCGTCGCTTTGCTCGAAGCGGCCCGTGCGTGGAGACACGGCGATGACGGGCGAGATAACGCTGAGCGGACTTGTGATGCCGATAGGCGGGGTGAAGGGCAAAGTGCTTGCGGCGCGTCGCGCGGGGATCAAGCGCGTGATACTGCCCAAGCGCAACGAATCTGATTTGAAGGAAGTGCCTGAAGAATCTCTGGGCAATCTTGAGATAATTCTGGTCGAAAATATCGATGAGCTTCTTGATCAGGCGCTCGCGCCCGCGCCGGGAAAATCGACAGCGGATAACCACAATACAGAATCCGAATCGGTTCCAGCGGCGAGCAAGACCGGCTACGACGGCCCGGAGGCGCGGGTATGACGTGATTGCATTTGATGGTTGGCGCAGAGGGAGTAAGGAGTAGTAAAGCAGGAATAAAAATTTTCGGCTCATGTTTCCTCAGACTGCGGAGAATGCGAAGCGTTCTGGCCGCGTCAGCGGCCCCATGATTTTAGCCGTGTCTTTCAAGGCACGGAACCCCGACAGCAACACGTCTCAGCGTCGCGCGA
>Ga0187893_10000891_pt1 | contig 75102 bp, 55 predicted proteins | sample MA1701074metaG_FD_139574 | JGI IMG/M metagenome (GOLD analysis project Ga0187893, IMG submission 139574) | White microbial mat communities from a basaltic lava cave in the Kipuka Kanohina Cave System on the Island of Hawaii, USA - MA170107-4 metaG ...
AGTTGGTGGGTTCCAATTTGCTCCCCCGTCCTCGGAATAGCTCTGCCAGAGGTAGGCTCCCCCGCCGCCGCGGATGAGTGCCAGGATCCGACCACTCGGCAAGAAGAGTAGGTCGGTTTCGTTGAACGCCAGCTTGCCCGTGGGATCATGGGCAACCGTAGACATCTGCCAGCTCTTGCCTTTGTCGGCTGACCGAAGTGCATAAGCGCTGCCTGTAAAAAACGGCTTCGTAATTTTCTCTCCTTTGATGATTCCATAGATCACTCCCAAGACCGTTCCATCTGGCAAGGCCAGCCCCTTGCGAAACCAGGCTTGCACGTGGCTGAAGTCCGGCAGTCCTTCAATGACCTGCTCCTTCCAATTCCGGCCTCCATCACGTGATATGGTCGCAACCAGACGGCGCTTGTGGGTACAGACGGTACCGGGCGGAAGCCACGGTCCCTGTTGTTCAAAGACTTGAAAACCTTGCTTCTTGAGTTCTTCTGCTTCGGAGGCTGGCCACAAATCCCACCCAAACGTGCTGTCGGGATACCAAAGATGACCAAGCCCCAGCTTTTCCAGTCGTTCCTTCTGATCTTGGCGTGTAGGTACGTCCTCTACCACACTGACCAAAGTTCCATCCGTTAATTGCACTGGCCAAGCATTGCAACACATTTGGCTTCGTTCCGACCACCGTGGATCAAGCCCAGCATCTTGCAAAGAAATAGGGTCCCAGGATTTTCCACCATTCTTTGATGACAGGAAAACCCACTCGGCATGCGCCGAATAGAAATCATCGATCATGGTGTCTTCTCGCTGGGCTTGAAAACCAATGATCAGCTCATCGTGACTTCTCTTAAGCACTGGCAACCCGTAGCTCGTGCTTGTCCAGCCAGGACGGTCATAGATCGTGACGTCTAGCTTCCAGGGCTGCGCTTCAAGTGCTTTTGGATCGAGGATCGTTATTAACGGTGACGAATTCACTCTCCTTGAAGCCAACATCGGTAGCTCTGTCGTAGCAGCTGCCGCAACCGTCAGGAACCGTCGTCTGTTCATTCTTCTCTCTTTCATTTCACTCTTGGTCATTGGCTACTTTGCATAGCTGCCGGCAACAGTTAGAAAATGTCAAGATCTTCCATGGCAGAGAGCAGGGAGACTTCCCACCATGGAAGGCCGACCGTCTGCGTTCACAAATCAATGGGTTGTACTGTTCCTCTTACAAATCGGAGGAGCTCAGAATTGAAGCCGAGCCCCGAACTGAACTTGCCGAGCGGTACCTGGAATTGTACTGGTGATGATACCTACGGTCCCTGGGTTAGAAATGTTGGCTGCCGGATTCGAAAACTGCGGGGTGTTGAAGAGATTAATAAATTCCATCCTAACCTGCAGGTTCAGTTTCTCGCGAACTGGAAACATCTTGAAAACTGAAAAATCCCATCGCTTGGATCCCGGGTCGGAAACGTCGCTGAACCCAATCCGCCGCTGGGGGCGATGACGGGCAGAGCTTCAAGCTCGTGGGAGGTCCGCGTAAAACCCACCTGCCCCGATTCAGTCTCAATCACAGCCGCCTCGCCTTGGACAGTAATATCTGTGGTGACCTCCCCGACTACCAAGGCGATGTTGACTCGAAGGCTTTGTTGTGACAAGAGCGTTAGGTGCTGGTTGACAAATTTTTTGAATCCCGCCCTCTCGGCGGTCACCGTGTACTGACCCGCAATTAACTTATCTACCAAGTAGTTTCCGTATTGATCCGTTTCTGCAGTGGACTTGATGTTGGTTGCATCGTTCGTGACCGCAATCGCTACATTGGGTATCGCGGCTCCGCTTGGATCTACAACGCTGCCAACAATACTGCTGTACGTCGTCTGAGCGGACAATTGAAGTCTTTGACCCAGCATCACCACTAGTGATAGGACCCAAACTCCAAGAGTCAGTCTTCCAACAATTCGCTCTGTGAGCATCGGCTTTTCCTCCATCCAAGTGGCTTAGAAATAATCTTTGATCGATTAAAAATTATCCGAATCACATTGTCAAGATGAATCTGTTGGGCGGCCAGAGCTATAGCTGTTGAAGGCTTAGCTTCTCTGCACAGTAGTCAGCGTGGGAGGAAAATAGTTCTTGAAACGTCAGCTTTAATCTATAATCGCTCACAGATTAATAAACTTGGAGGCGAGCTCGGACATGAATTTTCAAGTTGTCAGGCTATTCAGATCGGACACAGACGTTGCAGTAGTTCGAGGCGCGGAACTCTGGAGGCTGGTTGCAGATCGACTTCGCCAGGAGATTTTTACGGGCAAGAAAGGCTCTGGGGAGCGGCTGGTCGAGACGAGGATTGCACGCGAAATCGGAGTAGCCCAATCCTCAGTGCGGGAGGCCCTTAATCAACTGGAAAACGAAGGGCTCGTGACCCGTGTTCCAAATACTGGGGCCTATGTAACGAGTTTGAATGAGTCGCAGATAGAACAGATCTACGTTCTGCGTGCCGAGCTGGAAGGGTTAGCGGTTGAACTGGTTGGACAGCGAAATAGAAAGGAAGATCTCGAGCATCTGGAGCAGCTATTAGCCGCTTGCGAGAAAGAAGAAGCCTTGGCAAACCCAGAACCGTTGAACGTGATGTTGGCTGATCTTCAGTTTCACCTCGAACTCTGGTCTTTGTCGGGGAACGAATTTCTCATCTCGGTTTTGTCGCGAATCGTCATCCCGCTGTTTGCATTCGAAACTCGAAACTTCGTTCACTTATTGTCAAAAGAAGAAAGGTTCCGAATTATCGAAAATCACAAGAAGGTCGTTGAGCTGTTACGCGCGGGTGACATCGTCGCGGCTCGGAGGGCCATGGCCTTATTGATGATCAAGTTTCGGATGGAAACTAGGGAAATTTATCAAAAGCGGTCATGAGTCATTTTCATTCCCTTACCGCAGCTCGGAAACGAACTCGTTCTTGTGTTTTCCCGGTTGCCGCAATTCTTCCTTTCTTCGTCTATCTTTCCTTGCTAACTGCACAGGAAAATAAGACGCCCACGTTTGAGTCAAATGTTCTCCCACTCTTCACCAAGAGATGCACGGTCTGCCATAGCGGCCAAACGCCCCAAGGACAGTTAGATTTACAGACGAAACAATCGCTGATTGCCGGCGGCAAGTCTGGTCGCGGCATTGTCGTGGGCTCTTCAGAAAAGAGTTTGTTGGTTGAAAAAATTGTTTCCGGTTCGATGCCGCAAGCTGGCGAGAAACTCACAAGCAAGGAAATTGCCTTGGTTCGATTGTGGATTGACAAGGGGGCTCCATCCGACAGCGACGCGAACACGTCCAGCCCTAAAAAACCCGTTTTGGACATGATTTCTGAGAACGAGGTGACACCGATTTTCCAGATGCGGTGCATCGTCTGCCACGGCAAGAGTCGGCGAGAAGGCGGCCTGGATCTGCGGACCCAGGCCAGTCGCTTGAAGGGAGGTCAATCTGGCCCGGCCCTCGCACCGGGCAATCCCGAAGAAAGCCTCTTGCTGAAAAGAGTTCTTTCCGGGGAGATGCCACCTCCTAAGATGCTTTTCGACTATGCAGTCCGGCCTCCCACATCCTCCGAGGTGGAAACCTTGCGGAAGTGGATTGCCGCTGGAGATCTCTCTTCGCCTAAGCAGCCTGCCCAGACCGGGAACAGCCAGGACTCTTTGGTCAGCGATGAGGATCGTAAATTCTGGTCATTCCAACCTCCAAAGCGCAGTGAGATTCCAACAGTCCGTCACCAGGAGTTCGTTCGAACTCCCATTGACGCTTTTCTCCTGCAGATGCTGGAAGCGAAGAGCCTGAGCTTTTCGCCTCAGGCTGAGCGGCTGACTCTGATGCGACGGGCGTACTTCGACCTGACCGGCCTGCCCCCCGACCCAGCTGAGATTGACAATTATCTCAAGGATGATCGGCCTAAGGCTTACGAGCAAATGGTCGAGCATTTGCTGGCCTCTCCTCACTATGGAGAAAGGTGGGGACAGTTCTGGCTGAACGCTGCAGGCTACTCAGACTCGGAAGGCATCATTGATGAGGATCTTATCCGCCCTCACGCTTGGCGATACCGTGACTACGTCATCAGATCGTTCAGTAACGACAAGCCCTATGATCAGTTCCTGACTGAGCAAATCGCGGGCGACGAACTGATCGACTACAAGCATTTGAAGGAAGTAACCCCAGAAGCCATCGACAAACTCGCCGCAACCGGCTTTTTGAGAATGGTTCCAGATGGAACCTATTCACCAGCCAATTCTTCCATTCCTGAAAGAATGAACGTGATTGCCGACGAGATCGAAGTCCTGAGTTCTTCCGTAATGGGGTTGACGATGGGATGTGCCCGTTGTCACAACCACAAGTACGATCCCATACCGCAGCGGGACTACTATCGTCTTGGGGCCATTCTGCAGGCCGCCTACGATCCTTACGACTGGCTCATTCCGGCTGCGGACAATCCATATAAGTTGAAGTTTTCGTCGCGTCACCTGGACATTGCCATCGAAAGTGAACGACGTCAGGCCGCCAGGCTCAACGCACCTATTGAGGACGAAATCAAACGCTTGGAAGCTTCACTGGAAAGCCGCGCAAAGCCTCTTCGAGAGAAGTTGCTAGACGAAAGGTTAGTGGCACTGCCCGAATCAGTCAGAATTGATCTGAAAGCGGTGGCTTCAACGCCTGAAGAAAAACGAAGCCAGTTGCAAAAGTACCTTGCCGAAAAATTCCAGCCCATCCTGAACATCAGCGAAAGGGATCTGACAAAGCGATTCGACGATTTTAAGCCGGAAGCCGAGAAGACTCAGAAGGCACTTGAGGAGCAGAAAAAGAAGCTGCGGTCCAAGCCGCAAATCAGAGCTCTCTTCGATATGGGAGGCGACCCCTCGGCTGCTTATCTCTTGCGACGCGGGGACGCTCAGACCCCAGGCGAACTGGTGCAGCCTGGTGTTCCATCAGTCATCAATGCGGGGCTGGCCTCATATACGATTGTTCCTCCAAGGCTAAATTCCGAATCAAGTGGTCGAAGATTGGCCCTTGCCCGCTGGCTCGTGCAGCCGAACCATCCGCTGACATCTAGGGTGATGGTTAATCGAATATGGATGCACCATTTCGGCAGGGGCCTAGTAGCCAGCCCGGCGAATTTCGGCCGCACTGGTGCACCTCCTTCACATCCGGAACTGCTAGACTGGTTGGCTACGGAGTTTGTGCGAAGCGGCTGGAGTATCAAGGCCATGCATCGCCTTATCATGACTTCAACGGCCTATCGTCAGAGTTCACACGTCGACACGACGGTTCAGCGAGTGGACCCGGACAATGCACTGATCTCCAGGATGCGCATGCAGCGAAAGGACGCAGAAGCACTCTACGATTCAGTGCTGAAGGTTACAGGGCGTCTTGATCCCACTCAATTTGGGTCACCGGTTGAAGTCGAAATCGAGTCTGTGGGGGAAGTGGTTTCAAAAGGACTCAAGGCCGCTTATCGCCGCGGTATTTATGTGCTGCAGCGCCGTAAGTCCCCTGTGACCTTGCTGGAGGTCTTCGATCTACCCCCAATGTCTCCGAATTGTATTGAGCGCCGGCATTCTACCGTTGTGACTCAGGCTCTGCAGATGATGAATAGCGAAGTATTGCACGAACACTCACGTTACCTTGCTGGACGAATGATCGATGAATTTGGTAGGGACCAGGAAAAACAGATCCAGAATCTTTACCTTCGCGTTCTATCTCGTTATCCGACTGAGCAAGAAATCAAAACAGGACTTACTGCCATTGCCAAGTTGACAAGACACTGGATCGAGTACTTGGAAGATGAGAAGAATGAAGCACCCAGACTTGCCACGGCTCGATGGAGAGCAATGGCCGACTTTTGCCACTCCATGCTGAGTTCAGCTGAATTCCTGTACGTTGATTGAACAGAACAACTGTGGACTTGAGCTACCAAGCGGCCTGAAGAGCTGTTGAAAACGCTGCATGAATTTGATTCTGGGAGAATCAATGCAGGACGGCAATCGAGACTCGCGATTAGGAAGGCTCCTATGCGACAGAATGAAATGATTCGCAATACCGGTCCAAATCGGCGTGATTTTTTTTCCCGACTCAGTAACGGTCTTCATGGTGCTGCGCTGACCTGGCTACTTGGTGGAGACCTTTTCTCACCTACTTCTTCTCTAGCTCTCAGTTCAGAAGAAGGTGGTGGTGTTCATGATCTAAAGCCAAAACCTTCACACTTTCAGCCCAAAGCCAAGTCAGTTATCCATCTTTTCATGAATGGCGGACCTAGCCAGGTAGATCTATTTGATTCCAAGCCAACCTTGAATCGGTTCGCGGGATCTCCTGCCCCTCGGGATATCGTGAATGAGATTGAGTTTGCGAACGAAGTGGGAAGCTTGCTACCGTCGCCATTCAAATTTGCTAAGCATGGCTGGTCAGGCATCGAACTTTCCGAGCTCTTACCTCACCTTGCTGGTTGCGTGGACGATATTGCCTTGGTCCGGTCGATGTACGGCGAGCATTTCAACCACGAGCCAGCTCTGTACCTCATGCACAGTGGGCGAACACTGCCAAGTCGGCCTTCTCTGGGTTCGTGGGTCGTCTACGGTCTGGGTAGTGAGAACCAGAATCTTCCAGCCTATGTCGTTCTCGATGATCCCAAGGGACTGCCCATAAATAGCATTCAAAATTGGCAATCCGGGTGGCTACCTCCTGTTTATCAGGGTACTCGTTTGCGCTCCGAAGGTCCTCCACTCTTGAACCTGAAACCCCGGGAGGAGTTGCCTAGCCCCCTGGTGGAAGCTCAGCGTGCATTGCTGCGCCAATTTGATGAGTCTCATCGCCAGAATCGGCCGGGACAACCCGAATTAGAGGCTCGAATCGCCAATTACGAATTGGCGGCGCGGATGCAGATCACCGCTACGGATGCTCTCGATGTCTCTCAAGAAAGCAATCAAACAAAGGAAATGTATGGTCTCAACCAGGAACTTACTGCTTCCTACGGAAAACGCTGCCTGATGGCGCGCCGGCTCGTCGAGCGCGGTGTGCGCTTTGTGCAGATTTACATTGAAGGACAAATTTGGGATGCCCATTCAAATCTCGAAAAGAGCCTGCGTTACAGTTCTGGAAAGACTGACCAGCCTGCAGCTGCACTTCTAACAGACCTGAAGCAGCGTGGTCTATTGGACACTACGTTAGTAATTTGGGGTGGCGAATTCGGACGGATGCCTCTCTCCCAAGTCAGCGACGGCAAGACCGCCGCCGGTAGAGACCATGGACCCAGTGGCTTCAGCCTCTGGATGGCAGGCGGAGGGATCAAAGGTGGCATAGCTCATGGAGCAACAGATGACTTGGGCCACAAGGCCGTAGAAAATCGAGTCAGCGTTCATGATCTTCATGCGACCATGCTTCATCTCTTAGGAATGAATTATCGAGATCTGGTCTATCCTCGACACGGTCTAAACGAACGACTCACCGATCAATTCCCTGCTCGCGTTGTTTCCGAGATCCTGGTCTAGAAAGTCGAGATTGCCCTCGTTCCGGTTCGTCCTTCTGGACTCAACGTTGCTCTCAATCGTTTTAAGTAGTGTTGGACGGTTGCCAACAGTCCCCGCTGCAGTACCGGACGCCTTCGGACGGAGGATGAGATTCAGCAGTGGGTGGTCCGAATGGCCACTGAGAATCGCGATTGGGGCTACCGCAGAATACAGGGGGCGCTTGCCGATCTTGGCTACGAAATCGGCCGGAGTACTCAAGTTGTTCAGCATTCCACCCAGCCGCTGGCGGCACTGGATCGCTCTTATGCTGGCGGAAGAGGCTCTTCTTTAATGATGAGCCGGTTGCCCAGCCTTGGTGCCGGTTCCAGACCGGGCGTCTTAGAATGGTGGCAATGATCATCGTCAGGCAGCCTGAGCTGGACGTCAACCTTCGACGAGATCTGCGTTTCTTGCAGCGAGCCGAAGCCATGTAGCCCAGGTGGACAACCATAGACAGTAACCACGATTGATTCGAGAGAGGTGGTATTCCTTGAACGCCCTTCACTAAAGTTTCTCGACCATACGACAACTGCTCCAAATGCCAGACCAAATTTACCCAGAGAGATGAATTTGCCCTGCCTCTTTAGGTCTAGTGGTTTGGCCCCAATCTGATTCGAACAAGCTGCATTCTATTACACCATTCGCCTTGGCGCTCCATTCACAGCTTTCCCTTAACTGACTAACGACAAAGTCTTAAGACGATGAGGGGTGAGCTCTGTTCCCGCTGGCGGCTTTAGAGACAGACAAGTGGTTTTTCAGACAAGCTAAGAATCCGACTGAATGCCGGTCAGCCCTGACTGGGGTAGAAGCGGATGCGCTCCTCCCGAAGGTCGCCCTGGGCCGCCTCACAGTCGGCGCTCCTTGTGGAGGCCGCGATTAGTTGTGGTGCCTTTGCTGCTGTCAACAAGCGAATCGCCCGATAGTGTTTTGAAAAATCTCAAACTTTTTGATTGACAACCAGGAGGCTCGTGCCTAGGATGATCGATCATCATTTAACTGATGTTCGTTCTGTACTGCGACTGGCAAAACCCCGCGAGGATAAAACGATGACTTTATCTCCTCCAACCCTGGAGAAAGTACGACCTGTTTCAATCCGTGCCCAAGTGGCGACCTTGCTCCGGGAAGCAATCTTGTCGCGTCGGTTCAAGCCAGGAGATCGACTGTTGGAGCGCAAGCTGGCAGAGGAAATGGGAGTCAGTCAAGCGGCTCTTAGGGAGGCGCTTCCCGAACTTGAGCACGACGGACTAATTACCCGTAAAGCAAATACCGCCACTTATGTAACTGAACTGACCCCGAAAAGAGTGACGGAAATGGTACAGGTCCGTCTGCAGCTGGAACCGATTGCAATGGTGCTAGCCAGCAACAACATGACTTCGGAAAACTTCGAGGATCTTCGCTCTCTAGTCGACGAGATTGAACAAGCCGTCGGTTTGCATGATCAATACCGGATCCTCAAGACGGACAATCTTTTTCATCAAAAGATCTGGCAAATTTCAGGGAATGAAACGCTTGCGAAGATTCTGAACCAGTTATGCGCGCCACTCTTTGCCTTTTTCACGGTGGTCAATCCGGATCACGAAGAGACTAAGGACCACCTTGAGCTGCATCAAAGATTGCTCCAGTGTCTTAAGAACGGAAATCCTAAGGAAATTGAGCGCATCGGAAGGGAACATGTTCTGAGCGGTTGGTATCCGCCCGAATACAGGATTGAAATGACGCGGGAGTTCAAGACTACTAGGTAAGGGAGATTTAGGAAGGCGGCATCCACGTTCGGCTGCATTCGTCGAAGTGAGCGCACCAGCTCAGAAATGGAACTTCCGAGTCCTCCGGAGCGCTCTCGACACGTTTGGGCCAAAGCAAGAAATCTTTCCGCCCTTTGAATGGGAGACTGATCGTGAAGATTGTTGCTGAAGGCATTCTGAACGCAGCGGAGCCGCGAGGGCATCGAGCTGTTTCAATCTATCCCACAATTACCGCTCTAGAAAATGGGGGGCTAGTGGCCACGTACATGGTTGGTCCCTCCAAGGACTCCGATTGCAATACGATTGAGCTTCGCTGGTCTCTGGACAATGGTGTTTCGTGGGGTGGCCCGACGGCGCCGTTTTCCACCACTCTAGATGGCAGGCGAGGCTCGTTGCTTGCGGCCTATCTCACACCAATCTCTAACGAGCATCTGATTGTAGTGGCGGCTTGGGTTGATCGCCAGGCTCATCCCGGAAGGCCCCTGTTCAATCCAGACACTGAAGGGACTCTTCCAATGGAAATAGTCCTGGCCGACAGTCACGACTCGGGTCAGACATGGAGTTCTTGGCGAGTTTTATCAGTACCAAAAACATTGGGCCCTCCGGCAGTAACGGCGCTTCTTCGGCTCTTGGAAGGTGGGCTCGTTCTAAGTTTCGAAACTGGCAAGCACTACAACGACGCCTCGAAGTGGTACCAAAAGGTGTGGTGGTGTCATTCGAGAGATCAAGGGAGGACTTGGACGATACCTGTCCCAAAGTTTCAAGACCCGAACGGGAGAATCTTCCATTGGGACCAAAAGGCAGGCGTTTCCCCGGATGGTCAGCTAGTAACTTTTGCGTGGACCTATGATCACGAGACCCGGCGCTATTTGAACATCCATCGTCGGACTAGTAGCGATGAGGGCAAGTCCTGGACGGATCCCGAAGACTTAGGGATATCCGATCAACCTTCTCATCCTGCCATTCTCCCGGATGGAAGAGTGGTGCTCGCCTGGGTAGACCGATTCAACACTGGCACGATTAGAGCTCGCCTCTCCAAGAGCATTCATGCTCCGTTCCTCGCTGAGACAGAAATTACCATTTATGAGCATCCAGAGATACGAGAGACACGACGCACATATAAGGACACTGGAGAACTACTCTCTGATCTACATTTGTGGACATTCGGTCACCCCCATGCGGAGGCACTTCCAAGTGGAGAGGTGATGGTTGTGTTCTATGCAGGAACGAATGGGTCCTTGAGCACGCGGTGGGTTCGTGTGTCCTTATGATCGTCTAGGTTTGGCCACGCTGGCATAGCAACCCGACATAAGACCTGTTGCAAAAATGATAGGTCCTTTTCTTAGATAGATGTCATTGACAACTGTCGTAGCTTGACGTGGGAAATGGCTGGCCAGTTCGAGAAGGGAACTCTGTCGGTCCGGACATTTTTACTTTTCTCCTAGGTTTGGTTTTTTTTCTCTGTCTTCTGCGGATTCGAAGGGGTTCTAACAAACAGTATTTCTAAACAGGGATGCAACTTAAAAGAAGGAGGAACATATCATGTCGCAAGAACACCGATCCTACTTGGTCATTGAAGGACTAACTCCGCGGTGGGGTTCGCACTCCAGGACCATCATTGCTCATGAGGGCCCCAACCACTCGCGGTGGGCGATTTCACTGGTAGTGCTATTCTTGATGCTAACCGTTGGAGAGCAAGCGATGGGACAGACCACCTACAGCACAATCGTGGGCAACGTCACAGACGCCAGCGGGGCCAGTGTTCCGGATGTGGTGATTACCGTCACGAACAACGCCACCAATGTCAAGTTTACAGCCCAAACGGACCAGAACGGTACGTACCTGGTGGGCAAGTTGCTAGCAGGGCAATACACAGTTTCTGCCGAGAGAACAGGTTTCAAGAAATCTCTGAATCAGGGTGTCACGTTGCTATCGCAGCAGACCGTGCGAGTCAACGTCGCACTGGAGGTGGGAGAGATCACGACGGAAGTTACAGTGGAGGCGGCTGGCCCGGTGATCGAAACCGAGTCAGGTCAGATCGGTTTTACTCGAACTTCCGACGAGCTTAAGAGCTTGCCTGTGATCACTCCCATTGCAGGATTAAATGCAGCTACGTATCCAACTCGAGATCCGATGAATTACGTGTTCAGCATGCCGGGGGCCTCAGTGTCCAGACCGACTAGCGCAGGTAAGCTTACGGTCAATGGCTCAACTCAGGGGAGCACCATCATTCGGGTAGATGGGAACACGATCCGCGACAACTCCAATGGGATTGGTTATGGAGGAAGACCCATGCTGGAGGCGACCGAGGAAGTGAAGTTGATTGGGGTCAATGCTGCGGCCGAATTCGATGGACAAGCCACCATCCTGATTACCACTAAGTCGGGTGGCAACAACATTCACGGAGGCGCCTTTTACGAAGGGCAGCAGGGAGCCTTGAATGCCCAGTTCTGGCAGCTCTCGGGCCAGCCAAAGCCGTTTACACGCAGGAATTCTGAAGGCGTATATGTAGGCGGGCCGATCAAGAAGGACAAGGCGTTTTTCTTTGGAAGTTGGGAGACGACGCGGGCAATCCAAGGCCAGGTATTAAACAGAACGTTGCCACTCCCGGCTTTCAAGACAGGGGACTTTTCAGCCTTGATTGATCCTGCTTTTGTCGCGCAATACCTCGGAGGTAGACCCGTTGTCATCCGAGATCCCCTAAACAACAACGCACCTTTCGCTGGAAATATTATTCCTTCTAGCCGTATTAACTCAGTTTCTAAATCGATCCAGAATGAGTTTTTTCAAGATAGTCCCTCCCGTCCGGGGTTGGCTCTCAATGCTCCTATTGGTGCGACTCCTCCGAATACTGCAGACAAATTTGATGTGCGAATCGATTACAACTTCTCCGCGGCCCATCGAATGTTCGGTCATTACAGCTTTGGCCGCTTTTCGCAGGATTTGTTCGATAGTACTTGGCCGGGGTCTAGAAACAAGAGCAGCTATCCATCAAAGCAGTTTTCGGTGAGTGATACTTATGCGTTCAATTCGAACATGGTTAATGAATTCAAATTTGGTCTCTCCAGCTACAAATACAATATAGATGGATACGTGCAAGCTGAGCAGAGGCCCTATCAGACCGAATGGGGAATTCAAGGGATTGGCAGATGGGACGGAATTCCCTCAATAAACGGTTTGCCCATGACAATTTACAGCGAACCTCCAATCTCTTTCGACTCCAGGAATTATGAAGTCGTGGATAACTTGTCAATTCTCAAGGGTAAGCATAATTTCAAAATGGGCTATAGCCTAGCCCGGCCGAGTTTCCTCTTCTATTATCAAATTGGGTGGGAAGGCACCTGGACGTTCGGGAATCAATTCACGGGATACAACTACGCAGACTTCCTGTTGGGATACCCCAGCACGTCCCGATTGGAATTTCCCCCCGCCGACCCTGGCATAAATGCTATGTCTTGGGAACATAACTACTATTTTCAGGATACCTTCCAGGTATCACCCAAACTAACCCTGGATTATGGAATACGCTATCAATACCATCCAAGAGCAACGGCGGAAAATGATCTATTGGCCAACTTTGACCCGGTAACCAAAGGCATCGTAGTGGCCAGTGAACAGTCTCTTCAGTTTGTCAGCAAAACATTTCCCACCAGTATTCCGGTGACCACGGGTGATAAGGCTGGCTATCCGCGCAGCATGCTAAATAATGACAACAACGACTTTGCCCCTCGAGTGGGTTTTGCTTACCGCCTGGATGGCGGAGGAGACACGGTCGTGCGCGGAGGCTATGGAATCTACTACAACACCTACGTCCTCAACATGTCGACCACCCTGGGAAATTTTGGCATCTATCGGCAAGCCAATGTGTCTCAAAACTTTGTAGTTCCTGGAACGACTATTCCAGAACTCCAGCTTCCCAGCCCGTATAGGACCGCGGTCCCGGGCACAGGTAACGTGTCATATACCGGGACGGATAAGGATCTCCCCAATGGCATGTTTCACCAAGCAAACCTTACTTTGGAACGAGCCTTTTGGGGAGATACTAGGCTGGCAGTTTCCTGGCTCGGTAATTACGGGAAACATGCGATGGGTCGGGATCTTAACCAACCCGTAGCCAGTACAATTCCCTTCGGTCTTGGCCGTCGCCCCATAGCCAACTTCGACGCAATCAGTTTCTTCACCAACGATAACACTCTCAACTACAATGCGCTTCAGGTAGTAGGCGAGCGGCGATTCAAGAACGGGTTGTTTTTCCGTGCCTCTTACAACGGGACCAAGTCTTTAACCCGATCGGACAACGACACCGGTCCGGTCGGCGGCACCAGCGTGGAAAATTCTTACGCAATGGAAGCCGAGAAGGGCAATATCAACTGGACTCCTCGCCACAGTGCCCTGTTCACATATAGTTACGAATTGCCTTTCGGCCCAGGGAAGAGTTTTCTTGCCGATGCACATAGTGTGTTAGGCCATGTAGTAGGGGGATGGCAGGTTAACGGGATTACGAGCTTCCGAAGTGGCCTTTGGTTTACTCCCACTTACTCCGGCTACGACGCTTCAGGCACGGGCCGAGTTAGTGGGCGAGCGGACCGAATCGGTGATGGGAATTTGCCTAGCGGGGAACGGACTCTTACCAAATGGTTCGATACGGCCGCTTTTACTTGTCCTGGTCAGGCTGGACCGATTTGCTCTGCGGGTCCACCCATCGGAAGATTTGGGAATGGCGGTAGGAATATCTTAGATGGTCCAGGTGCGAAACGGTGGGATTTCTCAATTTTTAAGAAATTCCGCATTCGCGAATCCGTCAATCTGCAAATCCGCACAGAATTTGTCAACCTTTTCAATACGCCTCAGTTCGCAAACCCGGCGGCCAATATTTCTGCTCCGGATAGTTTAGGCCGCGTTACGACTACGGTTCCAGGCACCAACCGCCAAGTTCAGTTTGGAGCGCGATTCGAGTTTTGACTTGGTTCTGCATTAAAGGAAGAAGATCGTTCTCGGCGGCCATCGGAGTTGGGTGCGACGAGTTGCGTTTGAAAAGCCCTGCTCCTTCAAGGGGTTCCTCTTGGAGTTTCTGCGCCTGGCAGTGAAGCCATGTCAGCTTCATGCTCGATCTAACGCTGACAACACCGCTTAGGTCGCTATATAGTTGTCTGGGTAGGGTTGTTGGTCTCACTCATAGTCAACACAAACCCTAACCGACTCCACCAGGCCCTTTCATGTAAATCGGCTTGCGTTCGCATGGATCATGCCTACGCTCTTAGTCGGGCGTCACAGCGCAAATGCAACTAGTCGTGTCACTATGGATTCCCTGCCAGCCGGCGGTGCGGGCAGTTTGGCTGGTTGTCAGCTCAGTGCTCGAGGGCTCATTGGTGCTATTCAGGCAGATTTAGGTGATTATTATGAAACCGTTAAACCGGAGAGACTTCCTGACGCTCTCAGCTAGTGGAGTCATCAGTCTTAACTCAGGCACCGTTCGTGCCGGAACACAAGATCACGCCAAACAGCGAGCAACCTCCACATACTTCAACGACCTGAGCCGTTGTCTACCTCCGTCAGCCCTTTCTAAGACGAGTAAGAAAGGCCGCTGGACCCTGATCTCGTACGAGACAGGGCAGGTAAACGGAGTCATGATAGGCGCTGGGTCTATGGCTGAAGCGCCAGACGTCACCCTACCACTGGGAGTTACTGGCTGGCATGCAGTTTACCTTGGATTTTGGAACCCGCATCATGACTATGATGGCGATACTACGCTCAAAGTGAAACTCACAGGGGACGTCTGCTTCCAGCCGATCAGCGATGGGACTTACGGAGGTGCTCCAGCAGCACCGGTCAACTGGACGGCAACAGAACTTAGCGAATGCTTCCTCCGGTATGCCGATCTGACAGCTAGAGATCTTGTCATTGGTCAGCAGACCAAAGGTACCGCCAAAAAGGCATATGTTGCTTATGTTAAGTTGGTACCTTTAAGTCAGGAAGAAGTTGATTCAGTTGTGCGAGACCGAGCTCGCAAAGACACGCGAGTACTCATTGCATCCAATGACGGCATTAGTTTTCTTGATTCCAAAGGCTGTACTACAAAAGAGGACCTCCTCGAGCAAGTCGAGCCCTATCGATACTCGGATGTGGGCAAAGTATTGTGGGCATTTACCTACGGGGACATAACCAACTATCCCACGAGAGTAGGCCGTATTCTGACTGCACGCGGAACCGGTATGGACATGGACATAACCACCTGCCATGGAAACAAGGTTACCTCCGAAAGTCTAGACCATTTGATATCAAGCGGCCTGGTTCCGGCACAAGTTGCGCTGGAACATGTGCATTCTATGGGCTTAGAGTTCCATGCTATGTTCCGAATGGGCATCCTAGGAGACATACCTCCATCAAGCCTCTTGCCTGCTGGGTTGGTCCGACACAAGCCGGAAGTAAGAATTCTCGCGAAGGATGGAACACCCATTGAGAAAGCGAGCTATGCCTTTCCAGAAGTGCAGGAGCATATGCTCTCATTGATTCGAGAGGTGGCCGAAGGGTACGACATCGATGGCGCGAACCTTGGGTGGATTCGGGGCCCGCAGTTTGTTGGTTATGAAGCGCCAGTGATCGAGGATTTTCAGAAACGATACGGTGAGGATCCAAGAAAACTTGACGACAATGATGGCCGTGTCCTGCAACATAGAGCCAGTTACCTATCGGGATTTGTAAGAAGGGTTCGCACGCTACTGAATGAAGTCGGCAGCCGTAGAGGCAGAAGATTGGAGTTGGCCGCTTGTGTGTATTCCCCAGAAAGTAACATGTTTTATGGATTGGACGTGGAGGCATGGCTGGCTGAGGGATTACTGGATACCATTATAGGCAGTGGTCCGAAAGATTTTGTACGTGCAGTCAAAGCCCGAGGCTGCCGCTTCTACCAGAGTTGGAAGAGTGCTGAAGCTGTATTGGAGGGTTATGAGAAAGGCGTCGATGGCTTTTTTGCCTGGGATCTCAATTTAGGCATCTTCGGCTATTCGCAAGAGCTACCCCATCGTTGGGCGTTAGTAAGTAGATTGGGGCACGCGGACGAGGTGGCTGCTTTCGCGAAAGAACCTCCTAGTCTTACGAGAATAAGACTGAAGACTGTAGGTGGATTTGACATTTCGCACACAACGAATGTGGGAGCGAACGAGAGGAAGTTCTGGCCGCCAGAGATGCTGCCGCTTTACTCAGGCGGCTAGCTCGCCAAATGGCTTGTTATAGGGCGGGACTGAAGTCGACTGAGCAGGGCTAGCCGGACTGACGTTATGCAAGTTCCAGAATGGCATGACCTTGCATTTGCCGAATGCGATTGTCCAGGACGTGTATGTCTATCAAGCGAGATAATGGACCCATCTGAGAACAGCCGTTGGAAGTGTGTGTACAGTCTAGATACCACGCGAAACCCTATTTCTGGCAGTGAGAGCGAATTGGCTGCAGCCATTCGACGTGGCGCTGATCTTCGAATATACACTGAGTTTCGCCACGATGAACACATCGACCCTACATCTCCAAATTCTGAAGTTGTTCAGGAGGTCGCCGACTTTCGAGTTACTTATCTGATGGCAGATCACTGGAGTGCCGGAATAATGACTTTACGGCAGCCTATAAGGCCACCAGATGGATTCGGTCCTCGGCCTTCTATGTCCTTTTTCTTGTATAACCAGAATGGGCTCCAAGCCATCGCAAGGCCATACTTAGATGGGCAGCTGGCTAACTCTATGTTGGGTACATCGCTAATGGATGATCACAGGTCAAATCCTAAGCTTAACCAGTTTGACCTCTGGGATAACGACACTAATGCGCCCAGCAGCAATTTCATTTACGATTTTAATGTATTTCGATTCTGCGTCAACGATGAGTGGGTCGAAGTCCTTTCTCATTCGGCCGACGGAACTATCCTTTCTGGCTCTCTGGATGTGTTAAGGGAAGAGTTTGAAAAAGGGCGTGAAGTCAAGGTCGGGATTCGATCGTTGTGTTCTGATCTTGTATCCGATTCGGCAAGCGCAATTGAACATGAGGTCTTCGTACAGGTTGGATCATGTTACTACTACACAGAGAGCAAACAGTTCATGGCCGCGTCGCAGCCTGTAGTGCGTGTTCGACCGGCGATTCCCATTCGCTATGAGAGTCAGGGGTGGGATTTTGGCTGGCTAATGGTCCGCGCAGACGGCTTGGTAGCTAAGTGGCTGGTCAATCCTTATACGCTGGCCTTTCGCAAGAGCGATGGACACCACGCCATTCGTTGGTTTGTGCGCTAATTCCCCCACAGAGTGCCAGTGACCGACGACCGCGCGTGTTGTACGCTTCGGTTAGGCCATTGCTCTTTCCTAAAGGTAAAACTGTAGTACCTATTCCGAACTCGCATGGTGCTATCAGCTTAATGGTTGGCTGTGGAGGTGACCGCAATGAGCCGGCTCAAAGTTGCGAGTGTTTGTCCGCGAATGGCGCCGTCCGAACCCCTTCGCAATATGGCAGCAATTGATCAATGGTCTCACAAGGCAGCCGCCTCTGGAGCTGATCTAGTTGTGTTTCCAGAAATGTTTCTGACAGGGTATACCGAAGAGTGGATGGTGCGTGACAGCCACGTTGATCGAGAAAGATTCCTTTCACTCTCAGAATCCAGCCCTGGGCCTATGACAGATCGCCTCGTCGCCTTGAGTCATTCACTAGGCATTTACATTTGTGTCGGCTTGCTGGAACTACATGAGGGGCGGCGCTATATCAGCCAGGTGATGGTTGACCCATCAAAGGGACTATTGGGCTGCTATCGAAAGGTCCAGGTAGATGTCAGCGAAAGGTGGTTCTCTGAACCTGGGAATGACTATCCCGTCTTCGAGATCCTCGGTGTTGCTATCGGCATCATGATCTGTCGCGATAAATCGCATCCGGAGGTTGCGCGGATCTTGGCTCTGCAGGGAGCCGAGCTGTTTCTTGTGCCTCATGCTTTTGCAGAGACACCTGGCCAGAGGTTCCTGACATGGTCATTGAGAATCTGCCAAGTGCGGGCAATGGAGAACGGCTGCTACCTTATTGCGAACAACTGCATTTTTGACAGCCTGATGCGAGCTGGGCGGCAGCACGCCGGTTATACCTTTGCAATTGATCCCTACGGTGAGGTCATCCACTGTGACGAAGGCTCTGGTGACGCAGAGAAGATGGCGGTCATCACGGTGGACACAGACATAGTTTCCGAACGTAGAAGGTGGGAAGGGGAGAGTTTTAATCTGTGGTCTCGGAGGCCGGAAGCATACTTACGTCTTGTCGAAGAGCAAAGCCCGGCTACGCGCCAGAGGTTTTGATTTCAGCGCACGCTACTTGTGAACGATCGACGGTCGCGTTGAGTCGCCGACGCTCTGACCGCATTGTTCATCTCGTTTGGTTATGCGCGAAACGTGATCGTTCACCTGTGGTGATTAAGAGGGAATTGACCAATGAGACTAGCTCACTTACTAGTGTTGTTCATCTCACTGACAAGCTTGATTCGCGCTGAGCCATTGTTTAGGCGACAGGACATCTTTACCAGTGGAGTTGACGGGATAAACATCTACCGGATACCTGCCATGATTGTCTCGCCCAAGGGTACGATTCTAGCATTTTGCGAGGCACGTGAAGGTGACGATGGAGATCCCACGGATCTGGTGTTGAAGCGAAGCCTGTACGATGGCCGCCCCAGCAAAGCCAGAAAACTCAACGGTTATGAGCGAGTGTTTGGCAATGGCGTGAACTGGGAACGAATGCAAGTTGTTCTGCCTGGGAAGGGTAAGGCGATCATGCAGAACTCCCCTGTCATTGATCTCAACAATGGGACTATATGGATAGTCTGCTATGAAGTCAGTGGAGGGTTAGAACAGCACTTAAAGGATGTGTGGCGCGGTCGAGTTCTGGTCCTGAAGAGCACGGATGACGGAGTGACCTGGTCGCGCCCGGTTGATATCACCCTAAGTGTCGGCGCTTTCGTTGCCGGTCCCGGTGTGGGAATCCAACTGAAGAGCGGTCGCTTGGTCATTCCCGGCTACGGTCCAAACAACTCGGGTAAGGGGTCTTCGAGAGTCATCTACAGCGATGACCATGGACAGACCTGGCGCGCTGGCTCCTACGTGACGGGAAAGACTGACGAGTCACAGGCTGTTGAGCTGGCGGACGGGACGCTGATGCTGAATATGCGCAGTAATCGAGGAAAATGGCGTCGTTATGTGGCCCTCAGCCACAATGGCGGAGACACCTGGTACAAGGAGTATGACGATGAAGGGTTACCCGAGCCAGGCTGTCAGGCCAGCATCTTGCGGTATTCGACCGAGAGCAATGGAGGGAAAAATCTCTTGTTGTTCTCGAATCCCCCCAACCCAGGCCCGTGGAGCGACCGGACCAAGTTGACGGTTAAACTCAGCTACGATGAGGGCCAGACTTGGCGGATGTCACGGAGAGTAAATGATGGTCCTGGGGCATATTCAAGCCTTTCAGTCTTGCCTGACGGGACAATAGGTCTTCTTTACGAGACAGGGGATATTCATCCCTATGAAAAGATCACCTTTGTCCAATTCAATCTCGAATGGTTGACTTCATCCGGTGCGCATCAGCCTAAGGAATAGATTCGGTTGAACTCATACAATCTTCCGCGGACCAAAATAGGATGACCACTTTGCCACTGTAGATCTGCTGCTGGGTGGGATATCCGAATTGTGGACTGTCTTCAGCCTGTTCGCGCATTCGACTGACAGGATTATCTGTTTCTTGACGTATTCCGCCTTACTTTACACTGTAATGTTCGGGGGAAGGCAACGTCAAACTGACATGGGAAGTGGAACTCTTCCTTGGAACGAAACTCCCGGGCGCACGAGCTTGCCAAGGTTCTTCAGACAAGCGAAGAACTCGCGATTAGGCTTGGAAAATGGATGTCCACTCCAGCACGGCTTCAAAAGCCCTACCGCTGTGGGATCATCTGGACTGGTGCTAGCCGTGATTCTATACACCTTTTCTTGGGTCAACCATCGAACCTCAGGAGTTTGGCTAACGAGTACCGTCCGCCTGAAGGAGTGACCGAGACTATGAAATCATTGAGCCGAAGAGGGTTTTTGTTAACATCCGCAGGCGCAGGCCTCAACTTGGTCGGTAGATCTGCCCCGAACGGCAGTCCAAGTGAGTCAACTCAGGGGGCACGTTTCCCGACTTACTTCAGCGATCTGAGCCAATGTGAACAGCGTTCGGCTCTTTCAAGAACGGTATCCAAGAACGGGTGGCATCTCCTACCTTACGAAACAGATGAACCCAACCTGAAGAGCGGCGTAATGATAGGTGCTGCCTCGTTCATTAGTGCGCCAGACGTGAGACTGCCGCTTAACGTTGCAGGCTGGCATGCCATCTATTTGGGTTATTGGAACCCTCACCATGCCTACGACGGGGGTATGACCATAAAGGTCAGGCTAAACGACGATCCGTGCTTCATCCGCATTAGCGAAGCTGAGCCAGTGTATGGGTCGGGGATCGATGCCACTACCTTGCAAGAAGCATTTTTCAAGGTTGCGGATCTGACCGGGCGGGAACTTGTATTTGGAAAACTCCATGGGCCGTTCCCGGAGAAGGCCTACATCGCTTACGTCAAGTTGGTACCTCTCAGTGCTCAAGAAGTTAGCGCTGTTCAGGCGGATAGGGCTAGGACGGACACACGCGTGGTCCAGGCAGTCATTGATGGCCTAAGCTACTTTTCGAGGGACGAGTATAGTAGGAGAGCGCATATCCTGGAGAAAATTGAACCTTACCGATATTCGGATGTTGGCAAAGTGACCTGGGCGGTCTGTTATGGCGACCTAACTAGTTACCCATCCAAGGTGGGGCACTTCTGGGCGAGTGAACGAGAAGTTCCCATTGAAGTGGCGCCTGGGCACAACAGTAGTCTCGCGGGCGAAAAGGCTCTCTATGAAAGCCTAAGGAGTCTGACCTCAGCGGGTCTAGTCATTCCGACAATCGCTGCGGAACATGTTCACGGAATGGGGCTGAAATTCGATGCGATGTTTCGTTTGGCGATTACTGGCATTGTTCCTCCACAACGAAAGTGGAAAGAGGGGACTTTCGTGGAGAATCACCCCCAATTTCGGCAGCTAATGCGCGACGGCACACCCGTGGAGAAAGCTAGCTATGCATTTCCAGAAGTTCGCGACTTAATGCTATCAATCATCCAAGAGACGGCTGAAACGTTCGATATCGACGGCGCGAACCTGTGCTTCACTCGCGGACCTCAGTTTGCAGCCTATGAGGCGCCGGTGCTCGACGACTTTCGCAAACAATATGGCACGGACGGAAAGGATGTCGGCTTCAACGACCCACGGATGAGAGACATTCGAAGCCGTTACATGACTAAATTGGTTCGCGATGCACGTCGAGTACTCGATCAAGTAGGGGCGAAAAAGGGCAAGAGGCTGGAGCTGGCGGCTTGGGTGCCCCGGACGATCGAAAGGCAACAAGTGCAAGGGTTGGACGTTCTGAGTTGGATCCGAGAGGGACTGCTAGACAGTGTCATCAGCAATGGCATGCCGGCTGAGCCGCAAATCGTCGACGCAGCGAATGCGAACCACTGCCAGTATTATTATGCGCCCAGTAGTTCGTGGTACGACGACAAAGCCTGGGCGAAGCAGGCTAAAGATGTCTGGGCAGCTTATCAGGCGGGCTTGCACTGTGTCGCTTTTTGGGACATGGACCTTGAGCCACAAGACCGACCAGCTTGGTGGGCCATGGGGAGCAGAGTAGGGCACCGTGAGGAGTTGGAAGCTTTTGCCAGGAAAATGCCCACGCGGGGACCCGCAGGGCCGAAGCTCAAAACGATTGCGGGAGTCGACGTACTGCAGGGCCTGCACGAGGCAGCCTATTCGGGTGGATAGCAGCGCGCATCTTTCCTTCTCCTGGACGCGCATTTACCAGTTCGGGTCAAAATGATCTGGAAGACTCTTCAGTAAGGAGCCCCATTTGGAGTAGTTGTTATTTGGCTTTTTGACGTAAGCGAAACGCTTCTAGTTCCACGAAGAAAGGGTCATGGCACAGAAAATCAGCATGAATCGCGGATGGCTTTATTGCGCGGATGATCCGCCAGGAGCGGATGCTATTTCCTTCGACGAGTCCAATTGGATTCCCATAAATGTTCCGCATACCAATAAGCTTTTTCCACATCATGGCTTCGATGACGCCGAATATCAGTTCATTTCGTGGTACAGAAAAAGAATTTCGATCCCTGATTCAGAACGGGCTGCCAAAGTGTTCCTTGATTTCGATGCTGTGATGCTTGCGTGTGAGGTGTACGTCAATGGAACGAAGGTAGGCGAGCATAAGGGAGGGTACACGCCTTTTTCGGTACCTATCTATGATGCAGGGGGCAAGGAAGCACTAGTAGCTGTAAGGGTTGACTCAAGGGAAAGAAGCGATATTCCGCCCTTCGGATACAATGTCGATTTCCTTACATTTGGTGGGATTTATCGCGACGTGCGCCTTCGTGTCTGCTCCCGCTCTTTCATTGCGAATGTCTTCGCGAAAGGGAGGGATGTGCTAACGGCTCCGAAATTGGAAGTGGATATCAAGATCGAAGAGCCGAGCCCAGACCAGACTGTCACAGTTAATCTTAAGACACTCGATGGCCAAGTGGTTGCTAACGCAGCAACTCCCGCGTCTGAGCACACTCAGATAACATTAGAAACTCACAAGGAGATAAAGCTCTGGTCGATTGAAGTCCCTGTTCTGTACCAAGTTCAAGTGGATCTACAAGACCCGAACGGAACCCTAATGGATTCAGAGACCATTCGCTTTGGCTTTCGTGAAGCTCGTTTCGGCAAAGACGGAGCCTTCCGCCTCAATGGTACAGTCTTGAAATTATTGGGCCTCAATAGGCATCAGACCTTCCCTTACATTGGGCAGGCTGCTCCAAAAAGGCTACAGCAGCGCGATGCAGAGATTCTAAAATTCGACCTCTCACTTAATGTTGTCAGGACTTCCCACTATCCGCAGTCTCCCCACTTTCTTGATCGGTGTGATGAGATCGGTCTGCTAGTGTTTGAAGAGATTCCCGGCTGGAGCCATATTGGCGACCAGTCCTGGCAAGGGTTAGTGAAGCAAGATGTTTACGACATGCTCATGCGTGATCGTAATCACCCATCTATCATTCTGTGGGGAGTCAGAATCAACGAGTCTGAGGATAATCACGATCTGTACGTTGAGACGAATCGAATAGCTCGCGAGCTGGATCCTACGCGCCAAACCGGCGGAGTAAGAACCCTCTTAAAGGACAGTGAGTTTCTCGAGGATATTTTCACCTACAACGACTACTCCGACGCGGTACTCGATCCGATTCATTTGCCGTACTTAGTTACTGAGTTTGGGGGGCCTTTGCTTCCAACGAAGAGCTGGGACTGTGATCTGAGAAAGGTAGAACACGCACTGATGTTTGCTAAGGTAGTGTCAATGCAGATGCTCGATAAGAGGATCGCTGGAGGTATCGGTTGGTGTGCTTTTGACTACAACACTCACTGCGTCTTTGGCGTTGGAGATCGAATTGACTACCAAGGGGTGAGTGATATTTTTAGACTTCCCAAATTTGCCGCTTGGTTCTATGCCAGCCAGTCCAGTCCTTCTCGGCGAGTAGTGCTGGAAATAGCGTCACACTGGGCTAGATGGGAACGACCGCTCGGAGGCATGGATTCTTTGATCGTCTTCAGTAACTGCGAAACCATAAAGCTGTATATCCGAGGGAGTTTCAAAGGTGAATATTTCCCTTCAACTAAGCAATTTCCAGGTCTCGCACATCCACCCTTCACCATAACGGGCTTAGGGAATCTATATGACGACTGGGGGGATCTCAAGGTAGAGGGCCTTATTGGCGGGCACAAAGTCGCCGAGGCCCGAAAAAGTAAGGATCCTCTTCCAAATTCTCTAAGACTTTGGGTAGATGCAGGTGAACTTCTGGCCGACGGGCAAGATATGGTCGCCCTAAATTTTCAGATTGTGGACAGATGTGGGAATGTCTGCCCCTACACGAGCGAGATTGTCACATTCTCAGTGCAGGGACCAGTACAGATCGTCGGGACAAATCCGTTTGCTCCCCAAGGAGGTCAGGGAGCGGTGTATTTGAAATCAGAGGAGCAAAGCGGTCAAGCGACCATAAGAGCTGAAACCCCCCGCCTAGGCCGCTACGAAATTGTGGTTAATGTAAGAGGCTCAGGAGACGACGACATCTTCAAAGGAATGGAGCGGCATGGCCAAGGACACGCGTAGTTTACAGTTTGGTGATGAGATGAAGAGAGAATTCGGCGAACAAGGCTATTTGATCTTGAACCGAGTTATTCCTGAAGAACACCTCCAGATTTTGCGCTCCGGATGTCAATATAGCATTGATATGGCGAATGCTGAGATGGATAAGGAGAAGGTCGATGTAAAGGGCCCAAATCATCGAGGCAAGCGCTACTTTATTTCTCAGCGATACAAACAGATTCCTCAGCTTGCAGAGTTTATCTTCAGCGATCTCATGGCGGACATTTGTGACACCATTCTTGGTCCAACGGTCTACTTGTTTTACGAGCAATTCGTTGTCAAGTGCGCTGACGTCGGGATGAAATTTAGTTGGCATCAAGATTCGGCATACGTGCTCAACGCAGGTTACCCTGCGCACGCGCCATTCCTAACGTGTTGGTGCGCACTCGATGCGGTGACTGAGGAGAATGGAACAATCTACTTTCTGCAGGACGCAGGGGATCAGTCAGGGCAGGTCATCGAACATACTCACGACAATGAAACCACCGATCTTGTGGGTTATCATGGTGGCGACCCCGGCGTTCCTGTCATCGCTCCTGCCGGAAGTATCGCAATATTTTCTAGCACCTCTTTTCACCGTAGCGGTCCCAACACAACGGGTGCAATGCGCCGAGCGTATGTGGTTCAGTATTCAATTGAGCCCATCTCGGATGGGACAAAGCTCATGGCGTTTGCGGAACCCTTCCTCCGAGATGGTAAACGGTTTAGGCCTGGAGCTTAAGTCAAGAACGTGGCCGGTACACTTTATAGATCCCTATTCAAGTTTTTGGCTTTAAGCGAAAGAATGTGGCGCGGGCTTTCATCCTGGTTTGTGCCCATTTATGCAATTTTGTTTTCTAAGAAGGACTTGAGATTGTGAGTATCAAGCGCACGAACGGATGCGCCCTATGAAGCTTCGATCGATCATTCCTTTTCTGCTTGTCGTTCTCGGGCTGCTCGCAGCACCCACCGAAGGCCAAACTCAACTTGAAAGTGCATGGTTTCACTATGATCAGTCCAAGCGGCATATTAAGGAGCGGAATCTCGACAAAGCTCTGCAAGAAGCTAAGTTGATGTTGGAGCTTGCTCCTCAGATGCCAGAAGCTGAGGACCTTTTGGGTGTCATCGCGGCTTTGTCTGGACGGTTGACTGAGGCGGAGACACACTTCAGGCGAGCGTTAGGAATCCGTCCAAACTTTGTGCCAGCCCATTACAACTTAGCCACGACTTATTTGAACCTCAGCAAGCCTGAAATGGCAAAGCAAGAACTGGAAGCAGTAATTCGTCTTAATCCCAAGCATGCTCCCGCATACTATTTGCTTGGAGTAACTTTGCGTGATTCCAAAGGATCCGAAGCTCTTTCCTATTTCAGAAGAGCTCGCGAGTTAGAGCCGTCAAACGTTGACGTGCTAAAAGGACTAATGGAATGCGAATTGATTCTAAGGCAAGTGTCGGCTGCGGAGAAAACCTACCAAGAAATTGACCTTCTCGTGGATGGGCGCGATCCGCGTCTCTTGCACATCGCAGCGTCACTGGCTGGACATGGGGCGTATGCGTCCGCTATAACTGCCTTCCAGAAAGTTTCACATGCCAATCCCAACTCTTATGATGCGCTTTACAATCTCGCATTGTCCTATTTTCTGAACCATGATCTGAAAAAAGCGGAGTTAACTTTAAATCAACTCCTCCAGCAACATAAGGTCGCTGAAGCACACAATTTGTTAGCGAGAGTATACGAGAGCAGGGGGGCTTATCTGGAGGCGCTAGCTGAGTATGAAAAAGCGGCAATAGTGGAAGGAAACAACCAGGACTACCGTTTCGACTATTGTCTGTTTCTGGTTCAACATCGGGCCTTGGGATATGCCCTGAGCCAGCTAACTAGCGCCACGAAGGATTTCCCCCGATCAGGTCGCTTATGGGCAGCCCTCGGAGCCGCCCATTATCTGCAAAGCAACTACGACCAGGCCTTTCAAGCCATGTTGCTGGCTACTGAGGTAGAGCCTGCTTTGTCTCAACCTTATTACTATCTCGGGAAGCTGTTTGAACGGGTCGAAACCCAGTCTCAAAAGCAAATCATGAACAAGCTGAGAGGATATATAGCCTTAAACCCAAACGATCCGTGGGCTCACTACTTTTACGGATCGGGACTGTTTCAAGAACAACGGGCATTGGAAACCAGAGACTTTTCGGAGGCCGAGAGGCATATCCGGAAAGCCATTGGGCTGAAACATGACCTTGCGAATGCCTATTTTGGGTTGGGGTTGCTTTATTATGAAGAGGGCAGAGTTGCCGAAAGCATTCTTGAGTTTCAACGGGCAACCCAGACCGCTCCCACTATGCATGAGGCGCATTACCGTCTAGGAATCGCATACTCCAGACTGGGAAAAAAAGAGAAAGCCCAATCGGAATTTGATCTCCAGCGTAAGCTGCGTTCTCAAGCTACCGAGGAGTTAAACGAGAGGAGACGCGAATTTTTTGATGTCGTTCCGGGTATGAAATCCCTCGTACCTGAAGGGATCGGCAAATAAATATTGAGAATGCCAGGTCCTCTTGTTGAGGTATACAGAATTTAATCAACCGCCAAGAATTGTGTACGAATCGTCTAGAGAATCATGTTGGAGGAGCGCGCTTGCTTGCCTTAGAGCCGACAGTCACTCGTATGCTGTCATTGCCTCAGATTGTCGACCAGCACATGATCCGGTCGGGAGGAATGAGGCATCGAACACTAAGAAGGTTATGGTCGTCCCGTCGCGGTAGTCGCTACCAGAGTATCCCATCTCTCCATTAGTGGTAAACCATCTGAAGCAAGACGCCTGAGCTCAAGACTTGATGTGACACGCACCATCCAGCATCGAGTTCAAACGCCGTGCAAAACACCTGCCACGGCTGACACGAGATGCACAAGGGTGGATTGATCGGGGCAACAAGGAGGCCTGGACAAAGCCAGTGCAGTTGGACTTCAATGCAGATAGAGCAAGTAGAACTAAGGTCAAGATAGCCAGCACTGACGCTGGTTTATCGATAAGGACGGTGGAAGAGTTAGCTTAAGGTTCCGGAAACCGGGTTGGACTCCGGCAAGCACCATCCTTGCTGTGACATTTATCCTCGTTAGCCTAAGGTGCTGTGTTTAGCTTTGATAGGTTGGGAATTGAGCCTTTTACTCTTCGATCGCTTGTGATTCTCTCTTTTCGCTGGTAAGCCGACAGGTAGTCCGACAGCCGACCAATTGCCGATTCTGCCCGAATGTATTTTCTGCCACGAGGATAGAGCTTGCGTTGCTTGGAATTGGCCTCTCTATGAAATTACTTAGCCCTCTTGACCTGATGATCATTGTTCTTTATTTGGCCGGAATCACATGGATCGGCGCACGCTTCTACCGAAAGGACGCCGACCTCAAGGAGTACCTTTTGGGAAGCAATGTGATGAAATGGTTCCCCGTGGCTCTCTCGATTCTTGCCACCGACACCAGCGCCATCACGTATCTGGGGTCGCCCGCATGGGCCTTTCAACACGACATGAAACTGAGCTTAGGAATGCTAGCTTGTTTCTTCGCGGTGCCGATTGTAATCTGGCTATTTCTGCCGGTTTACTCCAAAGGCAACTTATACACGGGCTATCAGTATCTAGAGAAGCGCTTCGATTCGCGCGTGCGCGTCATTGCAAGCGTGTTTTTTCTCGTAGTTCGTGGTTGCCATGTGGCTATTGTCATCTACGTTCCGGCTCTGGTCATGTCTGAACTACTGCACTTGCCACTTAAGTTTTCAGTTCTAGCTATCGGTGCTCTTACAGCCACGTACACATCTTTCGGAGGAATTAAGGCGGTCATTTGGACCGATACGTTGCAAGTCGGGGTTGTATTTCTAGGGCTCGGGTTACTGGCAACTTCTGCTTTGGGAAATGTGCCCGGAGGACTGCACGAAGTGTGGGCTATCGGGCAAGCCCATAACAAGTTTGAGCTTTTTGATTTTTCCGTTAACTGGTCCAGCGTAGACAATTTCTGGGCGCTCATCGTGGGCGGAACGATGATTTATGTTCAGGGCATGAGTACTGATCAAGCGATTCTACAGAAGTACTTCACTACTAGGTCAAGTCGCGAGACCACCAAGGCCCTGTTGTTATACATAGCAGTCGTCATGATCCTGGTTGTGTTGCTGTCTCTGCTGGGAGTCATCTTATTTGTATTCTATTTCCATCATCCTGAAATCAGAGCAACACTCCAGAATCCCGATGCCGTTGTGCCCCACTATGCTGCCAAGATGCTACCACATGGCTTAACTGGCCTAGTGATTGCCTCTATCCTTGCCGGTTCGATGTCGACGGTAAGTGCCAGTATCAACTCGCTGGCGACCTCAACGGTATTAGACATTTATCAGCGATTTCCTAGAACACCACGGTCCGAGCAACACTATGTGCGAGCGAGCCGTTGGGCCACGCTAGTATGGGGCATGCTCGCTACTGTTGGCGCTTTGTATGCTCCCCGTCTGGGAACACTCGTTCTAGCGTTTACGAGAGTCCAGAGTTTGATGGGTGGAGTCATCCTGGGAATCTTCTTGTTGGGAGTGACGAACAAGCAAATTGGGGCAAGCGAGGTAATTGGTGGAACGGTCTTCGGCTCTGCAAGCGTCGTGTACTGTGCGGTCTATACGCCAGTCTCAATGTACTGGTATTCCGTGATTGGATGCTTCAGCACAATACTATTCAGCTGGCTTTGTAACCGAAGTGGATTGCTTTCGGCGGGCGGTTATCTAGTCAAAAAATAGGAGACCAGGGACCAGACAAACTCAACCTGTAGGAGAGCAACCGAGACGGGGTTAATTACAAAGTGGTGTTGGAAGCGATGAGGCGTGAGCTACGCAGAGCCGGTTGGGGCAGCGACTTTAGCGGGGTTGACTTCTGGTTTGGAAAGGCAGCAAGTCCAAGCCGGGGAATTGGTGGTTTGCCTGGTTACTGGAAGTGGCTTTAAGGATGGAAGCTCCATCCGCGCGGTGGTTGCAGATTCAGTGATCCCCACGCTAGATGTTGAGGCGATTAATAGCGGCGGCAACCTGTGATTTCCACAAACAAGCAGGGAAGCTCTGCGAAAGATGTTACCTGCTTTGTCACCTCTTCGTCCATCAGCCAGCGTCGCCATGCGTACGTAGTGTAGTCAGGGAAGGTAACTGGCGTCTGTCCTTCGGTGATTGAGAATTGGACTTCCAATGCGTTTCTTATTGAGGGTGCAGAGCCTGATTGCTTCCAACTCAGACTCCTGTTTGGTTCATGAGGTTGGAGGCCAAGGCCGCGTGTTGCTAGCCGGAGACGCCTGCCCAGAGAAGCTGAAGAATTTAGTCTTCCTTCGAGGAAGCCCTTGTTCCGCTATAATTCAAGTTGACTGAGAGTAGCATAAAGCCTTCTGCTTTGCCGAAGGTTTCTCAGCATGGAAGGACCTCATGGGCACGATCGACTTTTCCCGATCCTTTCTGACGTTCCGCATCGATACCCTGAAGAAGCCTCCGCAGACTGTGTCCCGGAAACCTCCATTCTCTCTGAATAACGCTCGGGTTCAGGTGGAATGTCGTTGCGCGATCAAAGAGCGCCAGACTGGACAGGTCGAAGTTTTCGTTTTAGGTGCGAGCTGCAAAGCTGAGCAAGTCGGCGTCGAAAAAAATATATGGCACCTGCCGAATGCTGATTTCATGCCCATCGCATCTGCTGACATTTTTCTGAGCTTGAAAACCTTCGAGGTTGCGGACAAAGAGGTCCCTCTCTATCCCGCATCACTCGGAATGCAGCCTGAGATTCTGATTGTCAATGTCGCTGATGCGCTGGATAGGCTGTCCATTGACATTGGTTGGTGCGAAGGGGAAGTTCTAGATAACCCAAAACAGATTGTCGAAGCCGCTCTGGCGAACGTGCCCCTCGTGGCGAGAACCGAAATTCAGGACAGTCGATACGTGGCTGTTCTGGAATATCCCGTAAAGACAATGAATGCCAATGAGCGGGATATGATCTACCAGACCGACACTGGGCCGATTCTCTTGCCTGAGTTGTCCCGCGAGTGCGACAACTTGATTGGTGGCATGCGCCTTGCTTTCGCGGCTTTCAACTGTCCCACATGGGCTGAGTTCATTATCCGGGCAAAGACTCCAGTTGCCGACAATGTGCAGGTACATCACTATTGTCAGACTCTTCGCCTAGATTGCTTCAATCAAGTTATAGGGGTGAAGCGCTAAGCAGAAGACCTGTTGCTCAGCAAGTGCTGGCGGAACTCGGAACGTGATCTCCGCTGTCAAGCTCATCATGAACCAATGAAAGAAAACAAGGACGAAGGCACAGGTCATGTGGCTGCGGGCACGCTAAATGCTTTCCCCGGGCGACGCAGGCGAAGCTCGGGAGAGTATGCGAATTCAAGGGAACCGTGGAAAAGTTCCAGCTGCTCGGTCAGCAATGTATATCTGGCTTCACTTTTGGCCTTCAGGTTAGTTTGTTTTGCCAGCCGGAGCTATTCCCTCCAGGACCGTGGACGATGGAGGATTCGACTTACTCCGATCCTAGCTTCAATTCATCCGACTCCGTCCTGTTTACTTGAACACTCCGAGTTTTAGAACCAATAAGCCAGGAGTTGTCTGTATGTCTCTTGAAATTTCATACCTAGGAAACCTTTCCCTTGGATTTTGCAGCCGCTTTCACTCTGGCCCAGCGTTTCTTCTGCGCTTCAACGATGTTGCGAAGTCCTTGGGCAGAAATCTTTGACTTTCTCCGGTTAGATTTGTTTGCTCTGCTATTCTGAGCTTTAGAAATCATTTGGTCTCTTTTGAGGGATCGTTTGACCTTGGTTGGCGCACCAGCGTCCACGAGGGGCCTTAACGCAGAAATGGCCCGATCTAGTCTGTCCATTTCTGCCTGCATGGCCGCCCGCTCCTTCCTCATCGATTCCCAGGTTTGTTTGAGATTGAACATGTCTGGACTCCTCAGTAAGTCAGATAGGTGGATCTCGCCCCTCGGGCGAAGCGATCGATTCTACCAGAAACTACGTCCAGGAAGACTGCTCATCCTCAGAGAAGGGGCAGCAAGGGCCAGTGCGACACAAGCCTCGTCCTTGATGTCATGTGTTCGCCAACTACTTCGGTAAGTCAAGGGCGGCTTCTTCACGAGCTCGGCCTTCCTGGTGCGTGTGAGGTGACACGCGCATAACAAAGCGAGATCCGATCTTCCAGACTCTAACTCACAAGGGTCGATGCCAAATTAACAATGCTAGATACACAACTAGCACCAGAAGTCGCACCAACGGAAATTCGATTCTGAGGGCTCGTAAGTTGTTGAAATGGTAGGCCTGGAGGGAGTCGAACCCCCGACCAACGGTTTAGGAAACGGTTTTGACCCAGGGCGCAAGTAGACTTCAGCAGATGCACCAATCTGCAAAGCCTCTATTTGTCAGAAGCTTACCTTAGGTCACAGCGTCTTCCCTTTGCGCATTGATCTGCAGATGCGCGTGCCTTTCAACAAACACAAGTAGCACCAGAACTCGCACTACCCTCTCCCAGACGAGCCGCCCTATTCCTCTTTTCCTCCTCAATAGGAGGAAGGAGAGATGTCGCATGTCTATACCTTGGCCAACGCAAAGGGTGGTTGTGGGAAATCCACCGTTGCTCTCAACCTGGCTGTCTGCTTTGCCCGAGCAGGTTACCGGACCCTCGCCGTTGACCTCGACCAACAAGGAAACCTCTCGGCAGCACTCGGGGCCGACCTCAACAAACTCAAGCTCACTGCCCATAGGTTGCTGATCGATGACCAGGCTGAGATCAGCTCCTTCCTTTTAGAACCACGATCCCGCCTCAAGCTCCTGCCTAACACCATCGACGTCGAAGCAGACGATCTTCTGGAAGCCAAGAAGGTCAACCGCGAACTCTTGCTTCGTCGCAAACTGCGACCCGTGCTCCGGGAGTTCGACATCGTTGTCATCGACACTCCACCGGCTATGCGGGCCGCCACACTCAATGGTCTCGCGGTCGCCGACACCGTCCTGATTCCCGTCGACGGCAGCAGCTGTTTCGCCCTGTTGGGACTCAACCAACTGTTACAGATCGTCGCGGCCGTTCGAGATGCCCATAAGCCTGACATGGTCATCCGTGCACTGACCACCATGTTCAACCGCCGCCAGAACCTCGACAAGCAGATCCGCCGACAGGTCGAGGCATTCTTCGGGCCTGAGCTGGTCCTGGAAACCGCCATCCATAAGAACGTAGGCATCGCCGAGGCGGCTGCAATGCATAAGGCCGTCGTCGAATACTCAGCCATCGCTTCAGGCACATTTGACTTCACTAAATTGACTCAGGAACTACTCCAGGAGACCGTGAATGAACAAGAAACAACTCGACAGCTTGTCGTCCAGTCTGAGTAAGGCAATCAATCCGACTGCTAGAAAGATTGAAGCGACCGGAAGGATCCTGGAACGCGTCGAGCCTCTACCGGTGCTTTCGCAGCTTACCCAGCAGATTGCAGATCCAGTACCAGCTCGAGGGGACAATATTGAAGCCGATGCCAAGCAACATTCATTGCGTTCTGAGGCTGTGGATGCTGCTGTGGAAAACACCCCAGCCAAAATGGCTACCATGGCCAAAACTGAGGGCTCGCCCACGCCACTGGCTACGGTAGTCAAAATGGCTACCGTAGCCGAATTGACCACCCACGCCAATTTGACCACCGTGGACAATCTGGCCACCTTGGCCAAATTGACTGAGGTGAAAGGCGAGCTGCGGGTTCCCAATACGATCCTGGATAGCTTGCTTCCCACTCTCGAACCCGCTGCCGCACTTCTCTACTTGCGTCTCTATCGGCTGTCATATGGCTACCGGAACGAGACGTGCCTCGTCGGTCTCCAGAAGCTCGCAACTGCCACCAATACAAGCGAAAGAACGGTGCAGCGAGCTATCGAGTGTTTGGAGCAACGCGGCCTTGTCTCCCGCGAAGGAGCCAGCCTTGGAGGCCGGACCAAAGGCATCCAATTTCGCGTGAGAGTGCCAGCATGGGAGGGCGCCAATTTGACTACCCAGGACAATGTGGCCACGGTAGACAATTTGGCAACAAAGCCTACCCGCGCCAATTTGACCACGGTAGCCAGAATGACCACCCTGGCCAATTTGGCCAGCATTAAAGATGATGATTTATTAAATACAAATCATCATCAAAGCTCCAACGACCCAAGTTTTCCACAACCCCTCATTGCAGAACCACAGCACGCGCGCTCTGCGCGGAGAGAGAGCTGCGACCCGCCAGGGTCGAGTAGAACAGCTGGGTTAATCCCTCGCGTCAAGAGCGAGAGTCCCCCGCTCGATCACCTGGCACAAACCATCACAGCCTACACGACCACAACCAAGAACCCCTGGCTTCGAACCGACACCGTTACCTACCTGCAGCACCACATCGACCAGGTGGCGGTGGAAAAGGTCAAGACGGTCATCCAGACCGTGCTTCAAAGGGCTGAATCCAGAGTCAACAGTTTCGCTTACTTTGTGAAAGAGCTCCTGGCGGTGAGCGACCCACGATCTCTGGGAATGAGACGAAAAGCCTTAGCCACGATCATTCGACGTGTCCGCGAAAACCACATGGGACTATCGAACTACGGCATCGCAGATCTGGTCTTTGACGTCAAAAACGCTTGCGCGCGTGAGGGTGCCAGCTTCGACAACGACCTGTTCAACGACGTGATGAGGGATGGAGCGTAGCCGGGGAGGGAGGGAGAGACTGTCCCGAACTAAAACAGGACTTCGCAGGAATGCAAAAACAGGCTGCTTTTTTTCTGTGCCTTGTGACAAACAGGCGCCATCGAGGCCATCTTCTTCAATGAATGGGCGGCTTCGCAGGCTGGCCAAGGAGAAAAACTTCAAATGTGTTTCGTTCAGGTTCAGTGCGAATACCACACGTTAACGAACAACCGTATTTGAGGAGTTTGACCAATCAGCATCGATGAATGACAAGAACGCGAAACCTCAAATCTGGATCAGCCCCTGCGATAAGAACGGCCGATCTGTTGATCCAAGGCTCATCGAGATAGGATGCAAACTCTTCCCAAAAGTCATGAGCTTTGCGATTCAGATGGGACTGCCCGATACGAGCTCCGTTCCGGAGATTATTGAAAGGGTCGTTCACGCTGCCTCTCGAAACCATGGCAGCGGCTCGTCGATCCAAGAATCGACCCAGTACCTCTACTCCGCCTGCAAGTACGAAATCTACCACCTCGCCAACCGCGAATGGCTCACGGAACCGGCCAATCACGATTTCGAGGCTGCCATCGATCTGCGGACGCTGGACTATGAGGCGGACATCCATCAACGCATGCGGGTCGAACAAGCGCTCTCCCACATTCATGGAAAGCACCGGGACTTGCTGATCCTGTTCTCCCAAAGCTATCCTTGGGACCATATTGGAACCCTGCTGGGAATGACACCTGAAAGTGCTAGGACGCTATGCTACCGGCTGATACGACGAATTCGCCAAGTCATGGGAGTGAAGTTTAGAGCCAAGGGCCACCTTTCGGAGATTGAGAGAAGCGCATGGTTGAGTCGAGTTCAAAGCCTTCGAAACAGGATTCCTTGAGTCCCAAGGAAGAGCGGGAGATGCGCGAGACGCTCAGGGACATTTTCGCGACCGATTTTCCCAACCCAGAGCGGCGCGGGTGTCCAGAAAACGTCGAGGCGAAACTCAAGGCGTTAGCCTGGCGCCGTAAGTTTCCGGAAGCTCAAGAGCTCATCTCTCACCTAGGAAGTTGTTCTCCCTGCTACCAGGAGCATGCTGAATTCGTTCGGCAACACAGATCTCGCCAGAGGCTCTACCGGCTTGCGGCGGTAGCAGTCTTAGTGGTGGGACTCGGTTTCTGGATCTCGTGGAAACTGATGCGAGGCCCGGGCTCGATGGTTCCCATGCCACCGCCCATCGTGAAGGCTCCGCCGCCAGAACAGCCGCCCGCCCAGACACCAGACCCTCCTGAGCTCGAAAAGCAGAAGCCACCTGAGCTTCAGGTAGCAGTCTTAGACCTCAGAAAGCGAGGGATCCCTCGCGGTGAGAGCAAAACGACGCTAGGAGATTTGGCACTGCCAAAGGGCCGGCTGAAGTTGTCTATCTACCTTCCCTTTGGAAGTGAAGTTGGACAGTACGAGGTTCGGATTTCCGGGCGCAAGAAACAACTTGCAACAGCAAGAGGCCTGGCTGTCATGCGGAACCACATTACGGTGTTGGATGTTGAAGTCGATACAGGCGTTTTAGAATCTGGCACCTATAGCTTGGCCATCCGCCAGGTCGGATGGGGATGGTATCGATTTCCAGTCAATCTGGAGTAGCAAGCATCCACCGGGGCCTTCCCGAAGCGGACAGCCCGCTGCAGTTTGAGATCTCTCAAACTTTAGACCCACGCCGGCTTGATTGTTGGGACGGGATCTTCCCTGACGGATCGGAGCTTTCCAACGGTGCTTGGCAACCGTGCCGATCAGCTAACTGCTTTGAGAATTCCGACCCAGGTAGCTACCGAACCTCAATCAAAAATTACTGTCTTGTTTCCGTATGTGAGTAGCTTGTGCATTAAGTGGAGGCGCACTGCCCTCGCGAGAACGACCCTTTCGAGATCGCGACCCTTGCGAATGAGATCTTCGACCGAATCGCGATGACTGACTCGGATGATTTCCTGTTCGATGATAGGTCCGTTATCTAGCTCGGAGTTGACGTAGTGGCTAGTGGCACCGATGAGCTTTACTCCTCGCGCAAAGGCCTGGTGATAGGGTTGAGCTCCAATGAACGCAGGCAGGAAAGAATGATGAATGTTGATGACTCGGTTCGGAAACGCTGCGACAAACTGATCACTGAGGATCTGCATATACCGTGCTAGCACCACCAACTGCACGCCTGCGTCCTTGATGGTCTGAATCTCGTCGATCTCTTGTTGGAGCTTGTTTTCAGCCGTGATGGGAAAGTGTTTGAACGGGATACCAAACCCAGCGGCAATCGTTGCCGCATCGGTGTGGTTGCTAATGACAACAGCGATCTCCGCTTTGAACTCGCCCGCCTGATGCCTGAGCAAGAGATCCTGCAGACAGTGTGGCAGCTTGGAGACGAGAATCGCAATTTTTGGAACTTGATCGCTAAAGACTAGTTCGAACTGCATCCCACACTCAAGAGCAATTCCTTGAAAGCACTCGGCGATGCGTTCCCGCGGAATCTGAAATCCGTCCACCTCCCACTCGGCCCGGGCCAGGAAAACGCCAGCTTGCAGATCCGTGTGCTGGTCAAAGTGTAGGAAGTTGCCTCCGTTACGAAACACGAAGTCGGAGACTCTGGCAACCAATCCCCGGCGATCCGGGCAGGACACCAAGAGTTTGGCAGTTGCTTTCATTTCGAATGACGTTGGTTGATTCGCAGCAAGAACTTCACCTGGTTAGAAAAACCCGCGGTTAGCTTTGCGAAATCCGGAATGAGTGTCACTCCCACAGGGGACTCCAATCTTTGTGCAGAGTCCCGAGCTCCGGGACCATTCCATTCGCTTCAGCAAGTGGCGTGATCTCAATACCATCAGTTCCTTCATCAGAACAAGGTCACATCCCTCTCCAGGATCGTTGTAAGAGCCATCATCGTTTCATGCCTACTCACTCCTGGGATCGAACCGATCCTGTTGAGGAGTTCTTGCAGTTCCTCGTTGTTTCTTGCTCTAAGCTTGATCAAAAAATCGTACTTGCCCGTTACCGTGTGCGCTTCGTCGATCTCCTGGATCTGGGTCAGCCTTTCCACTAGCCTGTGAAGCTGCTTGTTTTGAGAGGTGATCAGACCTACGAATGCAGTAATAGGGCGTCCCAGCTTTTCCGTACTTATCTGAGTGTAGAAGCCTTTTAGGATTCCCTTCTCTCTGAGCTTGCTTATCCGTTCATGCACAGTCGCGTTTGCAACTTTCAATTCGCGAGCAATTTCCAGGTAAGATTTCCGGGCGTCTTGGCTGAGTCGGCGCAAGATTTCCACATCTAATTGATCCATATTTGGAGGGATTTCCATGAGGGTATTTCTTTGGGCTTTGTTTTTCAGCGAAGTCGTCCCTCTCGCTAGGACCGCTCAGGTGGGACGGAGCCGGTCTCAAGCGAATTCCACTGAACGGACGTTCGTCCAGTTAGCATGAGAGACATATTATCTTAATTTCGACTCTAAATAAATCAGTCTATCGAAAAAACGATCTGATAAACGATAATTTGTTGACTACTTGAAGTGGCTTCGATAGTCTCCAATTGCGCTCAAGGGAAACTCTGCCGCCGTATCCAACTTAGAAGGGAGCGCAATGCCCTATCGATTGCTCAAGTACGCTCTGAGTAAGGAATATCCGGACGGGCGGATGTTTCGTGCTCCTGAGCAGCTGAAGGATCACTACGAGGTCGTGATCATTGGTGGGGGAGGGCATGGCTTGGCAGCGGCCTACTACCTGGCCAGAGACCACGGTATTACTGATGTGGCCGTCCTGGAACAGAGTTACCTGGGCAGCGGGGGAAAGGGCGCAACACCGCCATTGTGCGGTCCAACTACCTGACTCCGGAGGGAGTCCGGTTCTACGATGAGAGTGTCCGGTTGTTTCAGGATCTTTCTGCAGACTTGAGTCTCAATCTATTCTACTCCGAGCGCGGGCATTTCACTTTGGCGCATACTGATGCGACTCTGCGAACGATGCGGTGGCGGGCTGAAGTCAACAAGCATCTCGGAGTGAAGAGCGAGCTGGTAGGACCCGTCGAGATTGCGGAGATCTGTCCGGAACTCGACCTCAGCTGTGGAGGACACTTCCCGATCGTTGGGGCGCTCTACCACCCGCCCGGTGCCATCGCCCGGCATGACGCCGTGGCTTGGGGTTATGGTCGGGCGGCAGACCAGCGCGGCGTCGAGATCCACCAACAGACGGCCGTCACCGGGATTCGCGTCAAGAGCGGGGAAGTGGTCGGCGTCGAAACCAATCGAGGGCTGGTTGAGACCCGCAAGGTCCTCTCAGCAGTGGCTGGATACACCCCCCGTATTACCCAGATGGTAGGTCTGCGCACCCCACTAGTGGTGCATCCGCTCCAAGCCTGCGTGACCGAACCGCTCAAGCGCTGGCTCAATGCCATTATTGTTTCAGCGAGCTTGCATCTCTACGTCAGCCAATCGTCTCGAGGCGAGCTCGTGATGGGAGCTGCACTTGATCCGTACGAGCTCCACTCCACACGCTCAACACTCGACTTTGTGGAAGGTCTGGCAGGACATCTGCTGGAACTGTTCCCCTTTCTTTCCGACGTCAAAGTGTTGCGTCAATGGGCTGGGCTTTCAGACATGACTCCGGATTTCTCGCCCATCATGGGCCGGACTGCCGTGAAGGGATTCTATATCGATGCGGGCTGGGGGACCTGGGGATTCAAGGCAACTCCCGTCTCCGGCAAGACGATGGCCTACACCTTGGCCAAAGATGATGAGCATGAACTGATTCGGCCATTCACACTGGCACGCTTTGCCGAGTATGAGCTGGTCGGGGAGAAGGGAGCGGCTTCGGTGGGACATTGAAGCAGTGGCAAGCACAAAGAAGCTTGGACGCGTGCTAGCTCCCGACTAATGTTGGAATCCAATCCCACTACTCGCCACTGACTTATGAAACTGATTCGTTGCCCAGTGAATGGACCGAGACCCATTCAAGAATTTGCGTATGGGGGCACGACTCGCCCCTCACCCGATCCCAGGGCAAGCACTGACGGCGAATGGGCCGACTACGTGTTTTGCCGGCCCGGTGAACCTGGATTGAAGAAGGAGTGGTGGTATCACCTCGCCAGCGGGACCTGGTTCATCGCAGAAAGAGACACACGAACAGATGAGATTGTTCAGACCTATCTATTTGATGGCGAATAACTGCTGGGCCCTCCTGCGAGGTCTTTGGTTGATGTTGACGACAGACACCAGCCCGTCGATGAGTTCCAACTCGAAAGCCCGCAAAAAAGGTTGGGGGATGCGGGTGAATGAGCACCTCCATGACTGACCGGCTTTCCACACAACCGGGCGAATGGATTGATCGAAGTCAGAAAGTCCAGTTCGAGTTCGAGGGACATCAGTATACCGGCTTTGAAGGCGATACCCTCAGTACTGCACTGTGGTCGAACGGCGTTCGGGTGCTGGGGCGCAGTTTCAAGTACCACCGGCCGCGGGGGATCTGGAGCCTGTCGAACCTGGATTGCAATGTCATGGTCGAGAGTCAGCAGGAGACCAACATCCGGGCCGACGTTCACTTGATTAGGCCGGGACTCAGCGTGAAAGCAGTGAACACCTTCGGTGGAGTGAATAGCGATCTGGCCGCTGGCATGGACTGGCTCTCCCCCTTCCTGCCTGTCGGCTTCTACTACAAAGCGTTCCACAGCCCGCGTCGACTCTTTCCCTTCTATGAAAGCCGGATGCGTGACATGGCCGGGTTGGGAAGCGTGAATCCTCAGAAGTCCCTCGAGCACACACCCAAGCGCTACGACTTCTGCGATGTACTGGTGGTGGGATCCGGACCGGCTGGACTATCGGCCGCTGTGAGCGCCGCCGAATCCGGTGTTCATGTCCTACTGGTGGAGGAGAACCCTCGATTGGGTGGCTCCTTCTGTTATCAAATGGCGGGTGACCCGGAAGCCCGCAAGCTCCATGCCGATCTGCTGGGCAGGGCACAGAGTTTGAAGAACTTGGAACTCAGAACTTCGACCCTAGCGGCGGGCTATTACGCCGATCATTGGATTGCCTTAATCGATTCGACTCGGATGACCAAACTGCGGGCGCGAAGCATCGTGGTCGCCGCGGGCTGCTATGAACAGCCGGTGGTGTTTCGCAACAATGATCTTCCCGGTGTGATGCTGGCTTCAGGCGCACAACGCTTGATTCACCAGTATGGCGTCCGACCATTTCGTGAAGCGGTTGTCTTGACGGCCAACGCGGAAGGATACCAGGCAGCGCTCGACTTTATGGCCGCGGGAGTCCGAGTTCAGGCCGTTGCCGACCTGAGGTCTCAGGGCGAGCCTTCTGCCTTAGCTGAGCAGGTCAGAGCCGCGAGTGTTCCGATTCATAGCGGTACCTGTATTTACGAAGCGATTCCGAAGCGGGGTCTGCGGTCGATTGCCGGAGCCATCCTGGCTCCCCTGGACTCTGGGGGTCGTGTCCAGCCTGCACAGAGCTCCCAAATCGCTTGTGATGGCATTGCCATGAGCGTGGGTTGGACTCCGGCGGATGGATTGCTACGGCAAGGGCACGTGCGCATGCACTACAGCCGCACGTTGGAGCAGTACGTGCCAGAGCAACTGCCGGCTGGAATGTTCGCTGCCGGGCGTGCCAATGGTATCTACACCCTCCAAGAGCGCGTCGAAGACGGCTTCAGTGCTGGGAGAGAAGCAGGGGGGCACTGCGGCGCCCGGTTCGACAACACCCCTCGCCGACCAATCCGTAACGGCCCCGCGCGCACTCACGCCTATCCGATTTTCCCACACCCGAAGGGGAAGAACTTCCTCGATCTGGACGAAGACATTCAGCTCAAAGACATCGAGCACGCCGTTCAGGAAGGATTTGACAATCTCGAACTGCTCAAGCGCTATTCCACGTTTGGGATGGGTCCTTCGCAGGGCAAGCACTCGAACTTGAATGTGCTTCGGGTTCTCTGCCGCCTCACGAACCAAAGCCTGGAAGCGCTGGAGATGACCACCGCCCGGCCTTTCATAAACCCGGTTCCGCTGGGTCACCTGGCCGGCCGGATCTTCAGCCCTCATCGTCAGACTCCCTTGCATCGCCGTCACAAACAGTCGGGAGCTTCTTTCATGCAAGCAGGGAACTGGCTCCGGCCGGAGTACTACGCCACTCCGGGAAAAACAAGACGTGAAGCCATCGCGGAGGAAGTCACTGCCGTGCGGCAGCGAGTCGGACTCATTGACGTGGGCACTCTCGGCAAGTTGGAGATTAGCGGCCCGGATGCGGCGGCGTTTATTGAAAGAATCTATACGGGCCGGTTCGCCAAACTGCAGCCAGGCATGACTCGCTACGTCCTAATGTGCGACGAGTCGGGCGTCATCATCGATGACGGGGTAGCAGCACGACTGGATCGGGACCGGTTCTATGTGACTACAACCACGAGCGGCTCCGATGCGGTGCCTCGAGAGATGCGGCGCTGGGCTTTGGTCTGGGGGATGAAGATTGTGCTGGTGAACGCGACCGGGACTTACGCTGCCATGAACCTGGCCGGTCCGCATTCCCGGCGGGTGCTGGAGTCTTTGACCAGCGTCGATCTTGCCCCAGAGAGGTTCCCTTACCTGGGCGTGCGCGAAGGTGAGGTTGCAGAAGTCCCGGCCCGCTTGTTGCGAGTCGGTTTTGTCGGCGAATGGGGCTACGAGATACACGTTCCGACGGATTCGGCGGTGTGGGTTTGGAATCGCTTGATGGAAGCCGGGAAAGACTTCGGCATTCAGCCGTTTGGCGTGGAGGCACAGCGAATCCTGCGGCTCGAGAAGGGACACGTAATCATCGGACAGGACACCGATGGCCTCACCCATCCGTTTGAGGCTGGCATGCACTGGGCTGTCAAGATGGATAAACCCTTCTTCGTGGGCCAGCGGAGTCTGAGCATTCTCTCCAAGAAACCCCTGACCCGAACTCTGGTCGGCTTTTCACTTCCCGAGTCTTATGCAGGTCCGATCCCCAAGGAATGCCATCTGGTAATCCATTCGGGTGAGATCGCTGGACGGGTGACCAGCGTGACCTTCAGCCCGACATTGAGACGCGTGATCGGCTTGGCCTATGTCAAACCAGAGCAGTCGAAGCCTGGAAGTTCCATTGAGATTCGAGTGGATCGCGCCGAGATGATTCGAGCCACTGTAGTTCGGACACCCTTCTACGATCCAGAGAATTTGCGTCAGACACCGGCGTCCGAACTGCAGGAGGTCTCATGAAGGCGTCCAACAGCATCCGGCGCAGTCCGGTTCATGATTGTCTGGAGGACCTGAATCCGGTCTGGGCCGAGATCCATCGCATGAAGGTTCCGCTTCGGTTCAAAGACGCGGTAAATGAGACCCAACTGAAGACCGAACTCTCACTTTGCGATTTGAGCTGTCTGCCCAAGGTGAGCGTGAAAGGACCAGAATCCTTAGCTTGGCTCGCACAGGCAGGAATTCTGCTGCCCGAAAGTGTCTACAGTTACCGATCGGAACACGATGGCTTGGTGATTCGGACGGACCGTCAGGAAGTCTTTCTCGAAGATGGTCCAGCCAGTCACAGGGTTTCCGAGTTCGAACGCGAGTTGACTTCTCACCCTCTGGGCGTCTATCTGGTCCGCCGACAGGACGCCTCATTCCTATTGACCGGAGCCCGATCCAACGCTGTGTTACGGGAAACCTGTGGGTTTGACTTCAGTAAGCCCGCGAAGGCCGTGGTTATGACCCGTGTGGCCGGCGTCTCGTGCATGGTCCTGCCGCTCCAGGCCGAAGAGACCCCAGCGTTTCGTTTTTGGCTCGATCCCAGCTACGGATCGTATCTATGGAAAGCATTATTGGAGATCGTTCACGATCAAGGCGGTGACGCCATTGGCCTCGGTGCCCTCTATCCCTCGATCAGTCAAGCCACCTCATGAAGGGAGAAACCCCATGACTCGTGACCAAGCCAAGTCGTTTCTGGAAGAGAATCAAGTCAAGTTCGTGCTCGCGCAGTTTGTCGACATTCATGGGGTTGCCAAGACCAAGTCAGTGCCAGTCAGCCATTTTGAAGACATTCTCAACGATGGCGCGGGCTTTGCGGGCTTTGCCGTGTGGGGGCTGGGACAGGAGCCACATGACCCCGACTTTATGGCGGTGGGAGACCTCTCCACTTTGTCACTGATTCCATGGCAGCCCGGCTACGCCCGGGTTGTTTGTAACGGACGGGTTCGAGGGCAACCTTATCGCTACGACACGCGATATATTCTGGAGCAACAGATCAACCGGCTGAGCGAGCGAGGGTGGACTTTGAACACGGGCTTAGAGCCCGAGTTCATGCTTCTAGTGAAAAATCCCGATGGCTCGCTGCGTCCTGCCGACGACTCGGATACCCTCGATAAGATAAGCCTTGCTACGACTACAAGGGACTCTCGCGCAGCCGGAGTTTCCTGGAAAAACTCGTGGGTGCTCTTCAAGCCACGGGCTTCGACGTTTATCAGATTGATCACGAGGACGCCAATGGGCAGTTTGAGATCAACTTCACCTATTCGTCGGCGATGACCACTGCCGATCGCTATGTGCTGTTCCGCATGGCCGCGGGCGAGATCGCTCGCGAGTTCGGCATGATCTGCACCTTCATGCCCAAGCCGATGTCGAATCGCACGGGGACCGGATGTCACATGCATCTCTCGATCGCTGACTCTGAAGGCGCAAACCTGTTCAAGGATGACACCGACAAGAATAAATTGGGGCTCGCTCCGCTGGCCTATCACTTCCTGGGCGGACTGCTGGCTCATGCTCCCGCCTTGGCCGCACTAGTCGCGCCCTCGGTCAACTCTTATAAGCGTCTGGTGGTCGGCCGCTCGTTGTCGGGCGCAACCTGGGCCCCGGCCTATATCTCTTATGGCGACAATAACCGAACATCGATGGTCCGTGTCCCCTATGGACGCTTGGAATTGCGCTTGTGCGACTCCAGCTGCAATCCTTACCTGGCCACAGCTGCTGTCATTGCCGCGGGCCTGGATGGGATCGAAAAAAAGACGGATCCGGGTCCTCCGCACAATATCAACCATTACAAACACAGCCAGAGAGAACTCGAGGAATTGGGGATCGGTATTCTTCCACAGAGTATCCGGGCTGCAATCCATGAACTGGAACAAGACAAGCTATTCCATGACCAGTTGGTGCAGACTTTCTGAAGGAGTTCATCGATCTCAAGCATATGGAATGGGTGGAATACCAACGCCATGTTTCCGATTGGGAGATCCAACGCTACCTTGAGTTCTACTAATCGAGTGATGCCTCAGGGGCTTGAGCATGACACATAGAGGAGAGTTGCATGTGTGGCATTGTGGGCTTGCTGGCGAGGACAACTGAGGTTCGCGAGCAGCTTGGAGAGATGTTGACGCCAATGTTGGTGTGCATGGGCGACCGGGGTCCAGACTCGGCGGGCCTCGCCATCTTTACTTCAGCAATTAAACCTTCCCTGCGACAGTTCAGCCTATTCTCGTCGGTAGGAGAGTTTAACTGGTTGGATCTCCGTGACCGGCTCCGACGCGACACTGGAGAACAGATTGACATCGAGGTCCTAGAGAATCATGCGAAGTTGACGACCTCGGTCTTGCCCGAGACGGTCCGGTCCTGGCTGGCCGAGAACTTTCGGCAGATTCATCTTCTGGCCGTGGGACGTTCGATCGAGCTTTACAAAGATGAAGGACATCCGGCCGAGATTGCCGCACGGTATCGCTTCAACCAATTGACCGGAACCCACGCCGTGGGACATACCCGCATGGCCACTGAACCGGCGGTGACACCGGCCCATGCACATCCCTACACCGCCGGGGAAGATTTCTGCCTGGTGCATAACGGGTCGCTTTCCAATCCCTGGAGCCTGCGTCGCATGCTTGAGAAGAAAGGCATCCACTTCGGAAACGGACAATGACACGGAAGCGGCTTGCCGTTACCTGGAATGGCGGATGAGTCAGGGCGATACGCTGGAGGAGGCTCTGCAGAAGGCCTTCGCCGAACTGGATGGTTTCTACACATTGCTGATGGCAACAGCCGGCAAAATGGTGCTGGTTCGCGATGCTTTTGCCTGCAAACCAGCGATCATCGCAGAGACCAAAGATTATGTGGCAGTGTCCTCGGAGTTTCGCTCGTTCGCGCATCTTCCAGGCATCCACCAAGCCCGGCTCTTCGAACCCGTGCCCGAGGAGATCTATTCATGGAACGTTTAGACCTCAGCCGCCTCAGTGTTCGGGAACTGAACCAATACCTCCACCATGAGCTCCCGAAAAACGGTGTCGAGGAACTGGAAATCCTCAACCCCAACGGACTGCACAGCATCGCTGTCGGCCTGACAGTACCGGTGAGAATCAGAGTTCTGGGGCACACCGGCTATTACTTGGCTGGAATGAACCAGCAGGCTGAGACAACGGTGCACGGCAACGTAGGTTGGAGTGTTGCTGAGAACATGATGTCGGGAATTGTGAAGGTCAAAGGATTTGCCTCCGAATGCGCTGGGGCATCCGCGCACGGTGGGTTGCTTGTGATTGAGGGTAGTGCTTCCTCGCGGTGTGGTATTTCGATGAAGGGCGTGGATATCGTTGTCGGAGAGGATGTCGGGCATATGTCGGCCTTCATGGCTCAGGCGGGACATCTGGTGATATGTGGCAATGCCGGCGCCAGCTTGGGAGACTCTCTGTATGAAGCTGTCCTATACCTACGGGGAACCATCCACTCGTTAGGCGCCGATGCCCGCGAAGAGCCCATGTCGGAGAGCGACTATGGCACCGTGGATGCACTTCTTGGAAAAGCAGGCATCAATTACTCCTCAAAAGAGTTCAAACGGGTGGCTTCGGCACGCTCTCTTTATCACTGGAATGCTGACGCAGGTCAGGAATACTAGGGCAGGCGCCGCGCGAGTCGGCAACGATTTGAGGAACCTGCGTCTTGGATAATAGGCGATGGCGAGAAAACGAATCGATCTAGAAGAAAGTGCCCTTTATAACCGGCACGTTCTCCACTATATCCACCGCGCTGCGGAGCAGGGCCTCTACGACATCCGCGGTCTGGGAGCGAAGCGTTCTGTTCCCAGTTTTGACGACTTGGTGTTCCTCACGGCATCCCTGTCTCGCTATCCACTCGAAGGCTACCGCGAGAAGTGTGTTACCAAGACGGTACTGGGCACTCGCTTTGCCAAGAAGCCGGTTGAGCTGGAGATCCCGATCACCATTGCGGGTATGAGCTTTGGCGCGTTGTCAGCGAACGTGAAAGAGGCTATAGGTCGTGCGGCCACCGCAATGGGAACTTCCACGACCACTGGCGATGGGGGAATGACCCAGGAAGAGAGGCTCTCATCCAAGACTCTTGTTTACCAATGCCTGCCATCGCGCTATGGGTTTAACCCGGAGGATTTACGAAAGGCTGACGCGATCGAAGTGGTGATCGGGCAGGGAGCCAAACCCGGAGGCGGAGGCATGCTTCTGGGGCTCAAGATCAGCGAGCGCGTCGCCAAGATGCGAACCCTGCCTCAAGGCATTGATCAGCGGTCAGCTTGCCGGCATCCGGACTGGGTGGGTCCGGATGACCTTACGATCAAGATTGCCGAGCTACGAGAAATAACGGACTGGCAACTTCCCATTTATGTCAAGTTCGGCGCGACTCGCGTGCGCGACGATGTCAAGCTGGCGGTGAAGGCAGGAGCGGACGTGATCGTTATCGATGGAATGCAAGGCGGAACGGCGGCCACGCAACAAGTCTTCATCGAGCATGCCGGCATTCCAACCTTGCCTGCACTGCGGCTGGCAGTGGAAGCTCTCGATGAAATGAACGTTCGGGGCCACGTACAGCTGATCATTTCAGGGGGAATTCGCTCAGGAGCCGACGTTGCCAAGGCACTGGCGATGGGAGCAGACGCTGTCTCCATTGGACAATCCGCACTTATGGCGCTTGGTTGCAACAGCGAGACCTATACCAAAAATGGCCGACAGATAGACGTGTCAGAGGAGTATGAGAAGCTAGGAACGGCTCCTGGGTCCTGCCATCACTGTCAAACCGGGCTCTGCCCTGTGGGAGTGACCACCCAGATTCCCGAGCTGGAGAAGCGTCTTGAACCCGAATGGGGTGCGCGCCGCTTGAAGAACTACCTGAAGACACTGAACATGGAACTAACAACTCTGGCTAGGGCTTGCGGCAAATCGAACGTCCATCATCTGGAGCGGGAAGATTTGGTTGCGCTGACGGTGGAAGCCGCTGCTATGGCTAAGATCCCACTGGCGGGCACAAGCTGGATTCCGGGGGAATCAGATTCGTGAATGTCTGGTTCCCGGTCTAATCTCGAGAGTCAAATAGAGTCAAATAAGGAGAAACCAAAATGGTAACGCTAAACGATGCACGGAGGATCATTGCAGCAGCGGAAAAGAAGGCGAGCGAAATCAGTCAACCGATGAACATAGCCGTTGCCGACGCAGGCGGTAATCTGATCGCTCACGTAAGGATGGACGGAGCATGGCTGGGAAGTATCGACATTTCAATCAAGAAAGCTTATACCTCCCGGGCCTTTGATATCGCCACCAAGGATTTGGCTGTCCACAGCCAGTCGGGCGGACAATTCTTCGGAATCCACGCGTCCAATGAGGGCCGCATCATGATCTTTGCTGGCGGGGTTCCTCTGAAGCAAGACGGCAAGGTTGTCGGTGCTATCGGCGTCAGCGGCGGTTCCGGAGAGCAAGACCATTCTGTGGCTGAGGCCGGCGCTGCAGCGTTGTAGAGAGCGGTGACATGGCTGGCCCTACAGTGGTCCTCCCTAATATGGCCCTGCAGCTCCTTTCATAGCACACTGCCAGAAACGCCTCAGTTACAGCGGCTTCAATATTGAGCGGTTTGTTGTGGCTTTCAGAGTCGAATCATCCCTACTTATTGGTTCTTTCACTCTGCTTCCATCCAGGCGAAGCCTATCACCAAGTTCTTGCGCGTGGTGCGGAGCTCATCGGGCAATCGGCGACTAGGTCGATTCTGACCTGGGCAATGGACCAATTATGGAGCCCCTCGCTGCGGCAATCTTTCTGGTGGACACCCCGGGTTCGACAAACGCCGATCCGTCGAGCTTCAAGTTTCGCAACCGCCGGCATCCGCTCTATCCTATCGAAACCGATGCAACTTATTCCCGTTCAGTAATTACCAACGAGAGAAACTCACATTAATGACTAACTGAGACTCAAGCGAGCTTTAGGCAGCTCATTGTGGCAGATCCTGCGGCAGCCCGAAAAACATAGAACGGCACTTATCATTGTCAATAGATCTTTGAGGTCATTGAACAGAAGATCCTGGAAAGGACTGCTGGACGAGTGATCGATGGAAGGTGGAGCGTTGCTACCACCCAATTTACAATCCAGTTCTCCAAGCCAACCAGTGAGCAAGCGGGAAGATAATCACCTGCAGATGCAGAACGAGTGCGATTCTTTGGCAACGGCGATGGGGCGTTACTCAAGGGAGTGAACTTGTCCGAACGTAAGGTGCGATTCGTGGACACCGTCCATCTTGCCAATCGACCGGATATCAAGGTGCGGTTCTAACTTGCGTCTTCCTTAGAAACGAAGTGGTATGGAGATATCTTGCATCCTATCTGTCTCAACTAAATGAACACTTGATGGTGCTCGATCGCCCGTAAGTCTCTCTGCGGCCCGTAGAACTGCGGCGCTCCAGGTGAAAATGCGGCGGGTCGTCCAATTATGGAACAAAGCTGACAAGAGCGATTGGAGTTAGACTGAACGAGGATCGGTATAACGCGGGACGCCGTGGAGGGCTTGCTGCTCGCAGCATGTCACGGTTGATGCTTTGAAAGCGAACCCAAGCGGACGGCCGGTTTCCAAACAGCTCTTGACGCTACTCAAGATTTTGGGCCATGCGACTTCAGCCCGGATTCGGCACCCGGGACACCAATAGAGTTGACATCAAGTCTCATAATTTATATTTTATAACTGTGCAATCCGCCGGCAAGGAGATTTGCCCAATGAAGATCATGGTTATCACCCCTCACACTGACGACATGGTCTACGGCACCGCGGGCACACTGCTGACACATTCCGAGGACGAAAAGCATATTATTGCGATCACTTCGATCCAGCGAAGTGCCGCCGAAGAAGTGGCTGCAGCACTCGGGAGCTCGATTCAGTTTCTAGACGCGGGTTACAAGCAGATCGGTTGTGAGGTCGACCGGCTGCGGCCTCGCTTGTTAGAAATCATCGTAGCCATGATGCCGGATTACATTCTTGCGCCTCCTGCCAGTGGTGATTGGAGTCCTGACCACGTCGCTACCGGTCGGCTAGCCCTGGAAGCAGCCGCTGAGAGTGGTATCCTCGGCAATTGGGGGGCGCGATTTCTGCGCTACCCCATTCCAGCTACTACCCTCGAGTTTCAGGCTAATTTGTGGATCGACCTTCCGGTGGAACTCATCGAAAGGAAAATCGAATTGGCAGCCATTATGACTCGTGGTGCGGAAGACATCTGGCCTCACGAAGTCGTGGAGTGGGAGATGGACACTCAGATCCGGTTCGCTCACGAACTCGGATGGCCTTCAAAACACGCCGAAGGCTTCGATGCGCTTTTTAAGGTTCCTTTTAAACGTCTGCCGCCGCGCAACCAGTCTTTGGCCCATTTGCACAAGACACATAGAGATATCGTCCGAACGCTGCAACAAGGGGCGACTATTCGAAAGGGTCAGAGCAGTCTAAATAAATGAATGGTCCTCGAGTTTTTCTTGGCTTTGCTGTTGCTCTGGTAATTTGCCCCTGCTGTTAGGCCGCTTTTCTCTTTCGGTTGGCGGATCGTAGTTCTCGCAGAAGACTTGGAGAGAGAGTAGGCCGATTCGCTCATCTGATCACACATGGACGAATGGAGACATCTCTTTTGTTTACAGCCACTGGCAAAACGATCATGAGCCCAGATGCTGGCGCTTTTTGAACCTTGATAGATTGGGTTCGCAAACAGTTAGGATCAGGGAAAGACCAAGGACAGGCGATATCTCTTACGCGATGCCACAGTCCTATGGATCCTGTCTCGAACTATCGAATAGGAATCTTTGTGACTGGTCGCGAGGGAAGTGCGGCAGCAGTGAGATTGCTGGAGTTCAGCGAGTGGTCACTAAGAACTAGTTGAACGCGACCGTGTAAAAAAGCGTATGGGCTTGGACGGCGGGAAGGCGGTTTGCCATGCGTCGGTGATGGTGGGCAGTAACCTTCGGCGCTGATGCCAGATCGATGAAGTTGGCCCGAGGTGGGCCTCAAAGAGCCCGCGAAGCGGGATTGAAATACAGAGATCCGCGGTCATGCGTGTATCCAGTTACGAAATGAAGTTGGGGCGGAAAGCGGTTGGAGGTTGCGGAAAGTTGGGGGGAGTTTCGAGGGAAGGACTGCTGACAGGCGGGGAAAACCGGTGACATGAAATACATGCAATTAGCTCGCTCGTGAGTGAGTTTGCACTGGTTGGAAGGTAGGCACAGGCTTGGCTTTCAGTGTCCAATCTAGGCCATAGCGTAGCAACCAACGTCACAAGGGCTGTTAGAGTCATACTCGCCGTCAGGTAATTCTAACCGCGTCTGTTTCCCAACTCATATTACGCATTCGAGAGATGAACTGACGGTAGGTTGGTCGGCAATCGCAATCGATGGGAGAGAAGAGCATTTGGATTGAATACTTAGACTGTTTGTGGTGCGTCCGACGGATGCGCTTTCAAGTAGTCCTGGAGCTCTTGGATGAGACAGCGAATCCCAGCAACAAAGGAGCGTCAAACGGAGGAATAAGTGGTCAAGGGAACTGCTCAGCGCAACATGGACGACTATTCGTGGGCCGATTACCTCATTTACTTCGAGGGTGGAACTGAGACGTCGCTTCAGTCTTTGAGGGAATTGACTGTCGGTACGGCCCGTCCTGCAAAAGATCGGGTTGTCTGGGGACTCCTCTGCACCGTCACGTTGAGTATCGTGGCAACGCTGCTGTCCACTCTGCCTGTTTGGCCCTTCACCCTCGCGAAAGGATATCATCCCATCGAGCCTGTGATGCTGGCTTTAATCTTGGGAATGATTGTCGGAAATCTTTGGATCCCGCCGCGAGCCTGGAGCGCAGGCATCAAGTATTCCATTAAGAAGGCGCTGCCCATTGGCATTATTCTCATGGGAGTACGACTAAACTTCTCTGATCTTTTAAAGGCAGGAGCAGCTGGAGTTGCTCTTAGCGTAGCCGAGGTTCTAATTGCTATCGTCGCCCTCAATGCGGTGTGTCGCTGGCTTAATCTGACCAGAAAGATGGCCACGCTTCTTGGAGTGGGCACAGGAATTTGTGGGGGTTCTGCAATCATCGCCGTCGCACCAGTCATTGAGGCTGACGAAGCTGAGGTCACGCTTAGCGTTGCCACCATCTCGCTGCTCGGATTGTTGGGAATGTTTGCCCTGCCTTTCGTAGGGCATCTTCTGGAGCTGAGTTCGCGAGCCTTTGGGACTTGGGCTGGCCTTGCGATTCACCAAACACCTCAAGTCATCGCTGCTGGATTTGCTTACTCCACGGAAGCTGGGGAAGTAGCCACAGTTGTCAAGCTGGCGCGAGTTTGCCTGTTGGCTCCGGTCGTGTTCTTCGTCGGGCTTTCTTACCGTCGCCGGGAGAGTTCCTCCCAGATGAATCACGATCCCAAGATTCATTACACTCAGATGATTCCAACTTTTGTACTGGGTTTCTTCACCATAATGATGTTGCGTAGCTTGGGCCTCGTTCCTGAAGTAACGTTTCATCTTCCACAGGAATCCTTGCTCGGTCCATCAAATCATTCGCTGAATTTACTGTCACTCCTGCGAGGACTGTCAAGCTGGTGTATTGTCGTAAGTATGGCTGGAATTGGGCTAGAGACGAATCTGACGCTTGCCCGAAAGACAGGAGTCAGGCCTTTCGTTGCAGGACTGATAGCCGCCCTTGTAATCAGCTTCCTGAGTCTTTGGGCCATTCACCTTATTCACCTATGAACATTATGGGTTCTGACCGGACCTCTTAGGCTTGATGTTCAAATGACCTTGATTGCGAGCTCTGAGTTTCTTGACTTTTCCTACAGGAGGTTGGTTTTTTTAGACTTTTTCATATGAATTGCTCTCAGAACTTTTCATGTTTAATGAGCCGCCGTCACTGGCTTGCTGCAGCGATGAAGGTCGGACTCGGCAGCAAGTCATCGGTGTTTTTTGCCAGTTCTGACGAAGGTGTCGTCGTTCCCGGCAAGAGGCAGCTCATTCTGCACAATGATTATCCTGAAGATTTAGAGACCCCCATTCGTTATTTCAATACCTGGCAAACGCCTAACGACGCCTTCTTTGTCCGGCAGCACCTCCCTGTCCCGCAGATGAATCCCAAGTCTTGGCGTCTCGTCATTAATGGGAGAGTTGGCCAGACAACTAGTTTTTCTTTGGCGGAGCTCAAACAGATGCAACAACACAGGGTGGTTGGCACTCTTGAGTGTGCTGGCAATGGAAGAGGGAATTTTGAACCGAAGGTTCCCGGAATTCAGTGGAAAGCAGGGGCTGTGGGAAACGCGGAATGGCGCGGAGTTCGGCTGGCCGACATCCTGGACCGCTGTCGATATGACAAGCATGCAGCATACGTGAATTTTGACGGCGCGGATGCCGGCGTTGCCTCAACCCCTGACTTCATTCGTGCACTTCCGATGAGAAAGGTCCTGGATGCATCCACGCTAGTAGCCTTGGAGATGAACGGCGTGGCCCTTCCAAAGCTTCATGGTGGTCCGGCAAGACTGATTGTGCCCGGCTGGGATGGCGCTAGCTGGGTGAAATGGCTGGTGCGCGTCTCGGTCGAGGATCAGCCCAGCGAAGGTTTTTTCATGAAGTCAGCCTACCGGTTCCCAAAGCATAACGTCATTCCGGGTGGCACAGCCCGCCCCGAAGATCTGGAAGTCATTGAAGGCATGCCCGTCAAGTCGCTGATTACGAGCCCAGAAGATCAGGCTAAGAGCCCGTTCGGACCGCTGACAATTTCGGGCGTGGCCTGGGCAGGTGAAGAAAAGATCGACCGGGTCGAGGTCTCAACAGATGGCGGTGCCCTTTGGGTGCCGGCCGAAGTTATTTCGCCGAGCCTCAAATATGCCTGGGTCTTGTGGAATCACTTATGGAAGCCAAGCAAGCCTGGATATCACACCGTTTTGTCGCGCGCGCACGACAGCGCCGGGCGCGTTCAGCCGATCGTGCCCGTTTGGAATCCGTCGGGATATCTTTGGAACGCAGTCGCAAAGATTGGAATTCATCTGGAGGTTTAGCGGATGAAGGTCGTTCTGGGCACGATATTATTCATTACTGCAACCGCGAGCCAAATTCTGTCAGCTCTTTCAGTAAATCAGGCCGGGCTTGAGCAAGGCCAAACAGAAGAATTACGCTCCTGCGTCGCTTGCCACGGCCTCAGGATCATCCGCGGGCAACGGCTTTCAAAAGTGGTCTGGGGCAGAGAACTGGACAAAATGCAGCGGTGGGGTGCATCGATCGAAAATCGGCAGACACTTCTAGAGTACTTGGCGGCAAATTTCGGAGACGACAAACCGCCGCCGCCGCTGCAGCTGACGACCGATGGTACTACTACGGAGAAGACTAAGAAATAACAGTCAAGTGCTCGTGTCTTCGCTGAAGTCACAAGTCTGTGGAAGTAGTTTCTGCTGCTGCGGCATGTAACGAGGAGGCATCAGACCGATCTGGTCTATCGTACCTAGAGACTTCGTGGCATAAGTTCGCGGAGCACCCTTGCTTCTGTGACTAATATAAATTATAATTTCTTTTCTTGAGAACCCTCGTCTGAAAATGTTGATGAAGCATTCTTCGCCTTATCGATCCCAACACACGCCCTTCTACATCCTTGAATTGTCAGGCAACAGTCGCCAGCGCGGGTTCCAGCACGGCCACACTCTTAAAGAGCCCATTCAGCGTGCGATGGACTTCTATCGCGGCTTCTTTGCCAAATATATGGGGTTAACCTTCCAGGAACTGCGTCGCCGTGCAGCCCGCTTTATTGAGCCGACCGCGCGAATGAGCGCCCTTCTAATGAGCGAGTACGAGGGCATTGCCGATGGGTCAGGGCAAACCCTTGAGGATATCTTCGCCTTATCCGGTCGATATGAGATCACCTACGAGACGACAAGACTGGGAGAGTGTTCTAATGCTTTTGTCGGGCCGCATCAGTCTCTGAGCGGCCATGCCCTGCTAGGGCAGAATTGGGACTGGAGACCAGAGGTTTTGGACTTTCGGGCGGTCTTGATTGCCCGCTGTGATGACGTCCCGGACTATCTGATGGTGACCGAATGCGGACAACCCGGCAAGTACGGCTTCAATGAATTTGGGTTGGGGGTCATAGAAACAGGTCTGTGCTGCACCAAGCAGACGAGCATAGGAGAAAACCTGTTCGTAGCTGTTACACGAGAAATGCTGGCCCACTCCACCTTTGGCGACGCCCGAAATGTCATTTACCAGCACCCTCCCGAGGCGACTATCAGCTTCATTTTGGCTGACTCCCAGGGCCACGCAATCAACTATGAGACCGTCCCCGACGGCATCCTCGAACGTGAACTGCAGCCAACTGATATCTACTGGCACACGAATCATTGTCTGCAAGGCAATGAACCCTGCACATTTGAAGACAGTTTCATTCGGGGACGACGTTGGATCGAGCTGACCGCTTCTCCAGGGCTCGTCAGCCGCCAAACAGTCGGGGCTTGGCTCTCTGATTCTTACAATGGTTACAACGCAATCTGCAAAGCTCCGAATCCAGCACTAGCTGAAACGACTACTTGGCTGCAGACCCTCTGTTCCATCATTATGGATCTCAATGAGCGTACGATGTGGGTCACTGATGGGCTTTCATCCGAAATGCCTTTCCAAAGTATCAGCCTAATTCGCTAGCTCACAGCAGCGGCAGGACCCTCTGCTGTTCGTTGTTTCGTGAATGACCATATTGAGGCTCGGCTCTCAGCACTCTAGCTTTTCCGACACATAACACTATCAACCAGAAGAAGCACTGACCCTATTCCTGAAGAACAAAACCGATGGACATGGAGTCTCAACAGAAGTTAAAGCCTTCAGGAGCTCAGCGGGGAGCTTACTGGCTAATCAGTCAAATGCAGCCAGACGGATCATTTCACAATGCGCGATCTATTAATGAGTACTACAAGGCAGCTTTTGGACTGGTGATCAGCGGGCACAACTTGGAGGCTGATCGCTTGTTGGACTATGTCTCTAAAACCTTTCTGAAAAACGACGGAGATTTGAACGGGGAAGGCTGTGTATGGTTTGAAGACTTTCGCATTTATGCCCATTGTTGGTTGCTCATGGCTGCCTTAATGAGAGGGCGATTTGAAATCGTCCATCCTTTGCTGTCGTTTGTAGCAAAGTATCATGATGAAACGAGTGGTGGCTTCTTCCAAAAGACTGCTGGCAGTCAGCAGCGAAAGGGCGTGCAAGAAGTAATGACCACCGGTCTGGCTGGATTGGCCTGTTTATGGGGAGGCCACCTGGATATCGCGGAGAAGACGGGTCAGTGGATGGAGAATCTTTATCAAGCACAACCGAATCTGTCAAAAGGACTCTATTTCGTTTGGGACAGCCGCAGTGGCCTGGTTACGGAGTTTCCCAAGGAAGAGAGCAAATCCTTCATGATAGATGCCCGTGAAACTCAGCAGCGGTATTACCAATATGGCATTGCAGCGGCTTTTCTGTCGTCGCTTTCGGCCGCAACCGGTGTCAAAAAATGGCTAGCCTTGGCTGACGAATTCCTCAAAAGCAGTAAACACTGCCGGGAGGATGTCTACCGTGAGCCACAGAGCGGGAAGATCGGATGGGGTGCTGCCTGGACATATCGCCTGACCAATAACCCGGAAGATCTTAGAATTGCTCAGGAGGTAGCCAGTGGCTTGGGAGCACTTCAGAGCGAGCACGGTTGGTGGAGCACCCTCAATGTCTACCAGCACCAAATGGCTAAGAAACTGGAGCCAGGGCTTGATATAACCGGCGAGTTTGTCAGTTTACTTGGGTGCATGGAGTTGGTCTTGAGATAGCGCGTGAGAGAGGGCTAGTTCATGAAGATCTGCATGCGTGTTCGCAACCTTGAAGAGTCGGCTACGATCGCCGTGAGCAACAAGGCTGCCCAGATGAAAGCTGACGGAATCGATGTGGTAAGCCTAGGTGCGGGCGAACCTGATTTCGACACCCCAGAACACATTAAGGAAGTCGCCTGGAGAGCCTTGCGGAGTGGCCAAACGAAGTATGCGAAGCCAGCTTCTGGGATTCCTGAATTGAAGCGAGCCATCGTGGAAAAATTCCGTCGCGACAACCGTCTTGAGTATGATAGCTCCCATGTCCTGGTAAGCGTTGGTGGGAAAGAGGCGCTATGGCTGGCATTTGCCACTCTCTTAGATCCTGAAGATGAGGTGATCATCCCGGCGCCTTACTGGGTTTCATATCCGGAGCAGGTGAAGCTGGCGGGAGGGAAGCCTATCATCATTCGGGCCGAATTTGACCACGCCCATAAGATCACACCAGATCAATTACAAAGGGCGTTGACACCCAGAACCCGTTGCTTTGTCTTTAACTCGCCCTGCAATCCGAGTGGTGCGGTTTACAGTCCAGAGGAGGTCTTGGCACTGGCCCGAGTTCTGGAAGGCCACGATGATGTGATTGTTTTTAGTGACGAGATCTATGACCGCCTAATATACGACGGCCTACAACATAGAAGCTTCGCCACAGCCTCCGACCACGCCTTCAATCACACTCTCACTTTCAATGCAGGTTCCAAGACCTACTCGATGACCGGATGGCGGATTGGTTATGCAGCAGGACCGTTAGAACTGATTCGCAATATGGCAAAGCTGCAATCCCAAACTACCAGTGGTGCAGTTACTTTCAATATGCATGCGTTGGCAGCAGCCTTAACGGGCGACCAGTCTTGTGTAGAGCAGATGCGTCTTGAATTCGAACAACGAGCCCAATATCTCCACGATCGTCTCAACAATATGAATGGGGTAGTATGTCAGCCACCGGCAGGGGCCTTCTATGTGTTTCCTGATGTGTCGAGTACTTATGCACGCTTAGGAGTGTCGGGCTCCATAGAATGGGTCGGCCGTTTACTCGAGGAAGCTCATGTGTCACTGGTCCCGGGTGCAGCGTTCGGGTCGGATCAGTGTGTACGCCTCAGCTTTGCCACCAGTATGGCAAATCTGAAAAATGGGCTGGATCGTCTAGAGAAATTTTTGAGTTTTTGACTCACTTAGTGCGTAAGTTCGCACAACTTGGAATCGTCCTATGTCACCCGGTCTTCTTTCGAAACTACTGACCTGTTCAGCCTCCTAGTTCACGCCGGTGTACCCAATGCTTGATGAGATGACACCGCGGATCTGAGTCGACTCACGACTAATTTTTCAAGAGTGTTGCACAAGCCTGTGTCTACCCCTGATTGCAATGTGGTTCTCTCGATCCGTCCACACATTAGGGGTTTGTGACGGCCGATGACAACGATTCTGGTCCGATCGGGTCAAGTAGTAGCCAAAAACGACAAAGGTAAAAAGCAACAGAGGAACGGCTTCCCAGACGTCTACCTTTCGGTCTGATTCCAAATTTGGACTCTTTAAGATAAGTAAATCTGTGAATTTGGAGCGATGTGATGACAATGCAGAGGATCTTTGAGAACAAAGTAAAGACGCTCTTGTCACAAGGAAAACCTGCTTGGGGCGGTGGATGTCCTGATGGCTCCGAGCTTTTATCGAAGTTGACAATCGATACCGGTGTTGATTTCTTATGGATTGATACCGAACACCAGATCTTCGACGCTACAAAGATTCAATGGATTCCCATACTCTGTCGACAGAAGGGATGTGTTCCGGTTGTCCGCGTTGCCGGGCTTGACTCCCAACTGATCAAGAAATCGCTGGATATTGGTGCCAGCGGAATCATGATTCCCCAAGTAAGCACGGTGGAAGAAGCTCGTCTTGCTGTGAAGTTCTCAAAATACCCTCCTCAGGGGACCCGTGGAGTTTCGCCTCTTTGGACCATTTTTATGGACGTATCGTATGAGGAGTATTTGCCCGCCGCCAACGATGAAACTTGTGTCATCGTCCAGATTGAAACCCCGGAGGGGATTAGGAATCTCGAAGCTATTTCCGAAGTTGAAGGAGTCGATGTTGTCTTCGCTGGCCCATTAGACATTTCGGCTGCCTTGGGGCATATCGGAAAGGTTAGTCACCCTGAGGTGCAGAAGTTTCTCGAGAGCTTTCCCGTGCGAGTTGCCAAGGCTGGCAAGGCTAGCGGAATCAGTCTGCGCGGCTTTGAGCCCAGCAGACAGGCTTACGAACAGGGCTATCGGTTCGTAAACATCGGCGGCATTGTTCAAAACGGTATCACAGGCCTTGCTGCGGATGTGAAGAGACTCAGAGAAGTTGCAGGGAGATGAGGGTCAGGTCCAGCCCCAATAGGTTGTTGTGGGATCATGTATTGATGTGGAGGAAGAGCCAGAGTCGTGAACCGGAGACAGTCGATGAAGGATTGCCCGCGTCCAAATCTGACTCAGCTTGGCTCTCAGAGTTTTGGTTCTGATCAGAACCCCTAGGGTGAAAAGCTTGCACGGGCCATCTATAAGGTGTCCGCTTGGAGGATTGCGTCTGTTTCCAGCCCGCCCCGGGTCGTTGGAAACTGCCCTTCGAAGCTGCTCAACTTTTCCATCTGAAGCTGATGCTGAACCACAAAACAACTAGGCTTTAAATAAGCGCGTTTGTTTCTGTGGCGCGCCGAGGGTTTTCAATACGCAGCAAGTGGCGTGCGTGAGCGAGATGTTTGTGCTCTGGCTGCAATTTTGATTGTCTGCGAAGACACCGGTCCCGTCTGGATTTAGCGGCTCATCAGTTGTTGTGATTGGGTTCCTCCTGAGACCGGAAAGTGTCGTTCTGACCGGACGGTCAGACCCGGCTAGCTCGGGCCAGGTCAGGCGAAGCGAAGCCGCTTGAGCACGTCAAAGGTTCTGAAAAAGATCTCCAGCTGTCGCGTGTAGGTCAGGACACGGAGTACCACCCGCCGGCCTGTGTGGACGACTTGGCAAGGAATCAAAATGAAGGCGCACAGGAAGCGTTTGAACTCCATGCGCACGATCGCCGGTCCGCTGACTGGGTCGGGGACCAGCAGTCCGTACCAGCTTTTCAGGCTCCAGGCCAAGGCGGCAATTACCATGTAGGCCCCGTTCGACACCAGGTCTTCGGTAGGCATGCGCAAGGCATTGACGCCGTTTTTCAGTTGCTCAATAACGTTCTCTTGGTCACAGCGCTGGTTGGCAAACAGCACCACCTCGGCGCTGGACAGGGTGTGGTCGTTGGTGATGTAGAAAAAGTACCGGATCTCATCAAAGAGACAGGCTTCCCCTTTCTCGATGCTGAGATTCTTGCGCACGACCACCATCCGATAAGTCTGCTGGCAGTGCGTGGGGCGATAGTCGAACTCGGCCACCTGCTCGCTTTCGAGGCGAATGTTTTTGTACTCACGCTCTCGAATAATCTGCTGTTTGACGTTTGGGGGCCGCTGGCGGGGTTGGGTCTGGACCGAGTAGGGAGCGGGCCGCTCCAGCGGGTGCCAGGCGCGAGCGGGCAACTGCTCGGCCTGTTCGATCAGGTTGGCGTAAGCGTTGTAGCCCAGCACGAAATGGACCCGCTGGTTCCATTTGTCCAGGTGCTGGGTGAGCGAGAAGTCGGTGTCGCCGCGCAGCCAGACTTCCGTGAAGACGGCACTGACCAGATCAATGGCCCGATCGATCCAGGGGGCCGCTTCGCATGAGGACGTGGCGTTGCCGGGCCGATTGACCAGATAAAGCGGTTCTTTGGTGTTGGCCAGAGAGACGAGCAGCGGCGCATAGCCCCAGATGCCTTTGTAGCTGATGTCCATGCCGGCCTTGCATTCTCCGGTGGTAGCCGCATGAGTGCCGTCGGCATCGAGAATCGCTTTCTGACGGAACCGCGCCCGCTTCCGGCTCCACACTTTCTGGCGGGCTTGGTTGAGGGTTTCTTGCAGAGTCTCAATGTCGGTCGCGGTGAAGCGGCGCAGGAAGTCTCCGGCTGTGGTGGGATCGGGAATCCGCTGGGCCTCTAAGGTGCGTGTGTAGTTCTCATCGTCGCGCAGCCGGTCAATATCCTCCAGGCAGGTGCCGCCGGTCAGGACGTTGTAGGCGATGTTGAGCACGTGATCGGATTCGAAGTAGGGCACGTGAACCTTCAGCAGCGGAACATTCTGGTTGATGGCCTGATCCAGGCCCAAGCGTGTCACCATCGTATGAATCGCTCCGATGCCGCCAAAGCCGATGGCACGGCTCTTTTCAGACATTTCGTAATGAAGGTTTACGGCTTGAAACATCGGTTCGGGTTGATCGGCCCACGCCTTGGGCGCCAATCTCGTTTGTAGTTTTCTCTTGTCTCGGGCCAGGATCTTGTGGTCTCTTTTCTTCACTCGAAACGTGCTCCTTTGCGGGTGTTGTGATTTTTCCGAATCAGCCAATACCCGCTCTGGATGCTCGTTTCGAGCTTTTTGTTGCCCGCTGAACCTGCAATCACGCTGGTTCAAGGACTAGGCTAGTTTAGTGACATTGTCATGCTGGGCTCTCAGAGCTACCGTGAGACCTCTCATTGCGTTATCAAGGTGAGCCACGAACAAGAAAGTCGTCTGCGATGACAGAGGCTATCACTGGCCGTTCATCAGCCGGAACAGATGGGCTGCCACCCACAAAGTGGCAACGCAGAGTTTTCCCACATGACTTCCATAGCAGAGATCCCGTCGGGAAGGGATGTAGGGGGGTTGAGATCAAGAGCGAATCACAATTCTCTTCGACTATCCCTTCCCGCTGAACGCTAAGTAGACTTCGGCTTATTTGGCACTCGAACGTCACCGAACGAGTCATTTGTGGCGTATGTACCCAGGCCCTTCGGCTGAAACCCATACAGCCCGGTGCTGATGAAACAGGCCCGACCTATGTCGCAAGATTCAACATAGAGCGCACGGCCTTCATTCCCATATTCATGATCCTGAACCTGGGAGAACGCAAAATGATCGTTTCGCTGAACCAAGATGCCTGAAGCGGATATTCCAAGGAGACGATATATGAGCAAACGTAGCATTTGGAGACCGATGAAGGATGAAGTCATTGCAGACCAGGGAGCGGTGGCTACATCGGACCCACTTGCCTCCGAAGTAGGAATTGAGATCCTCAGAAAGGGAGGAAATGCTGTTGACGCGGCTGTGGCCATAGGTTTCTGCCTGGCTGTGGTGGAGCCGATGGGGTCCTCTATTGCAGGGCATGGCCAGATGCTTATCCATCTCTCGGAACGGATCCAAAAAACCGTCGCTTTGGACTATAGCCATCGAGCTCCGAAGGCTGCCTCGGCAGATATGTACAAACCTATCAAGCAGGCTGAAGTAGGGAATGCCGTTTATGAAGTGGAAGGTCAGGCTAACCTACTTGGCTACCAGTCGGTGGGAGTCCCAGGAGTAACAGCTGGGCTCTGCAAGGCGCACGAGCTTTTTGGAAGTCTTCCTCTGGAAGAGCTCATGGAGCCGTCAATCCACTATGCGGAGCAGGGTTTTGTGGTGAATTGGCTCATTTCACTTCGAATCGCCGAGGCAATGGCAGATTTTTCAAGCCACAGGGAGACGGCGAAAGTATTCCTGGCTAACGGGTATCCACCTCGCAGTGGTATTGACAAAGTCGTGCAGCAAGATTTAGGGCAGACCCTGCGTCAAATAGCTCGAAACGGTGCAATTGCACTCTACCAGGGTGAAATTCCACATGCTGTTGAAGAGGATATGAAGGCGAATGGCGGTCTGCTCAGGGTGGAAGATTTTGCTCACTATTCGGTGCAGGTCTTGGAACCAGCCCGAACCACTTATCGGGGGCACGAAATTCTAGGGGCGCCTGTGCCTTGTGGGAGCACTACGGCCTTACAGACATTCAATATACTTGAACATTTCGCCCTATGTTCTCTAGAACATAATTCTGCCGAATACCTGCATCACTTTATAGAAGCGGCGCGCCACGCGTTCGCTGACCGCTATTGCTACCTAGGGGATCCGAGCTTCGTTCCCGTCCCTTTGCGAGGGCTATTGTCTATGGCCTATGCAACAAAAATTGCTGGCTGCATCGACCCCCAGCGAGCGCTCCTCGAGTTCGATCGGCAAGTCCAACCTTGGGTGGCGTTTGCTCGCAAGTCGCTGCACGATCCATGGAAGTTTGAAGGGGGGCATGTGTCTCGCGAACCGAGTGTGGCCTCATTCCCTCATTTAGGCGATTGTACAACCCACTTCGGAGTGATTGACAAGGACCGAAACATGGTGTCCTCCACCCAGACGCTTGCCGGCAGCTTCGGGGCTCAGGTGATGGCCCCTGGTACTGGTCTGCTCTTTTCCAATGGGATGGCGGTTTTCAATCCGGTGCCGGGGACTGCCAATTCGATAGCAGGTTACAAGCTGGGGATCTCGAACATGTGCCCTCTGTTGGTATTGCGTGACGGGCAACCATTTCTGACGGTCGGGGCCCCTGGAGGTCGAAAGATAGCGAACTGTGTGACGCAGCTGCTGATGAACATTCTCGACCACCAAATGTCCATTCAGGAGGCCATTGCGGCGCCTCGTGTGGATGCTGCGGATCGAGAGACGCACCTGGATTCTAGAATAAGCGAGGCCACAATAAGGGCCTTGCGTGGGATGGGACATAACATTAAGGTTGTTGAGGAAACGGCGGCTGAGACAAGTTTCGCCAGGCCATTAGGATTGATGGTGCATCCTGATACGCACCAGATTCATGCAGGCGTCGACGTTTTTCGAATCTGTGAGGCAAGAGGGTTCTAGTGAATTCCTCAGGCGACGGATTCTAGGCCCTCAGTTGGCACGACCCAGACGCAGAATGCTGAGTGTAACAACGACATAGGACTTCCCGGAAGATGCCAGTACCAGCGGCGCAGAAACGGAGGTAGCGCACGGAAGGTCGATGTTCAATCGAGAGTGACTGGCTGTTGGTGATCGGCTCGTTCAACCCGCGAAGCAGTTCTGGAAATTCTCATCCGGCAACACGGTCGCTCCCCAGTTCTTACTTTTATTGTAGTGGCAATCTGTCTCGAGTTTGTCGCTCAAGTTCTAAAGCAAAGCGATGGACGTTTGGGCTATGGGAATTCAACTGGAACTCATCCAGCTTGCCAAAGCCAAGCCAGCCGATGGAGGGCTTGGACGGCCGGCACGGGATGAATTCCTCAATACGGTATGATTCTTCTCACTGGTCGATGCCAGAGACGGATTGCAACGGCGGCGAACAAGACTACAACTATCGGCAAAATAAGATCGCACACGAAGACCTTCGGGAAGGAATCCGGCTCGATGGACCATCATGATTCTGACCTTCAATTTGAGTGCGTCGACGTACCTGTTTGGTCGCTACATTGACGGACCTATCGGTGGGAGCGCAGTCAGTGGCGAAGCCAACCAAGATACAGTTCAGGTTGAGACCTACTGAGCTTCTTTTTTGATATCATGGCACCCGCTTACCTGCACAAGTGGTGGGCAATATGCCGCAGCGGGTGGTTGCGCTAGTCACGACTTGCCACTCTCCGGTCTTCTCCGCGATGCTCCTTGATTCTGTCGGCCTTTCGAATACGGTAAGTTTCAGCCCAACAACAACGAGGCTTTGTCGCTTATGAATGCAACCGTGCCTAGGCATAGCACTTTTAGTCACATCGTATCAGAGCACGTCCGCGCCCACATTATCGCCGGAAAACTCAAACCTGGAGAAAAGATAGATCAAGGCCAATTGACCGAGCAACTAGGAGTTAGTCTTATTCCGTTGCGCGAGGCATTCAGACAGCTTCAGGCTGAAGGATATATCACAATCATTCCGCATCGTGGTGCCTTTGTTAAGGGGTTGTCTCTAGAAGAAGTAGAAGACCTGTACATGATCCGTGAAAAACTGGAAGAACTGGCGGCCGACTTGGCAACCGAAAGACTGACGAAAATTGACCTGAAAACCTTAGCTAGGCTTTTCCAACAGATGAAGAAGGCTACAAAGGAACGAAATTATTCCGCACTTATGATCTTAAATCGGAAGTTTCATTTCACGATCTATCGTGCTTGCGGACGAAAACATCTGTTGCAAATTTTGAGTGATCTATGGGACCGAAGCGAGCGTTACCGAAAGATGCAGACATCTAATCCAGTTCTGGACGAGCAAGAGCTGCGGGAACATCGGGCCATACTTGAGGCATGTCAAAGAGGACTCAGAAAGAGCGTCGGAGAGGCAATCAGGTTGAACGTAGAGCAGAGCCGAAGGAATCTTGAAGAGATAAATCTGGGTTGATGTAACTGTTGGCCAGCCCTACCTACCAACAATACCCCTGGCGAAAGTGCGCCGCAGTTGCCCTCGCGATGCTCCTGCAGCGGTTAACCGTGGTTGACGGGGTCAGTCGCGAGTGCCTGGCTCGAAACCTTTGGCTAACAGTAGAACAACTTCGCAGTAAAAACCGCTACGGAGCAAAAAGGAGAGTGGACTTCGCTTGTCTTGAAGCCCCACAACGTCAGAGTTTTTCGTTTCCGGGCGATGGAGATTAGCATCTCTAATCAGAGTCCGTGGCCACCTCAGAGGTCCTTTTCGGTTTTAGCGAGCTGACAACCAAAGTGCACCAGCGCTGCTAAACCCAGAATCGCTTGTTGGCGGATGCGAGGAGAGCTCGATCAATTCTTGACCACGAAAATAAGAGATCTGACACATGTAGGAGGTGAATCCCCCTGAGATCGAATCGGGTCACCGGAGCGGGGATAGGATGACGCTGGAGAGCGAACGCTAGCCAGAAACACAAACGCTAGAGTTCTCAGACTCTGCCCTTTGGCACGGCGGAGTCGGCGCTAGGGTGCTGTCAAAGAGAACTGCAGCTACATTTGAAAGTAGAGTCATTTCTGCCGGAGGCCCTCCTGGATATCGATTCGAACTCATTCGAAAGTGTGGTCTAGACGTTCACCCCTACTGGAATGGGTCGTGAGCGCAAGAACCCCCGCAACCGTCCTTTCCGCTCACCTGAAAATCTGACTAGTGCCCAATGGCGGGTTACCAGCATGCGTCCGAGCGCATGGGAGCGAGTGTTGAGAAGGCCCAGCTGACTTGCTTGCTTGTCGCCGGAACTGCCGCACAGTCTCTTGGGCCAGGAACTGCAGGAATCTACTCCTCGATCAAGCTAGCCGTCCGCGCCATTGAACCGCCTTAAGTGTGGTCAGATCGCGCAATAACTCAGGTCCGCGACCTATCCCCAATCCGCTGCTCTTTGCCGGTTCGCCAGGGGCAACAGGGGGCATGCCACGGCCACAATTGATTTTGATCGTGCCCGTTTTCAACCGATCGATAGCGCTGATGGCTCGGGGAGCGCTTTCCGTACAAACGATTGCGGCGAGACCGTATTCGGTCGCGTTAGCTCGCTCGATTGCTTCGTCAAAGGAATCCACGGGTAGAACCGGTGCCACAGGCCCGTAGGTCTCATCTAGCATGAGAGGAGTGTCATCCGTTACGTTGGCCATTACGGTCGGAGGGTAGAAGAAACCGGGACGATTCAGACGATGCCCCCCCGTGAGCACTTCAGCCCCAGCCTGTACAGCGCTGTTGACGTGACGTTCCACGTTAGAGAGCTGAGCTTCATCAATGATCGGTCCAAGTTCAGTTGTTGGATCAAGGCCTGGCCCAACCTTGAGGGTTCTTGCCGCCCGGACTAGGCTTTGAAGGAAGGCATCGTAGACACCACGGTGCACGTAGATTCGTTCTGTCGACGTGCAAATCTGTCCCGTATTGGCAAACGCGTTGAACGCAGCCAGGCGTCCTGCTGAAATGGGGTCAACTGTGTCATCCACGATCATGGCATCCTTCCCTCCGAGTTCGAGGATCACCTTGGAAGCCCGCTCCCCGGCCATTCGACCGATTTGGCGTCCGACTTTGATACTACCAATGAAAATCACAACATCCACGTCTGGATGACGAACTAAGGGTTCTCCCACGTTGGGGCCGTTCCCGTTCAGATGATTGACTACCCCGACCGGCAGGTGCTCGAAGATCTGCTCGAACAACAGACGCGTTGCTAAAGGGGTCTTCTCTGAAGACTTCAATACGACAGTATTACCCACCACCAGGTTATAGACCGCCATTTCTACGGAGGCGATTATGGGGTAGTTCCAGGTACTAATACAGGCAGCAACCCCTCGCGGCTGCCAATGTTGGAACATCAAATCGCCAGCCTGTGAACCCGCATGCCTCGCACTCAAGTAAACTCCAAGCTCGCTGACGGTATTCATCATCTCGTAAGCATAGTCCAGCTCTCCGTAGGCCTGGGCCAACGGCTTCCCGTTCTCCCGCGTCAAGAGTCGGGCTACTTCATCTCGGCAGGAACCAATCCTGCGGGCGGCCTCCCGTAGCTGACCCGCTCGGGCCCAAGGCGAGAGTGCACCCCACTGAGGCCCGGCTTCCTTGGCAGCGGCGATGGCTGCTTCGGCATCGAACGGAGATCCCTGTGGGACTTCTGCAATCAGGCTAGCATCGGCAGGATCCCTTACAGGCATCAGCCCGCTGCCGCCCGCCGCGGTTGAGCGACCTCGAATCCACTGGGTTTGCAACTGCTCGACTGATATAGATTTCATACATGCTCCTCGACAGTCACTGATCCTCTCAAAGAATTGAGGTTGGCGGTTCAGCAGCTAGAATCCTTTTAGGAAACTGCCTTCAATTCATGTCGGGCTCAGAGCTCAGGGGTCATCTGCTTTCCACAGCGACCAGCACCTGATGCCATCGCTACTAGTAAGGAAAGCGGAACTCAGGGCAGGTCGGCATAGATTGCACGTCTTGATCGCCCTATTGAATTTTACATGATGCTTTCCACTACGCCGCGCACGAAATGGACTAGGATAGAGTTAACTCGAACCGTAGCACGGGAAATCTCCAGCTCCAACCAGTCAGTCTGGCTTGCTACAAACTTTCGTGCCATTTGCTCCGATCCGAAGTCGCTCGATCGTCAGTTGCAATTCGGTACACTTTCACTATCATTATAATTTATAATTTAGACACAGAGAAGTCAAGGACCCTTGGTCAATTGCCCTTCGGATCCCATTTCGAATGGTGGAAAGGGTCTTCCTGCGGTGAAGAAGATAGTTCCTCCGAGCGTCATAATTATGTTTGCCATTGCGAAAGATCACAGGGAAGTGGATGAGGTCTCGATGGAAGACCGAGAATGGGAGAGAGTCTAGGCGGCTGAAGATCTACTGGAGAATGGCCATCCCGGACGTGTAAGGGAACACTTCGGAGCCAAGATTCGCTTAGAGCAGGCCCCCCTCACCGGATTGGAGCCTGGATGCGTTGCCCAGGGTTAGCAAGGGAATGATGTGACGGCGGCCAGCTCCTATGTTTCATTCGTGACGTCTTTCTGCGTCGAATCAACAGCGAAACTGTCCCAAGCCCCAAATTCTCTCGTTAGAGTCTATGCCGTGGTGCCTTGTGCATGCATGCTGCCTCCGAAGACACTGTGCAAGTGGTGGAAACCTGTGCTGCTGATATGTTTGAGGGTTCATACGGAGACCTTCTGAAGGGCCAGATGTAAGCCACAGAGCGAGGTTCGAATCAGCGCCGCCAATGCATGCTTAGCCATCCTAGGGCTGTGATTCAGGGGATTCGAGATCTCAACGAAAGGCGAGACATTCTAATGTCACACTTACCAGGCTGTCATTCAGAAGAACTGCTGACTGTCGTAATAGACACAGCATTGTTGCGAGAGCAGGCCGAGCGAGTTCGGGGTCTTTCGCCTCGCATCGTATTTACTGAGCAAGGCTGCGTTCGACCCAGCGACGATGCGCACTGCAATGGGGCAGCTGGACTGGAATTGCCCCCAAAATGAGCCTCCGTTTCACCTTGCGGAAAGCTTCTCTCTATCCCTTCTGTGTCAAGAAGCAGGTCGGTTCGAAATGATTGTTTTTCTGGTAAAGAACAACCATCCTTGAAGGTGGAAAGACATAAGAGGACAAATCTAACTTGCCTCAAATTACCACCTGCTCAACATTAGGGTTTTGTCACTTCTCGATAGATATTGCGGCGCGCCAGATTGCCAAGATGGGTTTTAAGAGGATTGAGATCGCCCATATGGGCACCCGCTGCCGTCACTATTCTTTGGGAGAAGAAGATCCGCATCGGATCGCAGAGCTTTTTTCCGAACTGGATCTCACCCCAGTCGCTACCAATTACAGCACCGGTTGGATCGATGATGGGGGTAGAGTCGAAAGTTTAGGAATTCCTGCACATGCCAGAATCCTGGAACCGAGAATACAAAGACTGCTTCGAGAACTATCGATTATCGGAGTATCACTACTGACGATTCCCGTTGGTCGACGCACAGAATCAGCGGACCGGACGCTACAGGTTAAAGAGGCGGCCAGGGTGGTCAGTCGCCTTGGGGATTTTGCGGCAGATCTTCGAATTCGTTTGGCCCTTGAGGTCCCTCACTGTTGGGATCTGCATAATACCCTCGAACGGGTCGAGCAGATCTTTGGGTTGATGACTTCTCCTAACGTGGGAGCTTTGCTTGACAGCAGTCATTGGACCTTACTTGCATACGACCTGGAGGAATGGCGCAGAATTGTCGGCGACCGACTCTGGCATGTTCACCTTCGGGATGCAGGGGCCCAGGCGGCGGCAGACTTCAACCTAAGCGTGCCAGTGCCTCAGGAGTTGGAGAAGACCGCAGGACGGGGTGAATGTAATTTTTCAGCTTTAGGAGCATGGCTCGATAGTCACGGCTATGACGGAGAGGTGTCGATCGAATTTGAGTATCGAGATCCCGAAATGGCTTTATCCGATATCCAAGCGGAATACGATCTTGGTATCGATTTTCTCAGTCGGAACGGATGGGCCGTTCCCTCATCAGTCGCAGCCCAAAGGCAAGTTCCCGAGCACTGCTCACACCGAATTGAGCTCTGGTTTCCCGATTCTAACACTCGATCTGTAGCTGAACTGTTGAATAGTCAGGCACCTCGAACCTGTGAGGCCATATGGTCCGCATTGGCAGTTCCCCTTGAACGACTCGCTTTGCATGGGACGACCTCGGGTGAAACAATTGGATTCTACAACTTTACCCGCCTTGAACAAGCTGGCGAGCTTCCCCTGGAAAATCACAAGGTACGTACGCTTCCCGGTGACCTTTTGTACTTTTACCAGCCTGCAGGAAGACTGGCTGGTATGGCGGGAGTCCCTGCTAGTTGGGTGCATCCAAGCGGCGAAGTTCACGAAATGCTTCTTTCCTACGGAGAAGCTGATTTGACCCGAGCTGTCATCGCAGGTTGGCGAGGCTGCAACTTTGGGAGGATCGTGGAGAACCTGGAAGGTTTTGTGGGCGTCTGCAGAGCGATGCGTGTGAACGGTGCCCAGAAAATCGTCATCCGGAGACTTACATAAGTGTCCGATGAGCTTGTTCCAAAGTACAGATGAGTTTCAACGAAAGGGTGCATCAATCCCGGCGTTGACGCTTGATCGCTGACTCCTGTAGTTGAGGACTCTCCGACGGTGTTGTCCTGCCTCCAATCTCAAACGCCTACCTGAACTTTTTCTCTTGACCCGCTTCTTTATAAATTATAAAATGATTATTGCGAAGCTGAGATTCAACGGTCATCTTTAGTTTTTTTCCTGTCCATCATGTTATCCCGTTTCAGCATGTCAGCGGTCAGCCTGCTTCTTTTCTCGGCGTCAGCACAAGCATCTCAGTTGCAGGCTTCACTCGCACAGGCGGCGAGGACCATTCTGGAGAAGAACTGTATGCCGTGTCACGGGAATCTTCAGTTGTCTGGCCTTGATTTGAGGCAAAGGGCGACCATTCTTAAAGGCGGAAGTAGGGGACCGGCAGTAATCCTGGGAAAAGCCGAAGAGAGTCCACTGTACTTAGCGGCCTCACAAAAAGGCGAATTGAAGATGCCACCGAAAAAGCCGCCTCTCGCCCCAGAGGACTTGGAAGTCTTACGAAAGTGGATCAACCAAGGTGCAGCCTGGGAAGCAAGTGGACCTGACCGCAACCAAATATCTGAGCAAACCTGGTGGTCCTTTCGCAAGCCTCGGCAACCGCCTATACCCAAGCCGAAGGCCGGAAAACGGGTGCAGAATCCTGTCGATGCTTTTGTTCTGGCGAAGCTGGATGAGAACGGCTTGGTTCCGGCACCGCCAGCAGACAGGCGAACTTTGATCCGGCGAGCTTATTTTGATCTTATCGGTCTACCCCCGACTCCGGAACAAGTCGAGAGCTTTGCGAGAGACGCTTCTGCAGGTGCTTATGAACGATTGATTGCTGACCTTCTGGAATCACCACATTACGGTGAGAGGTGGGCAAGGCATTGGTTGGATGTGGTCCGCTATTCCGATAGTGGCGGTTATGACACCGATATGTACTACCGGAATGCATGGCGCTACCGGGACTATGTAGTCAAATCACTAAACGAAGACAAACCTTACGACCGCTTTCTCCAAGAGCAGATAGCCGGTGACGAATTGTGGCCAGACAATCTTGATTTGCACGGTAGCTATAGCATCTCACCAGAGAAACTCGAACACCTGGAAGCACACATCGGCACGGGGCTCTACACGTTCGGTCCACAAGTTCACGAATCAAGCCTCGATCACAACAAATTGCGGTATGAGACACTGACGGATTGGGCCGATACCACTGCGGCGGTCTTCATGGGCCTTACCCTCGGCTGCGCGCGATGCCACGATCATAAGTTCGATCCCATCTCGCAAAGAGATTATTATCGCTTCCAGGCAATCTTTTCAGATAGCAAGGAAGTGGAGATCCCAATCGTCAATAACCTATCTATTGTGGGTCATAAGCAAGTCTACCCACAAGTGATCGTCGTCGATGAAGCAAGAACCGCATACCGGCTGTTTGAGAAGAAGGTAAAGCAGAGAGTCGTCGAAGCGCAGAAATCGAAATTCCCAAAGGAAGTAGTTGAGGCTTACGAGATTGCCGAGGATATGAGAACGCCGGAGCAACAGAAGCTCGCAGCTCCACTAAGGGATGTCATCGAATCTATCAAATTGGAAAATGACTTCACGGCTGAGGAGGCGCGGGAGCAGGCGAGACTACTGAGGCGAATAGGGAAAGCGTTCGTTGCAGTTGATGACTTGGACGGAAATGGCATTCCGTTCGACGGAGTGATGGAAGTGCCGACGGCCTCGGTTTTGGGCCACCATAATGGCAGACTGATTCCGGACACGAATGTCTTGAATCGTGGTGACCTCAGCCAGCCGAAAGAGAAGGTGGGACCGGGGCTCCCGCTGGCCATCAGCTACGGAACTGACATGGAGGGCGTTTCGGGCGGGCTGTCTATTCCGCAAAATCGCGCAAAATTGGCACTGTGGCTGAGTGAACCGGATCACCCACTGACGTCCCGGGTGATGGTCAACCGGATTTGGCAGTGGCATTTTGGAGAGGGGATTGTCAGAACCCCGAATGATTTTGGCCAGCAAGGGCAGTTGCCCACTCACCCGGAATTGATCGATTGGTTGGCCACGCAGTTTGTCGCCCGGGGTTGGAGCATCAAATCGATGCACCGGCTGATCATGTTGTCGAGTACCTATCAGATGTCCAGCCAGTTCTCGAGCGAGAAGAACGCTGCCATCGATCCCGTGAACCGCTACCTCTGGCGCATGAATCGTCGGCGCTTAGAGGGAGAAGAGCTGTGGGACACCATACATGCAGTCGCGGGGACCTTGACTTTGAAGGTGGGCGGCCGGCCGGCAGTGCCGCCCCTGGCGGAGGACGAGCTTTCCGTCTTCAACCTAGACCCAAACATTGTACGCGACTGGAAGTGGCCGGTGTCCGCCGATCCGGCCGAACATAGCCGCCGGGGGATCTACATGCTGAGGCGGCGGAACTTTTCCTTCCCGATGTTTGAAGCCTTTGATAACCCCGATAGCGCGGCGAGCTGCCCGATGCGGGCAGATACAACCGTGGCGTCACAGGCTCTGTGGCTTCTGAACAATCGCGTCGTCTTCCAGCAGGCCCAACAGTTCGCGGCGCGGCTTGTCAAGGAAGAGGGGAACAACCCTTCAGCATGGGTAGAGAGGGCTTGGCGTCTCGCGCTCGGAAGGGCCCCTTCGGACCAGGAGGAGCGGGAAGCACGCAAACTGATGGGGTATTTGGCAAAGTCGCAGTGTAACGAGGAAACGCTTAAAGCCCCCTCCGAGGCGGAGAGCATTCTTCCTTGTCAACTCACGTCACTGACGAAGCTGTGCCTTGCCATTCTCAATATGAATGAGCTCACTTATGTCGATTGATTGGTCTAAATCCTGTAACCTCCACGAAATGGTCGGGTCGCGGCGTGAATTCTTGAAGAAATCAGCCTTCGGTTTTGGCACGTTGCCATTGATCCATTTGATCGATAAGGAATCCGCTTCAGAAGCGCAGTCGGATGACAACAATCCTTTGACCTCGACTAACCCCCTCGGATCCAAATCGCCCCATTTCTCAGCGAAGGCGAAGAGTGTCATTTCCATATTTCTGCAAGGTGGGGCTAGTCATGTCGATACCTTTGACCCGAAGCCTATCTTAAGCCGACTGGATGGGCAACCTGTGCCACCGAGTTTTCAAGTAGATGGGCTTAATCTGCAGTTTGTAAGTGCTTCGACTGCGAAGCTAATGGGCTCTCGCTTTTCCTTTCGGAAATATGGGCAGTCCGGTCTAGAGGTGTCAGACCTGTTTCTGAACCTGGCCCAGTTTGCCGACGACATTGCGGTCATCCGGTCTTGCTATCACGACACATTTATTCATGCCCCGGCGTTAAGTCTCTTATATACGGGCTCCTTAGTAGTCGGTCACCCCAGCGTCGGTGCATGGGTACTATATGGGTTGGGAAGTGAAAGTGACAACCTTCCTACGTACGTTGTCATGACTGACGGCAGTGGCGGAGGCAGGCTCAATAACAATTTGTTCAGCTCTGGTTTCCTTCCCGCCATTTATCAGGGCACGCTAGTACGCACCGAGGGGTCTTCCATCATGAATCTCACTCCGCCCCCTCAGGTGACTCAGGCTGAGCAGCGAGCGATTCTCGACCAGCTCAACAGGTGGAACGATCGACACCGCCAAAGTCGGCAACACGATACCCGCTTGGCTGCGCGCATTGCAAATTATGAATTAGCCTTTCGCATGCAGGCGGCAGTTCCCGAGCTGATGAATATCTCTCAAGAACCGGAACACGTGAGAAGGATGTACGGCTTAGACGATGAATCCACTTCCAAATTTGGCCGGATGTGTCTCCTGGCTCGGCGCATGGTCGAGCGCGGGGTTCGTTTCGTCCAGCTAGTGAGCACAGACTGGGACGCGCACGCGGAATGTGATCAAAACCACTTCAAGAATGCGCGAGGGATTGACAAGCCCCTTGCCGGACTGGTGGGTGATCTCAAACAGCGGGGGCTGCTAGAGAGCACTCTGATTGTGTCCACGGGAGAATTCGGCCGCACTCCGCTCATGCAAGGCAGGATGGGTAGGGATCACAACCCTTATGGGTTTACGACCTGGATGGCTGGAGGGGGTATCCGCGGAGGCAAGGTCATCGGTACCACTGACGAGTTGGGCTTCCGTGCCATTGAGGACAAGGTGCACGTTCACGATTTGCACGCCACCCTGCTGTCGCTGCTCGGGCTCGACCACAAGAAACTAACCTACTTCTTCCAGGGCCGAGAACGTCGGCTCACCGACGTCGGAGGCCAGAAGGAACTGTCCAGACGTCTGTTGGCAGGATAGTAGAACAACATAACGTAAACAATCAATGCGCGGTATTCAGGGTCCCTTTCTTGTGGTTTATGCAGGTTTGGCAAGATTGTTTCTGGTTAATCTAATTAAAGCTAGGCTTTCGTTATCATTCCTTGATCGGAAGGGTGTTGTCGAGCTGGCCCGAGGCGAAGTTCCTTCAGTGTGACTTCTAAATTATGCTGATCGTATCCTCAATGCTATGGGTTCTTATGGTTTTGATTGTGGGGGATAGTCGTGCCCAAGCGATAAACCCATACAAAGGCCAGTTAGAGTTGCCTGTAGATCTATACACAGAAGATGGGACACTGCTTCGACAAGGGGAAACGTTCGATTTGGAGATGCGGCGTGAAAACAGCCAGCACCTGTTAGTCTTCTTGAAGCACGGTAAGACTGTAGCCCGGGTGAATGAACGACCTGCGACCGAGCAAGAAGCAAATGGGGCCCTCAAGCCTGTGGTAGGAACAATCTATCTCCAAGAGGGCCAACCATCGGAGAAGGTCTCTCGCTCTACCACTTGGTTTGACTTCGGCCGCGTGTGGAAAGCGGCCCTCCGAATCTACAAGTCACGGGACCCTGGGAGCAAGGCAGTCTACTTCATTATTCACGAAAGAGTCGGTTCTGAAGAATGTTCCCGAAAAGCCTTCACACTAACAACCGAAAACCACTTAAAAGATGATCTTCGACAGAAATAGAACTGCTTGACCTCTCGAAGCAAAGCGCGAATCGCCGCTGTGACCTTGTGGGAGATGAAAATCACTCAGAGTTCAGGTTTCCGCTCTGCAGGATCTTCTGCTCAGCCGTTGGCCAAGCGGTGAGTATTGGATTGTAATCGGAAATTTCCAATTACTGGAGGCTACTCATGCGTAGGCTTTCCCTGACCGTACTCTCTCTGAGCGTCTTGCTCTCGGCTGGTTGGCTCATTCCCCGGAAGCTAGTTGGAAATACCCGTGCCGAAGCTCCAAATCGTCAGTCGGGCAACATACTCGTATATTCCGGCTCGCCAGTGGAAGTGCCCGAGGCCACCTTTTTTCCGTTTGATGCCCGCTCTGTGCCATTCCGCAGAAATCTGCATCTCACCATGATTCCCGCCCA